>Ga0153915_10001808_pt1 | contig 19647 bp, 23 predicted proteins | sample Opewatmetagenome_2_FD_107003 | JGI IMG/M metagenome (GOLD analysis project Ga0153915, IMG submission 107003) | Freshwater wetland microbial communities from Ohio, USA - Open water 3 Core 3 Depth 3 metaG | ecosystem: Environmental > Aquatic > Freshwater > Wetlands | place: USA: Ohio, Lake Erie...
ACCGCGGCGCCCGCATAGGCGCCTGCGTGCTCTCCCCGGTCTCGGGCGCCAAGGCGCAGCTCGCGCACGACCTGGTCCGCCCCGCCGCGCGGATGTCCTCCGTGGCCGCACCGCTCGCGCCCGAGGCCGTGGCCCGGGCCATCGCCGCGGCGACGCGGACCCGGAAGCCGGAGATCCTCGTTCCCGGCGCCATGGGCTTCCTCGCCCGCATCGCCATGGCCTTCCCCGGCCTCGTGGCCCTCGTCCTCCCGCTCCTGCTCCGATCCGGCGCGAGGCGGATGGCGAGGGAGCGGCGGGCGCGCGGGCTCGGAGGGTGAGCGCTCCCCGGCCTTGGCTTCGCGATCCATTCTGTTGCGAGTGAGTACTTACTCACTTATGATCCCCGTGTGGCCTGGAACGGGTCCAGGCTCAGGGAGGCCCGCCGTCATGCTCGCTCGAATCGCCGTTGCAGCCATCGCTCTCCTCGCAGGCCCATCGCTCGCGCTCGCCCACTGCGACACCCTCGACGGCCCGGTCGTGAAGACCGCCCGCGCCGCGCTCGAGAGCGGCAAGGTCGGCCCCGTGCTCGCCTGGGTCCAGGCGAGTGACGAGGCCGGGATCCGCGCGGCCTTCGACCACGCCCGCGCCGTCCGCAAGCTCGGGCCCGAGGCGAAGGACCTCGCCGACCGCTTCTTCCTCGAGACCCTGGTGCGAGTGCACCGGGCCGGCGAGGGCGCGCCCTTCACGGGCCTCAAGCCCGCCGGGCAGGACCTCGGCCCCGCCGTGCCGGCCGCCGACCAGGCCATCGGGAAGGGCTCGGCAGAGGCCGTCGAGAAGATCCTCGGCGACGCCGTCCGCGACGGCCTGCACGAGCGCTTCGAGCGGGTGAAGGCCCGCAAGGCCCCGGGCGACGACGTCGCGCAGGGGCGCGCCTGGGTCGCGGCCTACGTTCCCTACGTGCACTACGTGGAGGGCGTGTACGAGGCCGCCCTCGGCAAGGCGGGAGTGCACCCCGAGCCGGCCGAGGGGGCCCACGCCCATTCCACGCCGGACGCGGCGCACGGCGAGCCGGCCCACGCCCACTAGGAGCGCCCCGCGACGCGCCTGCTCTCCCGTTTCCCCGGCGCGGAATCGCGGTAGGATCGCCGCGTGCCGGGCAGGGGACGCCACCGCCTCGCCATCGACGCGCCGCTCCCGCCCTCGGGGCCGGCGCGCTACGCCGTGCTCGCCATGCTGGTCCTGGGCGGGATCGCCGCGATCCTCGTCCCGGTCTTCCTGGCCGTCGTGGTCCACGGCCTCTTCGCGGGAGCCGGTCCGTAGGCCGCCGCCGCGGGCGGCGCGCGCGCCCAGGTCCCGTTATCTCACCGGCGATGTGCGCCCGCTTCACGCTCACCCGGCCCGACCTCTCGGGCGTGGCGCGCCTGCTCGGCGCGGAGCTGGATCCGTCCGAGGCCGCCCTGCACCGTCCCCGCTACAACGTGGCGCCGAGCCAGGTCGCGTTCGTGGTCCGGGCCGGCGGTGGTCGGACGCGGCTCCAGCCGGCGCGCTTCGGCTTCCCGGGACGGCGGGGCCAGCTCGTCGTCAACGCGCGTGCCGAGACCGCGGGGCGCCTGCCCATGTTCCGGGAGGCCTTCCAGGAGGGGCGCTGCGTCGTGCCCAGCGACGGCTTCTTCGAGTGGCGGGGGGCGGCCGGCAAGCGGCAGCCGCTGTGGTACCACCGGCCGGACGGCGGGCTCGTCCTCATGGCCGGCCTCGCCCGCTTCGCGGCGGACGGGCAGCTCGAGTTCGTGATCCTGACGACGCCGGCCAACGGCGAGGTGCGAGGCGTCCACGACCGGATGCCGGCGCTCCTCTCGCCCGAGGAGGCGGCCGTGTGGCTCGCCCGGCCGGAGCCGGCACTGCTCCGGCCGGCCCCGGAAGGAGGGCTCGCCGCCCGGCCGGTGTCGCAGCGGGTGAACTCGGTCGCGAACGACGACGCCGACTGCCTCGCCCCCGCCCAACCGCCGCGCCAGCTCGGGCTGTTGTAGGCGCCTCGCCGCGCCCCTCAGCGGGGCGCGATGGGCAGGCCCCCCACGGCGAGCAGCACCTCGCGCAGGAACAGCAGGAGCGCGGCCACGAAGGCCGCCATGGCGGCGACGAAGAGCGCCGCCACCGCGATCGAGAAGTCGGCGCGAACCATGAAGCCGACGAAGGCGCTCGCGATGAGGAGGCAGACGAGCAGCGCCGCCACCGTTCCGCTGGTGATGGCGAGGTTCACGAGACGGCGGCGGTGGGCGAGCAGCTCCAGCTCCTCGCGCGGCGGCCCCTGCGCCGCCTCGGGCAGCCCGGCCATGCGCTCGGCAAGCACGCGCGCCCGGTCGACGATGCGGCCGAGCCGCGTGGAGAGGACGCCCAGGATCGTGCCCAGGGCGGAGAGGAGGAACACGGGCGCCACCGCCAGCTGGATGGTGCGGGCGATGTCGGTGACGTGGGGTTCGGGGGTCATGGCGGCGCGGATCGAATCACCTTCCGCGCCGCCTGTCACCGGGCGCGCCCGGGACCGCTCGATCCGGAGCCGGGTGGCTGGCGGGAGACGCCCCGATTCGGATATGTGTTCGAGGATGGACTACCTCGTTCGCTTCGCCTCGACCTCGAAGGACCGGGACCTCGCGTTCGAGCTGCGGCGCGCGGTCTTCGAGACGGAGCAGAACGTTCCGCGCCCCCTCGACCGGGACGCGAACGACACCAACGCCGACCACGTCGTCGCCTTCGACCCGTCGGGGCGCTGCGTCGGCACCGGCCGGGTGGTGCGGCTCGACTCCCGAACCTGCCAGATCGGGCGCATGGCCACCGCCGCCGACCACCGCAAGCACGGCGTGGGTGCGAAGGTCCTCCAGGCGCTGGAGCACATCGCCGCGCTGCGCGGCCTCGCGGAGATCGTCGTCCACGCGCAGCTCCCGGCGGAGTCGTTCTTCCGGAACCGCGGGTACGTGGCCGACGGCGCGCCCTTCAAGGAGGAGGGCGTCCCGCACGTCCGGATGCGCAAGCTGCTCGCGCGCGAGTAGCGCGCGGACGGCGGTTCACGTCCACGTCGGGACCGCGACGGGCGATCGCCCGCTCAGGCCCGGTCGGACGGCGCGGGGTCGTTGATGCCCGGCACCCTGGCGAGCTGGGCGCGGGCCACCTTCCACGCCTGCTGGATGACCCACGAGAGCGACCGGTCCTGCCGCGTCGCCTCCTCCTGGATCTCCCGCAGCATGTCCTCCGGGAAGTACAGCGACTGCTTCCTCCGGTCGTGGAGATCCGACATGGCTTCCTCCCCTGCGCCCGGCGCGTCCGGGTTGCCCGTAGTCTAACCGGACGAGCCCGGACGCGCGCCGTTTTCGCGCGCGGTGCCCGGCTCCGGGTACGCCAGCTCCTGGAGGCTCGGCTGCTCGACGTCGCGACGCACCGCGCTCAGCGTCCCGTCGGGCTCGAGCACCACCTGCTTGCAGTCGGAGACGCGCATGATGCCCTGCTTGCGAAGCGCGGAGCGCAGCTCGGACAAGGTGAGCAGCTCGCGCCGCATGGCGGGGACGTGCACTCGGCCGTCGGTGACGATGCGGATGGGCCGCCCCTGGAGGAGCCGCTCGAGGCGGGGCCACCGGTAAGCGGCGAACCCGACGAGCCAGTTCAGGGCCACGAGCGTGACGGCGCTGACGAGGCCGCCGGTGAGCGAGTTGTCGCCGGCGTTGATGGAGTTCTGGACCGCGTTGGAGATGACGAGGAGGAGCACCAGGTCCGAGCTCGTCATCTGCGCCAGCTCGCGGCGCCCGGCGAGCCGGAGCGCCGCGACCAGGAAGGCATAGACGACGACGGCGCGGAGGACGAGGAGGGGGATGGACTCGGTGGTCGCGAGGAGGTGGCTCATGGCGGGAGGATAGCCGGATGACCGGGTCGCGGCGAACAGCCCGCCTCCGCGGTGGAGGAGGCATCCCCCGAAACGGCCCGAAACGCGTTGCGCCGCCGCCGCGCGCCCGTCATACCTCCGCCCTTGAAGCGCGTCCGGATGCTCTTCATGGCCGCTGCGCTCGCCGCCGCGAAGGCGGGAGCCGACGAGCCGCCGCGCCCGCTGCGCTACGACCTCGCCACCGATCTCTCGATCACTGCCGCCGCCCTGGCCTCGGTGGTGACCCTCGGCGTCCTGAAACCGGAGCTCGGCTCCCTGCAGTGCCGCATCTGCGCCCCGGACCGGCTCGACGACTCGGTCCAGCGCGCGCTGGTGTGGCGCAACCCGCAGGCGGCCGACACTTGGTCGAGCGTCATCGCCAATGCCGTGCTCCCCGCGTCGCTCCTCGGCTACGGCCTCTTCTCGAGCTTCGCGGACCGCGACCCGGACGCCGGCGTCGTGGACGCGCTCCTCATCGTCCAGGCGGTGAGCCTCGCGACCATCCTCCAGGAGGCCACCAAGTACGGCACGGAGCGGCTGCGCCCGTACGCCTGGTATGGCCACCTCACCCCGCGGCCGGGCGCCTACGACCACGACCTCTCCTTCTACTCGGGCCACACCTCCTTCGCCTTCGCCACCGCCGCCTCGGCCGGAACGATCTTCATGATGCGCGGCTACCCGGGAGCGCCGGTGGTCCTCGGGCTCGGGCTCGCCGCGGCGGCCGGCGTCGGCTACCTCCGGATGGCGGCCGACATGCACTACCTCACCGACGTCCTCGCGGGCGCCGCGGTCGGCGGGTTCGTGGGGTTCGCGGTTCCCTGGTTCTTCCACCGGCCACGCGGAGCCGCCCCCCAGCCTGGCGACCTCCTTCCGAGCCTGGGCGGCTTCGCCATCGCGCTCTAGCGCTCCCGTGCGCGCCGCTGGCATCGCTCTCGCCCTCGCGCTCCTGCCAGCGGCCGCGGGCGGCGCCGGGGAGCCCTCGTCCGAGGGAAGCGAGCCCGCCCCTCCCCTTCCGTGGCGGGAGCCGGTGCCGCCCGCCCGGATGTTCCTGCAGCTGCCCTTCGAGGCGCCCGGGGTAGTGGAGGGGCGGGCCTTCCGGGCCGAGCTGCGGCTCTCGTACGCGAACAGCATCCTCGTGGCGAGCACGCCGTCGCTCGCGCTCGACGTGGACCTCGAGTCCGCTGAGCTGCAGGCGCTCTTCCGCTACGGGCTCGCACGCGGCCTGGAGGTGCAGCTCGCCGTGCCCGCGATGGTGGACACCGGCGGCTTCCTCGACGGCCCCATCGAGGCCGTCGAGGGTGCCTTCGGCGCGACGTCGATGCCGGGCCGCCGGGGCCGCGCGCACGGCCTCGCCCGCTTCCGCCTCTTGCGCCCGGACGGCACCGGCGTGTGGCGGGACGGTGCCGCCGCAGGGCTCGGCGACGTCTGGGCGGGCCTCAAGGCGCGCCTTCTGGACGAGACGGGCGGCTGGCCAGAGATGGCGCTGCGCGCCGTCATCAAGGCGCCCACGGGCCGGCCCCCGTACGGCAGCGGCGAGGTGGACGCCGGGGCGAGCCTCTCGGCCGGCTGGACCTGGAGCCGCATCGGGTTCCGGTTTCAGCTCGACGCCATCGCCCCGACGGCGGGCCTCCGCGCGGCCCGCGTCTCGACGCACGTCTACGGGGCCGGCCAGGCCGGCGTCGCGGTCGCCGTCTCGGGCGCGGTCACGCTCCACGCCCAGTGGGCCACCCATCTCTCGCCGTACGCCGCGATCGGCCTTCCCCCGCTCGACGCCACCACGCACTACGCGATCGCCGGCGCGTCGGTGGCGCTCTCGCGGTCGCTCGCGCTCGAGGCGGCGGCCGCCGAGAACGTGCTCAGCCCCGCCTGGGGGGCCGACTTCACGCTGCTCCTCGGCCTCCGGGCGAGGCGCTGAGGGGCATGCCGCGCGGGCGGCTAGACCCTCTTCGCCTCGGCCTGTGCCGGGGACGTGCTCGCTGCCGTGGAGCCGGAGGCCAGGCGTGCCTGGTCGGCCTGCGCGGGGGCGCTCTCTTCCGGATCGGGCTCGAGGGTCGCCTTCTTGAAGTTGCGGATGCCCTTCCCGAGCGCGTCGCCGAGCTGGGGGAGCTTGCTCGGGCCGAACACCACGAGTGCGATCACCAGGATCAACAGGATTTCGCCGAATCCGAGTCTCATGGGCGCGCAATATAACGCGGGTCGCGGCCATGCACCACCCTGCCGGGTCGGCCCGTCGTTCCACCCGGGCTGCCACCGCGCCATGCGTCCCCCGGGGCCTCCCTCACGGGGCCGGGCGAACCGTCACCTCGCGCTCGTATGGAATCGACGTCTGGGCCCCCGGCCGCGTGACGCTGATCGCGGCGGCGGCCTGGGCGAACCCGATGGCCTCGGGAAGAGGGCGGCCGCGGACCAGCGCGGCGCAGAAGCCGCCGATGAAGGTGTCGCCGGCCGCCGTGGTGTCCACCGCCTTCACCCGCTCCGCCGGGAAGTGCCGCTCGCCGGAAGGGGTGACCGCCACCACGCCGCGCTCGCCGAGCGTCACGAGCACGCTCCCGGCGCCGAGGGCGCGGAGCCTCCGGGCCGCCTCCGTCGCGCTCTCCACCGAGTCCACGGGGAGGCCGGCGAGCATCGCCGCCTCGATCTCGTTGGGGACGAGATAGTCGGCGCACGCGACGAGGCCAGGCGGCAGCGCCTGCGCCGGGGCGGGATTCAGCACCACGGTCCTCTTCAGGGCCCGCGCCTTGCGGGCCGCGTGCTCCACGGTGGCGAGCGGCGTCTCGAGCTGCAGGGCCACCACCCGGGCGCCGGCGAGCAGGGTCTCGTGGCGGTCGATGTCACTTGGCGCGAGCCGGCCGTTGCCGCCGGCCACGACGACGATGCCGTTTCGCCCTTCGTCGTCCACGACGATCAGGGCGACCCCCGAGGACAGGCCCGGAGCCACCCCCACTCCGCCGCAGTCCACGCCATCGCCCTCCAGCCCGGCGCGGAGCTCGCGGCCGAAGGCGTCGTCGCCGACACAGCCCACCATGGCCGTCCGCGCGCCGAGCCGCGCCGCCGCCACCGCCTGATTGGCGCCCTTCCCTCCCGGAACGGTCGCGAAGCTCCTGCCGAGGAGCGTCTCGCCCGGCACCGGCAGGCGCGGCGCCCGCGCCACCAGGTCCATGTTGAGGCTGCCGACGACGACGACCTCGATCTCGCTCATGGGCGCCCCTGTTGGAAGGTGCTCCGGAGGAAGGCCCGGGCCCGGTACTTGTCGATGATCACCGCCACCACGATGATGAGCCCGGTGACCATGAGGCGCGCGAAGTCGCCCATGCCGAGCAGCAGGAGGCCGTTGTTCAGGACGCCCATGATGCAGGCCCCGAGGAACGTGCCGACCATGGAACCCTTGCCGCCGCTCATGCTGGTGCCGCCGATGACCACCGCGGCGATGGCGTTCAGCTCGAACCCGGCGCCGAGGATGGGGCTCGCGATGTTGAGGCGCATCATGTACATGATGGCCGCCAGTCCCACCATGGCGCCGCAGACGGTGAAGGCAGCGACCTTGTAGGTCGACGGGTTGTGCCCCGAGAGGCGCACCGCTTCCTCGTTGTTGCCGATGGCGTAGATCATCCTCCCGAAGACGGTGCGGTTGAGGATGAAGCGCCCGGCGAGCACCATCGCCACGGCGATGAGGAAGATCACCGGGACCCCGAGCACGGTCTGGCTGCCGACCTGGTTGAAGCCCTCCGGGAAGGAGAAGATCGTCCGCGACTTGCTGATCTGCAGCGCGGCTCCGCGCGCGATGTTCAGCATGCCGAGGGTGACGACGAAGGAGTGGATCTTCCAGCGCTCGGTGACGAATCCATTGAAGAAGCCGCAGGCCATGCCGATCGCAGCGCTCGCGAGCACCGCGAGGAGGATGGCGACGTCCGGCGGGTAGGACTCCTGGGTGATGACCATCCCCGCCACCACGGTCGCGAGCGCCAGCACCGAGCCGACGGAGAGGTCGATGCCTCCCAGCAGGATGACGAAGGTCATGCCCACGGAGATCACGGTGTTGATGCTGATCTGCGTGAAGATGTTGGTGAGGTTCGCGAGCGAGGCGAAGTGCGGCGCGAAGGCGGAGAAGAGGATCACGATGAGGGCGAGCGCCAGCCCGATGCCGGCCTCCCTCAGGAGCAGGTAGAAGAGCTGCCTGGCGCGCATGGGCCTCCTCCCTACACGGCTCCGGCGGCCGCCGGGTGATCGGCGTGCGGTCCGGACGGCTCGCGAACGTACTCCTGGTAGGCGAGCGAGAGGATCCGCTCCTGGCCGAAGTCGGCGCGCGCGACGTCGCCCGTGATCTTGCCGTTCGAGAAGACCAGGATGCGGTGGCAGATCCCCATCAGCTCGGGGAGGTCGGACGAGACGATGACGATCCCCTTTCCCTCCGCGGCCAGCCGCCACAGCAGCGTGTAGATCTCGTACCGGGCCCCGACGTCGATGCCGCGCGTGGGCTCGTCGCAGACGAGCACCGCCGCGTGGCGGAAGAGCCACTTGGCGATCACCAGCTTCTGCTGGTTTCCACCCGACAGGTTGCGGGCCAGCTGGTCCACCGACGGCGTCTTGATGTCCAGATCGGACACCAGCCCTGCGGTGGCGGACCGCTCCACGCCCGGCTGGAGGAGGCCCGCCCGCGACACCCGGGCCAGATCGGTGATGGTGACGTTCACCGTGCAGGCCATGTCGAGGATCAGCCCCTGCACCTTGCGGTCCTCGGTGAGGAGGCACACGCCGTGACGGACGGCGTCGCGCGGGCTATGGATGGCGACCTCGCGGCCCTCGCGGTAGATGCGCCCGGAGGCCTTGGGATCGGCGCCGAAGAGGGCCCGCATGGTCTCGGTGCGGCCGGAGCCGACGAGCCCGGAGACGCCGAGCAGCTCTCCCTGGTGCAGCGCGAACGAGACGGCTTGGCTGCTTCCACGGTGGCGCAGGTCCTCCACGCGCAGGATCTCGCTGCCGGGCTGGACCTCGGCGTGGAAGGGGTACTCCTCGCCCATCTCCTTGCCGACCATCAGCTTCACGATCTGCGGGATGGTCGCCTCCCGGGCCGTCAGGGTCTCGACCTTCCTCCCGTTGCGCAGGACGGTGACGCGGTCGCCGACGTCGAAGACCTCCTGCAGGCGGTGGGAGATGTAGACGACGGTGACCCCCTTCTCCTTGAGACGGGCGATGATCTCGAAGAGCCGGTGGATCTCCCTCGGGGTCAGCGTGGCGGTGGGCTCGTCGAGGATCAGCACCTTGCTCTGCGTGGAGAGCGCCTTGGCGATCTCGAGGAGCTGCAGCTGGGCGACCCCCAGCGCCTCCACCCGGGCCCTGGGCGAGATGGGGAGGCCAACCTCCTGCAGCATCGCCTCGGCGTCCCGGTACAGCGTCTTGAAGTCCACGAGACCTGCCCGGCGCGGCAGGCGCTGGAAGAAGATGTTCTCCGCCACCGAGAGGAACGGCAACAGGTTGAACTCCTGGTAGACGACGCGGATCCCGGCCCGGATGGCGGCGAGCGTGTTCCGGGGCGCGTAGGGCGCGCCCTCGTAGAGGATGCGCCCCTCGTCGGGCGGGTAGATCCCGCACAGGACCTTCACCAGGCTGGACTTCCCCGCGCCGTTCTGCCCGACGAGGACGTGGACCTCGCCGCGGCGGATCGCCAGGTCCACGCGATCGAGCGCCACGACGCCGGGAAACCGCTTGGTGATCCCCTGGACCTCGATGATGTCCGTCGGTGGAGCGCTCCCGCCCGGGCTCACGGCCGGCCTCCGCGCGCGCGCCGGCGCGGAGGCCGGATGCGCCGGCCCCCGCGCCCGGCCAGCACGGCTACGGGACGTCCTTGGCGGTGATGAGCCTCACCGGCGTCTTCCTCCAGCCGGTCAGCTTCTCGCCTTTCTTCATCCTGAACCCGGTCTTGATGCAGTTCGTGGCCATGTCGGGGCCGAACTGGTCGATGGTGGCGAGGACCTTCCCCTCCCTGATGAGCTTCTGGATGGCGGGGATGTTGTCGAAGCCGACCACCTGGACCTTGCCGGAGAGCTTGGCCGCGTCCAGGGCCTTCACGATGCCGAGCGCCATGGAGTCGTTGGCCGCCATCACGCCCTGCACGTCGGGGAACTTGGTGAGCAGGTTGGTCATGAGCGTGTTGGCCTCCTCGGTCTCCCAGTGGGCGGTCATGGAGGCGAGCACCTTGAGGCCGAACTGCTTGGCGGCCCGGTCGAAGCCGGCCTTGCGCATCTTGGCGTTGTCGGCGCCGGGGTTGCCCTCGATGATGAACACCTTGCCACCCTTGCCGAGCTTCTTCGCGAGGTCCGCGCCCGCCAGGTAGGCCCCCTCCTCGTTGTCCGGGCCGACGAACACCAGGTTCTTGAGGCCGGCCTCCCTCAGCGCCTTGTCGTCCAGCTTCACGTCGAAGTTGACGACCGTGATGCCCGCGGTGATGGCCTTCTTGACCGGGGCCACGAGCCCGACGGAGTCGGCGGGCGCCACGCAGATGATGTCCACCTTCTGGACGATGAAGTTCTCCACGGCCGAGATCTGGGTGTCGATGTCGGTCTCGGAGTTCATGCCCACGGGGATGAGGGTGAAGGTGCCGTCGGCCTTGGCGTACTTCACCGCCCCTTCCTCCATGCTCTTGAAGAACTCGTTCGCGAGCGACTTCATGACGAGCCCGACGACCGGTTTCTTGTCGGCGGCTCTGGCCATCGGGAGCGCCAGCGCGGCGACGAACGTGACTGCCAGGACGCGGTACAGTGCCTTCATTGGTTCCCTCCTTCGGGTTCGCCGGACTCGACCGGCTGTGAGGCGCTTGAATCCGATCTCCTCACAGACAGAGCCGGCCGCGGGCCCCCTCTTGGGGCGTCCCCCAATGTGGCTGTCCCATCGACCAGGCTCCCGCCTGAGCAGCAGCGGTAGAGTCGGGCGCCGTGCTGACGCTCACGAACGTCCGCAAGCGGTACGGCGCCACAGTCGCCCTCGACGGCCTCTCCCTCTCGGTGCGGCCGGGCGAGATCCTCGGCCTGCTCGGCCCGAACGGCGCCGGCAAGTCCACCACCGTGAACCTGTCGGTGGGCCTCATCGCGCCGGACGAGGGCCAGGTCTCGCTCGGCGCGCTCGGCTCGCCCCGCGACCCCACCGCCCGCCGGCGCGTGGGCGTCGCGCCACAGGCGCTCGCCATCTACGAGCAGCTCACCGCCGAGGAGAACCTGCGCTTCTTCGGCAGGGTGTACGGGCTCTCCGGCGCCGCGCTCGCCGGGCGGGTGGACTGGGCCCTCGACTTCGCCGCGCTCCGCGACCGCCGCCGGGACCGTGCCGCCACCTACTCGGGCGGCATGAAGCGGCGGCTCAACCTGGTCGCGGCGCTGGTCCACGATCCGGAGCTGGTCCTCCTCGACGAGCCCACCGTCGGCGTCGATCCCCAGTCGCGGAACGCCATCCTCGAGCGCATCCTGGAGCTGCGCCGGCTCGGGCGCACCGTGGTCTACACGACCCATTACATGGAGGAGGCGGAGCGGCTCTGCGACCGCGTGGCGGTGGTGGACCACGGCCGGCTGCTGGCGCTCGGGACGGTCCCGGAGCTCCTGCGGGCGCACGGCGGCGAGCCGGTGCTGGTGGCCCGCGTCGGCAGCGAGGTGCGGCGCGTCCCGGCGCCCGACCCGGCGCGCGCGCTCCTCGACCTCTTGGCCACGGGCCACCTGGACGACTTCCACCTCGAGCGGGCCAACCTCGAAACCGTCTTCCTCTCGCTCACCGGCCGGAGCCTGCGCGACTGATGGCCTTCGCCTCCGCCACCGCGGCCGTGCTGGCCATGGCCCGAAAGGACCTGACGCTCCTCACCCGCAACCGCGGCGCCCTCTTCTTCACCTTCGGCTGGCCGGTCATCATGGCGCTCGCCTTCGGGACCATCTTCGGCGGCATGGGGGGCGAGCGGGGCCGGATCCCGGTGGCGGTGGTGGACGAGGACGGCACGCCCGAGTCCGCCCGGCTCGTCGAGCGGCTCCGCGCCACCGAGGGGCTCGAGGTCGCGGCAGCGACGCGCGAGGAAGCCGAGCGGCTGGTGCGGACGGGCAAGCGCACCGCGGCGGTGATCCTGCCCGGGGGCTATGGCGAGGCGTCGGGCCGGCTCTTCTACGGCGAGCCCCGGCGGCTCGAGATCGCCGTGGACCCGGCCCGCGTCGCCGAGGCGGCCATGCTGGAGGGCATCCTCACCGGCGCCGCCATGCAGTCGATGCAGGACCTCTTCGGCGATCGCCGCCGCTCCACCGAGATGGTGAACAAGGCGCTCGCCGACCTCGCCGCCTCGCCGGACGGGCCGCGCCGGCTGCCGACGGAGCGGTTTCTCGGCGAGCTGAAGACGTTCCTGGCGCAGCCGCCCGAGGCGAAGGCCCCGGGCGGCTCGACCGGCGCCGGCGCGGGGAGCGGCTGGAAGCCGGTCGCCATCGAGAAGCGGGCGCTTCAGGCCGAGCGGCGTGGGCCTGCGAATCCCTTCGAGGTCACCTTTCCCCAGGGCATGCTCTGGGGCGTCATCGCGAGCGCCCTCGGCTTCGCCGTCTCGCTCGTCACCGAGCGGACGCGCGGGACGCTCATGCGGCTCCAGACCGCGCCCGTCTCGCGAGCCCACGTCCTCGCCGGCAAGGCGCTCGCCTGCCTCGCCGCCATCGCCGCGGTGCTCGCCCTCCTCGTGGGCATGGGCTGGGCCTTCTTCGGCGTACGGCCAGCTTCCCCTGCCCTGCTCGCGCTCGCCGCGGCCTCGCTGGCGGTGTGCTTCGTCGGGATCATGATGGTGGTGGCGGTGCTGGGGAAGACCGAGCAGTCGGCGGGAGGCCTCGGCTGGGCCATCATGATGCCGCTCACCCTCTTCGGCGGCGGGATGGTGCCGCTCTTCGCCATGCCGCGCTGGATGCAGGCGGCGGGTTCGGTCTCGCCGGTGAAGTGGGGCATCCTGGCGCTGGAGGGGGCCATTTGGCGCGGCTTCGGCCTCGCCGAGTTGCTCCTTCCCTGCGCCGTGCTCCTCGCCGTCGGGGCGGTGGGGTTCGTCCTCGGGGCGCGGCTCTTCGCCGCCGAGGGGTGAGCTGCCCTGCCGAGCCAGGCGCTCGCGGCGGCCACCTTCACTGGATGGTGTAGCCGCCGTCGATGATCAGGTTCTCGCCCGTGATCATCCCGGCGACGTCGGACACGAGGTACAGCACCGCCGCGGCGATCTCCTCCGGTTGCGCGAAGCGGCCTACCGGGATCTTCCTCTTCATCGCGTCGCCGGCCTCGCCGGCCCAGACCCGCTTGCCGAGCGGGGTCTCGACGACCGTCGGAGACACGGCGTTCACCGTGATGCCGTGCCTCGCCCACTCGAGGGCGAGGACCTTCGTCATGCCGATGAGGGCGAACTTGCTCGTGCAGTACACGAGATGCCGGTCGATGGCGACGACGCCGGCCTGGGAGGCGATGTTGACGATCCGGCCGGACTTCCGCGCGATCATCGCCTTGCCGGCGGCCTGCGACATGAGGAACGGGCCCCTGACATTGACCGCCATCACGCGGTCGAAGTCGGCCACCGCCAGGGCCTCCGCGTTCTCCACGACGGAGATCCCGGCGTTGTTCACGAGGACGTCGATCCGCCCGAAGCGGTCGAGCGCGGTGGCGACGACGGCGTCGACCGCCCTCGCATCGGCGACGTCGGCCGTCACGCCGACGTTGCGCTCGGCGCCGCCGGGCAGGCCCGCCGCGATCTCGTTCGCGGTGGACCTCGTGCCGACGATCACCAGGTTGGCGCCGCGCGCGGAGAAGAGCCTCGCAATGTCGAGCCCGATCCCCCCCGTGCCTCCGGTGACGATCGCGGTCTTGCCGCCGAGGTCGAACGCCCGATCGAATGCGGTGCCCATGCGGACCACCTCCCGCAGCCGGCGCCAGGCGCCCGGATCGGGCCGCGGGCCGGCGAGGTCGCGAGCGTGGCCCCACGGTCACCCGGTGTCAAGCAGCGCCTCGGCCGGCGGCGTTGTCTCGCGGCTGTCTTCGAATGCCCCGCCCGGGCCATCGGCTCGCCCCCTTCTGGGCTTCGTGTGCGCGCGGGCCGGTCCCGTGACTTCACGTGCCCTCCCTGGTAACGATCGCCGGACACGGAAAGGGGCATCCTTGGCGTCGCGACTCGGATTCGGGCCCCTCGTCCTCGCATGCGCCTGTGCGGCCTGGGCCGTGCCAGCGCGCGGCGCGGGCGAGGTCGCGGGCGGGACGGCCGAACCCGACTGGTCCGTGACGGCGCAACTGTCGGTGGGGTACGGGTACGAGCGCGTGGCGCCAGCCAGTCCCAACGGCATCGCCTCCGGGCTCGCGCTCCTGGTGCGGCGCGGGACGGTGGCCGCCGGGCCGCTGTTCGAGGCCGCCGCGGGAGGGAACCGCGACAGCGGCTACCTGGGGCTCGCGGCGGGCACGGTACTCGATCCCGCCTCCTGGGCGCGGGTGGAGCTCCTGGCTGAGGGGGGCGTCCACCTCCTCACCCTCGAGAACGACTACGCCTTCCAGCCCGCGGGCCATGCCCAGCTTCCCTACGCCGGAGTGCGGGCTGCGGTGCTGGCTCTCGGTCGGATGGTGCGCGAGCCGGTCATGATGTGGTCGCGGCGCGCGGGTGTCGGGATCCAGGTCACCGCGCGCGCGGATCTGGCGCGCCGATCGGTCAGCCTGGCCTACCCGCCCCAGCTCGGCCGGCCGCCCGACGTCGTCGGCGTGGGCGGCCATTCCCTGTCTTTGGCCCTGGTCCTCCCGTTCGAGTGGTGACGCGATGCCGAACGGCTCGAGCCGAAGGAACGTCGCGCGGTTCGGGTACGGCTCGGCGCTCGCCCTGGCGATCGGGGTGCTGCTGTCCGGCCCCCTGACCGTATTCGCCGTGGCCCGAGTGGCGCCCCAGCCGATCGAGTGGCAGGGCATCGAGGCCTACGCCCGCGCCTTCAGCCCGCTCCAGATGCTCACCTACGGCTTCGGCTTCCTCGTCGTGCTCGGCGCGATCGGGGTGATCGCGGCGCTGCACGCGCTCGCGCCTCCCGAGGGCCGCCCGTACGGCGTGCTGGCGCTGGTCTTCGCAGCCATGTTCGGCAGCATCATCTCGGTGAACTACATGCTTCAGCTCGCGGTGCTGCGCCCCCATGTCGCCGAAGGCCGACTCGGGGGCATGGCCCTGCTGGCGTTCGAGAACCCGGACTCCGTGACCATGGCGCTCGAGATGCTGGGCTACGGCTTCCTCGGGCTCGCGACGCTGTCCGTCGCGCCGCTCCTGGCGGGCGGCGCGGTCGGGCGCTGGGCCGGGGGCCTCGGCGTCGCGAACGGCGTATTCAGCGTGGCCGGGACGGTGCTGCAGGCGACGGTGGGGCTGCGCGGCCTCGCCGGGCTCGCGTGCTACGTGGTCTGGAACGTGCTGTTCGCGGCGCTGGCCATCCTCTATGTCCTGTACCTGCGAGGCATCCGGCGCGAGCCCGAGTGACGCCCCCGCTCGAGGGTCCCAGTCGAGCGACCCTCTCGAACGGCGAGCGTGCCGGCGCCGACGGCGCCGGCACGCGTGAGCCCGTGGCCTACCGCCGGCCCCGGCCCTGACCCCGCCACAGCGGCACGCCGTTCGCGTCCCGGAGCGCGAGCACCTGGTCGCCGCGGCGCATTTCCTGGGCGATCATCGCCGGCTGGCCGTCGATGGTGATCCGGGACCCCTTCACCTCCACCTTGTCGCCCTTCGCGAGCTGGAGCGACTGGCCGTCCACGTAGAAGTCCGGGCCGAGGCGCACCGCGAGATTCTCCGATCCCGTCGCGACGGTCAGGTGGATCCCCTCGTGGCCGCGGCGCCCCGCGATCCGCTGGATGTCGGCGACCTCGCCCTGGATGGTGGTCACCGCCTTCGCGTCGAACGCGCGCGCGCGGGGCCCGCCCATCTTCCCGCACCCCGGACAGTTGCCGGAGCCGGGACCGGGGCCGCCCTGCGCAACGGCGACGAGCGGCGCGAGCAGCGCGCCGATCAGCACCAGCCATCCGAGGTTCTTCCCGTTCACTCTCATGATTCATCTTCCTTTCCATCGAGTTGGAGCCACTCAACGCGCCGGCCGTTCGCAGGCGAATCGGGGCGGGCGCCTGGCCCGCTCATCCGGGACCCCCGAGCGGCAGCAAGGTTAACGAGCGCCCCGGCCGTTCGGCTCCTCCGCCAGCACGGCCTCGACGCGATCCAGCTCTCCGGCGGGATGATGGCGTGGCGGGCTCGAAGGCTCCCCGAAGCGACGCGCTGAGCAGCCGTGAGGCGATTGGGGCGGGGCGATCGCGGCGCGACCCCCGCGTCACCGGCGGTGGTGGTCGCGGACCAGCGCGTCCGCGAGCGAGAGCGGCCCCGATTCGACTTCATCGACGTCGACCGAGATCACCTCGTCCGAGTCCTCCACCGGCAGCGCCGCCGTACCGACGAGCAGGATGGCGGCCGGCAGCAGCCGGCGGATCCAGCGGAGCACCTCGCCCGACCGGCCGGGGCTCGAGCCGGGGCGGACGGCGACCACGAGCCTCCTGCCCTTTCCCGTCACGGCAGTCGAACACTTGCGCGGGCGCCGCATTCCGCGCCCCGGAGCGGGGTCAGCCGCGCCCATGCCACGTCCTGGCCGGGGACCCTCCTAGGAATCAGCTTGCCCCGGGACTCGGAGTCGTAGCGCGAGCGTTCGCTGGGCGTAGACGCTCGATCCGGACCGCGGACCGGGCCGGGCAACGTGCTGGGGGGCTCATGCCGCGCCCAGCGCTCGGGCGATGACGAGGGCCCCCGCCGCAATGACGACCACGCCGGCGGCGCGGGCGGCGCGCTCGGGCCGCGGCGCGAGCCGTTCGAGGGTGATGGCGGCCGCCACCAGTGCCATGGCGCCGAGATCCATCACGCCGGCGACGAGCAGGATCGCCACGAAGCCGGAACAGCACAGGACGCAGTGCACGCCGAGGTGGAGGCCGTGCCGCCAGGCACTCCGGGCGTCCGGAGGCGGCGATCGCCCGCAGCATGGCACGTCCCGGCAATGCGCCAGCTGGCGCGCCTTCCACGCCGTGAGCTGAAGGCCTCCGGCGAGCAAGAGGACCACGCCAGTCGCGATGGGCACGGACCGCGCGAGAGCTTGCCACCGCATCTCGGCCGCCCCCAGAGCGACGCCGAGCGGGTACGCCGCCGCCCCGGCAGCGGCCCACACGGAGAAGTAGCCGGCGCCCGCGAGCGCCGTCAGCTCGCCCAGGCGCTTCTCGTCCGTCCCGCCGACGGAACGGCGGTAGCTCGAGAGCATGGACACGAGGGACGGCAGCATCATCGCCACCATCATCACGACCCACATCCCCAGGAACGAGGCGGCCGCGCCGGGCCAGGTCTGCCCGGGCATCCTCATCCACGCCATGGACATGGTCCATCCGCCGGGCATCGGCATCCCGCCGGACATGGACCCGCACCAAGCGATCGTGCCCGCCGCGCTGGCGAGGAACAGGAGCGCGCTGGTCACGAGAAACGCCCGCTCGCGCGCCAGGCCGGCGCGCCCTGCAGCTCCGAGACCCACCGCCATGACCGCTTCCGCGGAGCGCGCCGCGCTCAGTCCTCGTACGCGTCGTGGTGGCGAACCCAGGCCTGTGTGAACTCCAGGCGGTCCTCGTCTCGCCCCTTGGGAACCAGGTCGAGGTAGTGGTAGGCGGCGTTCAGCATGTCGATTCCCCGCGCGTAGGACGAGTAGGTGTGGAAGACGGCGCCGCTCTCGTCCTTGTAGAAGACGCTGACTCCCTCGCGGTCCGCGAATCCGGGATCCGTCTTCTCGTAGTTGTAGAACGCGGTCCCGTTCTTCACCTCTTCCGGGGTGAAAGACGCGTGGTAGTCGTAGTTGAAGTCGTTGTGGAACGAGGAGAGCCACTTGAAGCCCCACCCCATCCTCTTCTTGAACGCCTCGATCTTGGCCAGCGGGGCACGCGAGACGGCGACCAAGCTCACGTCGCGGTGATTCAGGTGGACTCCGATGCCGTTGAAGTTGTCGGCCCAGAACGAGCAGTGCTTGCACCCCTCGTCCCACTCGGGACTGAACATGAAGTGGTAGACGACGAGCTGGCTCTTGTTCCCGAAGAGATCGGCCAACGTCTCCTTGCCTCCCGGTCCGTCGAAGACGTACGGCTTCTCGACCTTCTCCCACGGGAGCTCGCGCCGCTGCCGGCTCAGCTCGTCCCTGAGCTTCGTGAACTCCTTCTCCTTCGCGAGGAACGCGGTTCTCGCCGAGCGCCACTCCTCGCGCGAGACCACCGGATGGACCTCGATGCCGCCAGTTCCCGACCGAGCCGTTCTGGCCGTCATGGTATCTGCTCCCCCGGTCCCCCGCAGCGCGGGCCTGGGGACCTGTGACCGGGCTCTGTAAGCGGGGGGGCGTCCAGGCGCACGTCCCTGGCGACACCGAAAGCCCCCATCGGGGCGAGATCTGGACGACCTCGGAAGGGGATGCGCTCCGAAGGAATCAGGGGCCGAAGGAGAGGCTGACGCGGCCTGACGCGCCCGGCGGACCGGGCGGGCCATCGGATCCGTTCAGCCCATCGCTCCCGCTCATGCCGTCCGTGCCCCCCGAGAGGGACGTGAGGTGCCCGTCCGAGTCGGAGCAGGTCGTCCCGGAGCCGCCCCTGCCTCCCGAACCGCCCGAGCCGCCGCGGCCGCCGGAACCGCCGGGACCGCCGGGGCCGCCTTCGCTGAGCACGGTCGCGCCGAGCACGCGAAGGATCTCCTCTCGCGCTTCGCCGCCGGCGCTCACGGTTGCCCGGATGTTCCCCCCGGCGCCGCCCGGCCCGCCTGGGCCGCCGTCCCCTCCCCTCGAGCCGTCGCCGCCGCGTGAGCCGCTCGAGCCCGGAGACGAGGGACACGAGGCGCTCGAGCCGTCCGCCCCGGCCGATCCGTCCGAGCCACGGGAGCCGCTCGCGCCGGGACTGCCAGGCGCCCCGTGGCTCACCACGTGGAACGACCTCGCCTCGGTCCATTCGACCACGGCCTGGTAGAGCCGCTGCCCGTCGCTCACCGAGTAGACGAGGCGCGTGGGATCGCGGACGTCGACGCTCATCTCGAGGTCGGGGCCCGGGGCGCCCGCGGCCGTGCCGGCGAGCACGAGGTCGGCGGGCGTCCCGAAGGTGAGCGGCCAGTCGAGCGCGGCCACGCGTCGGCCCGCGACGACGAAGGGCAGCGACAGGCGGCGACCCTGCTGCGCCAGGGTCACCGCGGTGGCCTCGGTGATCGAGTCGGTGAAGTGGAGCACGCCGTCGCGGTCGAGGCTGGCGAGCGCGGTGTCGAGCCGGACTTCTCCGGGCGAGAGGCAGGGCGTCACGTCCAGCTCCCGCGCGGGCGCGCAGACGGTCACGGGCCTGGAGGTGCCGCGCAGCTCGACGTGCAGCGAGCCCCGGGTCGGCAGCTCCGGAAGAAGGGAGGGCGTGGGCCGGTCGCTCGAGTAGCCGAGAAGCCTCGCCGATTGCTCCGGGAGGTGCTGCTCGACGAGGACCTCGCGTGCGAACGCCAGGGCGGGTTCGAGCCAGGCGCGCACGGGCGCATGGTCCGCGACCGAGACCGGATTGGCGCCGAAGCGCATCGCGGCGTCCTCCACCGCCGAGGCCTCCTGCCGCACCTCCGGGAACGGCGAGGCTCGGAGGTGCAGCCGGATGACCCTGCGCCGCGCCTCGGCGCGCAGTGACTCGTTGGGCAGTCGGTCGACGGCCCAGCGCAGGGTGCGCTCGTCGCCCGCCTCCAGCAGCGCGTCCAGCACCTGCACGTC
>Ga0153915_10001809_pt1 | contig 19637 bp, 12 predicted proteins | sample Opewatmetagenome_2_FD_107003 | JGI IMG/M metagenome (GOLD analysis project Ga0153915, IMG submission 107003) | Freshwater wetland microbial communities from Ohio, USA - Open water 3 Core 3 Depth 3 metaG | ecosystem: Environmental > Aquatic > Freshwater > Wetlands | place: USA: Ohio, Lake Erie...
CCTGGCTGTCTTCCAAAGAGAAGCCCAACGCCTCATTCTGGATATATCAAGGAGAGGTCGCCTGCCTGTTCTGGTTGGAGGCACCGGTCAATATATTCACGCTGTCACCCAGGCATGGGATATTCCCAAAGTATTGCCTGACTTCCGCTTGCGGCGTGTATTAGAGGCCTGGGCTGCTGAAGTCACCCCTTTAGGCTTGCACGCCCGCCTGTCCTTGCTTGACCCACAGGCAGCCGGTCAAATGGATCCTCAAAACCTGCGCCGTACCATCCGTGCCTTGGAAGTGATCTTCACGACAGGCAGGCGTTTTTCGGATCAGAGCCAGCGTGGCTCCTCACCTTATCGCCTGTTCCAGATCGGGCTGAAGCTCCCACGCCAGGAATTATACGCCCGCATTGATGAACGGATTAACTCCATGCTGCGCCTCGGGCTTGTTGATGAGGTAAAGGATTTGTTAGCCCAGGGTTATGCACCCGATCTGCCCCCATTCTCCGCCATCGGGTATCGAGAAATCATCGCTTATCTTCAAGGAAATATTTCCTTGGAAGAAGCAGTTATGTTGATGAAGCGCCAATCTCGGGTTTTCGTCCGCCGGCAGGCAAACTGGTTCAAAGAGACCGATCCTGCCATCCACTGGTTCAATGCCGAGGTTCAAGCTGCCGATAAGATCGAACACATCCTTCGCCAATGGCTTTCACTATGAAAACTCATCCCTGGTTTGAATATTACGATCCTGAAGTCCCTCGCCACATCTCCTATCCTTCCATCACCGTGGTGCAGATGCTGGAAGAGGCTGCCCAAAAATATCCCACCCACCCCTGTACCATCTTCAAAAATACAGCCATCACTTATCAGGAGATGGATGAATTGACCGACCGCCTGGCTGCGGGATTTTCTAGCCTGGGTATTCATAAAGGTGATCGCCTGGGTCTCTTACTGCCTAATCTTCCCCAATTCGTGTTGGCGTACTTTGCCGCCTTGAAAACCGGGGCAGTCGTTGTAGCCACCAATCCACTCTACAAGCCTCATGAGATCGTATCCCAGGTAAATGATGCCGGTGTGCAGGTGATGCTGGTGCTAAGCTCCTTGTATTCCCAGGTAAAGGAAGTGCAGAAAGATACACCCATACGAAGCCTGGTCGTCACCCGCCCTGAGGATCTTCTTGCTCCCACTTTAGAAAAGATTCTCTCACGTCCCAGGGAATCCGATCGAGGATCCATATCCAATCCTGCCCCAAACGATTATTGGATGGAGGACCTGCTCCTCCGCTACGCTCCTACAGACCGCTTGCATCTCGCCTTGCAGCCGGAAGATGTCGCTCTCTTCCAATATAGTGGGGGCACCACCGGCACCTCCAAGGCTGCGATTGCCTTACACAGAAACCTGGTGGCAAATGCTTTACAGTTCCGTCATTGGCTGCACCATGCCCAGGAGGGGATCGAAACGATGCTGATGGCAATTCCACTCTACCATGTGTACGGCATGGTCGTCGGGATGCTCGTGGCGATACGCCTTGGCGCAAGGCTGGTGATGATCCCCTCACCTCGAGATATGGATGACATTCTGGGTTCCATCCAAAATTACAACGCCTCTCTTTTCCCAGGTGTGCCGAACCTGTACCAGGCAATCAACAACCACCCGGATGTAATTGCTGGAAAATACAACCTGAGCAGCATCAAAGCCTGTATTTCCGGTTCAGCTCCCTTGCTGCCCGATATCAAAGCCCGTTTTGAATCCTTAACCGGGGGAAAGGTCGTCGAAGGTTATGGTCTTTCTGAGGCTCCTACCGCCACACACTGCAATCCAATCTTCAGCGAAAACCGGACCGGCTCGATTGGCTTACCCCTACCCGATGTCGATTGCCGCATTGTCAGCTTGCGAGATGGCGTCACTGATCTTCCCGTTGGCGGAGCAGGCGAGCTCTTAATCAAAGGTCCGCAGATAATGCAAGGCTATCACAATATGCCAGAAGAGACGGCGCAGACCTTGCGCGATGGGTGGTTATACACAGGCGATATTGCTCGCATGGATGCGCAGGGATATTTTTATCTCATTGATCGTAAGAAAGAAGTGATCAAGCCAGGAGGTTTCCAGGTTTGGCCTCGCGAAGTCGAGGAGGTTCTCCTTCGGCACAAAAAAGTTTTTGAAGCCAGTGTTGCCGGGATTCTAGATCCACAGCGGGGTGAGTTGGTAAAAGCCTGGGTCGTGCTTAAGCCCGAATTCACGCCTCCCGCTGATCTTTCTCAAGATGAGATGAAATCTTTCTATCAAGGACTGGAAGAGGAATTGCGCAATTTCTGCAGAGATGAGATAGCTTCCTTCAAAGTGCCTGCAATGATCGAATTTCGCCATGCCCTGCCGAAGACTGCCGTAGGTAAAGTGCTTCGCCGGGAGCTAGTTCGCCAACATAACCTCAATCAACGCGACAATTCTACGCTCTAAATCAGTTTTGATTTCCTGGTAAGTCAGAAGCCGTTGTTGCTCAGCCAGAAACTCGTCCCCATTCAATGCCGATAAAACCCACCAATAAAAGATCAGCTTTTCTTTTCTCTGCTGGTCAGCTCGGTTCCAGCCATTTTGCAGGTCTTCCTGCGCCTCGGTCAGCCTTCCGCACAAGAAGTTCACCAGTCCGCGCGTAGCCCAGGCATAGGGGCAGAACACTCCCAATTCCACGCTTCTCTCGGCATAGTCGTAGGCTCTATCCAGATCACCCTCAGCCGCAAGCCGCAGCGCCAGCTTTTCATAGGCATGGTGTTCCTCAGGATAAACTTCGATCAACCTCTGATATACAGCTAGAGCTTCCTGCTCTCGACCCAGATGGCTGAGTGCTTCTGCTTTTGCGAATAATCCGCCATATTGCTCAGGGTCTAGCGTAAGCGCCCGTTCCGCCAGTTCCAGCGTCACCTCACTCTCATCGCTCAGTAAAATTGTCCAGGCAGCTTCTCCCCAGCCCTCCGCGTTCAAGTCTTCTTGCTGCAAAAATTGAAGAGCCTGGGTAAAGTCGCCTGTCACGACCAGAAGATGCAGATAGCGGCTTTTCACCCATCCTAACCTTCCATTTCCCGAGCTCTCGGTCGAAACGATCATCAATTCTTCGAGGATATGCCGGGCTAGATCGTAATCCTTAAGCATCCAGGCTGTTTCATATTCTGCCTTTAACGTTTCTTCCTGGCTTAATCCCTTTCGAACACCCCGCTCCAAGATCACACGAGCTTCCTCAAAATTGCCCAACTCGCGTAAAGATTCCGCCACCCTGACAAACCACTTAGGGTCATCCCCAAACAGTTTCAAGCCCTTTCGCGCAGTCCTTAACCCGGCTTTATGCGCACCGCTGCGGATTTGTGCCAGCCATAAATTCACATATACGGATGATTCTGCCACTTCACTCATTGAAAGGACTTGCTCGAAGGTGGAGGCAGCCTCCTCAAAATGCCCCATCCCATACAATGCCTTCCCATGCGCAGTCATTAAAGCTGATGACTCATGTGCATATCCCGCTGTAAATTCCCAGGCCTCCATCTCCCGATTATTTTCAATCAAATAATTCGCCAGATAGGCTCTTGCATAGGTCCAGCCAGGTGCCAGGACCAAAGCTCTTCGATAGCAAAGCTCGCGATCTTCCTCCGATTGGGAGATATCCCCCAGTCGAAGCATGACCAGAGCATCTTCAGCATCCCCTGATAAAGCCATCAAAAGCAGCTCACGCCCACGTTCAAGATTGATGTTCGGAGATAGTGCCAGCGCCAGCCCCAGGGCGCGCTGGCGCTCAGCAAGCGATGCACTCCCTTTAGGGATATGATTCTCCAGGATATCTTTTTCAGCCTGCTCCAGTCCTCTTGCCTCCAGGACTACCCTCACCGCTTCCAAGAGCTCATCGCGGTTCATCACCCCGTCTGGTCTGGACAAAGCTTCCAGCATACAGACTGCTGCCCCTTCATTATCCCCAGCCCTCGCCAGCAAGCTGCCCTCCCAATAAGGTATGTTTCCTTTTTCCGGGTAGATCTGTCTCAACCTTTTGATCGCCGCCTGGCAGGCAGATAATCCAGCCAGGGATTCCAGGTAGTCCAGGTATTTATGTACAATGCTTGCATTGTCCGGATTTGCTTCAATAGCCCTCTCGTACTCCCTCTGCAGCTCTTGCAGTGTGGTTTCATCCAGATTGGATGGTAGCTGTTTCCAATATTCGCAGTGAGCCGCTGCCAGAAACTGCAAACCCCAGGGATCACCTGGCGCCAGGTTGAGGATATGCCGTGAAAATGCTATCGCCTCTTCGTATTCCTTGCCTTCAAATGAAATGCCTCCTAAGGTCTGGTAAGCCAGGTAGGTCGTTGCCGGGTCGAGCCGTTGCCATCGTTCCAAACTGGAAAGCAGTACATCGACAGCTCCATCACGATCATCCAATCTCGCCAGGATCACCCCTCTCAGCACATTTGCTTCGGGCTGCCCTGGGGATAGCGAGAGAGCTAACTCTACCTCACGCCTGGCGTCTTGGAGTTGGTTTTGGAGTAAGTAGGCTTCTGCCAGCGCCTGGTGAGACACCCACCATGCTGGGCTTAGATCGACTGCCATGTGTGCATAGAGCTCTGCATTTTTTCCATGCAGCACCGTTAAAATCCTTGCCAGCCAGGCATTCGCCGCCGGCAGACCAGGGTCATTTTCAAGAGCTTTTGAAGCAGCTTCGAAACCTCTGTTGAATTCTCGGTTGCGGTAATAACATTCTGCCAGATTGGCGTAATTCGTAGCATTCTGAGCGTCGATCTCCACAGCCCGCTGGAATGCAGCCGTCGCCTTAGGTAAATCTTTGTCGAGCAGCGCACCACTACCTTCAAACTGAGAGATAAATTCCTCTTCAGGATGGTATACCTTTGCGTCGGTCAATGCGGCATAGAAGCTAGCCCTCGCCTCAAGGATGATTTCCTCTTGGGGTCTTGTCTTCTGGGCAGATCGCCCCTGCCCGGATGCTGCTCCTTGAGACCTTGCCTGCCTCCAATTCTCTAGCTTCGCATGGCAAAGCATCACCCACCCCAGGCCCAATTCAGGCAGCTTTTGGACCGCTTTATTCGCCAGCCCAATCGCAGCCTGGTATCGGTTTTGCTCCAACGCTAACAATGCCTGGTCGCACCACACCAAAGCCAGGTTGTCGAAATGTCCCATTCGGCTGAGCATCTGTTCCAGCCCTCTTCCGCGCGGGAAGGCAATCAAGGCTGCCTCCAGGTAGGTCTGCCGCAGTCGGTGAAACTCATCTACCGGCGTGCGGGTGACGACATGCGTCATCGGATCTTGCAGTTCAACACAACCTGCTTCATCATCATACCCAATCACCACCGCTACATGTGCCGTGTTCGAAAATTCCTCCTGTACGATCACTGGAAATCCAGCCTCAACCAATCTTTTCATTTTTTCTAACGGCACCAGTGTCCGGACAGTTCCGAATCCTGCCAGGTGAAAAAATTCCCTCATCCGGTATATGGGTGTGCCAGAAGATGCATTCTTCACATTTTCAGCAATTTGATCGTTCGAAAACTCCGCCGTCCCCTTCCAGTAACGCATGACGAGCTCAACGGTAGAGGGACCACAATAATTCCGGCGCTGCACCAGTGTCGGAAAAGCTTCCAGCCGTTTTCGCCTTCCCTTCTCACGATTTTCATTTCGCAGTCGCATGCTGATAAGCTCTTCTTGCCACTTCTCCAGGCTTTCAGCTTGCGGGCTGCGTTGGGTCAGGCTCGCGGCAACTCCCTCTAACAAGGAAATATCTTCTCTTGCCAGAGCTACTTGTCCTATCACAAACAAAGGCGCAACGATCTCAGAGGAGTAGTCCAATAGCTCGCGTGCCAGCCTTTCTGCGTAGTCAAATTCACCCAACAGGTAAGCCACATAGCTGCATCCCCACGTCCCATAAGCTTGTGCCCAGTTGGATTCATTCTCTCTCATCCGTTCATATACATCCCGCGCCTGAATGCGCAGGTCCGCTTCAAGGCGCACGCGCGCCTGAGCCATGAGCACCTTCGGCGCATTAGGCGACATTTCGATTGCTTCGCGCAAGCTGGTTTCTGCCATTTTCCAGCACGACTTTACCGCCAATCCCGCCGCACTCCATGCCAGAGCCGCAGCTTGCAATTCAACATCCTTGGCGATTTCCCTGGCATGCCTGGCGCTCAAGATTGAGTTATCTACCCAGCCCGCACGCAGCAAAAAAACTGCTCTTAATCGCTCAGCTTCCGCCTGCTGGTCGCTCTCCAGATCGCCGGATATGGAATCGAGGCACTCTAAAGCCTCGTGCAGCCTGTCCAGCTCAAAAAGGGCTTCTGCTCTGAAGATTCCCAACCCTTCAGGGATATCCCCTTCCAGTTTCTTCAGGACAGTAGCCGGGCAATAGGCGTCAAGATATCGCCTCAACTCAGAAGGCGCAGGAAAAGCGGACCCAGGTGAGGCGGTTCGAAAACTCATCTCCAAGCTATTGTAGCTTCTTGATCAGCGCTTCTAAACCCGCCAACTTTGAGAAGTGCATGCGCATTACCCTTCTGCCGCGGCTCTGCAGAGCTTCAAGGTCCCCTAAAGCCTGAGCGCGTTCCAATGTGCCAAAAGTCATTCCTTGTCCTGGAATGGGTAGGTCATGCTCTGGATCGACCGTGATCTGTAAGAACACCCCATGTGCAGGACCGCCTTTATGCAGCTGCCCTGTGGAATGCAAGAATCTGGGGCCAAAACCAACCGTTGTAGCCAGTCCGGAATCCTCTTGGATGGCTACGCGCAGGCTGCCCATCATTCGCTGCGTTTTGAGATTGCGCGGCAGGTAGGCATTCAGCGCCACATAATCTCCCTCCCTGGCTATCTGAAGAAAAGTGGTTACGGCGTCCTCCAGGCTTCTGGCTTTCTCGATTGCTGCAGGTCCAAACAGGGAAACGCCTTCGCTTTCCCAGGTGGGTTTACCTTCATCGAACTTTCCAGCCTCCTGGTAAGTCTTGATCTTTTGGATCGTCCTGGTTTTGCTATCTTGCACATCTGGTTGGTCGAATGCATTCACCCCTAGAACTGCACAAGCTGCTGAGATCGCCACCTCCCAGCGATAGAATTCGATTGCCAGGTCATCCTTTGCCAGGACACCTAACACCAGGGTTGGATGTCCCTTCTTGCGCAAGCGCTCCACGACTCGATCGTGTCCCCCATCAGACCGTAGATACACAAACAAACGATCCTTTCCATACAATCCATGCCGTGCCAACGGCTCACCTTCGATGGGTACTATTCCCTTACCCATCTTTCCGCTGCTCTCTGCAACCAGTTGTTCCAACCATGTCCCGAAAGATTCGAACAGGTCATCAGTGATCAAGGTCAGTTTATCGATTCCCTGCAAGGTCGCTTCACCGAGCACAGCCCCCAGCACCAATCCTGGGTTGCGTCCTGCAGGTATTCCTGCTTCGCACTGCCTTGCCATCCAGCTTGCCCGATCAAGGATCCTCGTGATCGACAATCCCATCAGCGCTGCTGGTACCAGACCGAACGCGGTGAGTGCTGAGAATCGCCCTCCCACGTTCGGGTCAGCTAAGAATACCTTCCGAAATTCTCTTTCTGCTGCCAGTTTTTCCAAGGATGTCCCCGGATCGGTAATGGCGATGAAATGCTCCCCTGTACGGTTTCCCTGGCTTTTTTTCGTCCTTGCCCAGAAGGTATCCAGAAAAGCGTTCACTTCTGCCGTCCCACCCGACTTGCTGGAAACAATGAATAGAGTCTTTTCCACAGGTGATTGGCGAGCTGTCGCTCGCACTTGAGCCGGGTCAGTCGAATCGAGGATCGTCAGCTCTAATCCAGTTTCCGGTTTTCCATACACTCTACGCAGCACCTCAGGCGCCAGCGATGAGCCTCCCATCCCCAACAAGACCGCATGCGTAAAGCCTGCCTGCCTCACCTCAGCCGAAAAACTTTCCAGCTCAGGGATCAATGTGCGGCTACTCTGTGGCAGGTCCAGCCACCCCAACCGCTTTTTGATCTCTGACTGTCCCGCAGGCTCGTTCGTCCAAAGGGATGGATCGACCGAGTGCATGCGCGCAGACACTTGCTGCGCTTCGAATTCTCGAACGCGACGTTTCGTTGGCTCAGCCAGGTGCCCCAACTCCCTTTGCGCTTCAGAGCGGCGTTTTGCAAGGGTGTATAACAATGCCTCAAAAGCGTCCGTAAATGCCCTGACGCCTTCTTGCTCCAATTCATTCGTCACCTGGTCCGTGGATATCCCCAGTCCTTCTAATCTCGTGAAAATTTGTTTGGCATCCTCGATCCCTTCCTCAACCGTCAGGCTGGCATGCCCGTGCGACCGGAATGCGTCGAGCGTTTGCGTTGGCATGGTATTGATGGTGTCTTTTCCAATCAGGGTATCTACATACATCGTATCGGGATAAGCAGGGTTCTTGGTGCTGGTTGACGCCCATAGCGGTCGTTGCAATCGGGCGCCATGGGCTCTTAGCCGGGTAAACCGTTCACTCTCAAAAACATGTCGGAAAAGTTGGTAAGCCAGCCGTGCATTTGCAATTGCAGCTTTTCCCAGGAGTGCCTGTGCCGTTTCTGCTCCTTCACCTTCGCTTAGGATTATTTTCTCTAAAAGCTTGTCCACCTTGGTATCCATGCGCGACACAAAAAATGAAGCCACCGAGGTAATCGTATCTACAGGCTTTTGTGCTTTGATGCGATCTTCCAATCCTGATAGATAAGCTTCCATCACGTCCATGTAACGTTTTAATGAGAAGATGAGCGTTATATTGATATTGAGACCGGCTGCGACTGCCTTTCGCACAGCACTTAGACCTTCTTGAGTGCCCGGGATCTTAATCATCAGGTTCGGTCGATCCACCGTCTGCCATAAACGCAGGGCTTCCTTCAGTGTCTCCTCGCTGTCATGTGCCAGTTTGGGAGAGACTTCCAGGCTGACGTAGCCATCGCCCCCATGGGTGCTTCGATAAAGCGGCAGAAAGAGATCAGCCGCTGTCCGGATATCCTCCAAAACCAGCCGTTCGAATATCTCCCCCGTATCATATCCCGCCCATGCCATCGTCACGAGAGCCGAGTCATAGTCTTTTGATTGAGCGATTGCATGGTGAAAGATGGATGGGTTCGAGGTTATACCTCGGATATCTCCACGCTCGATCATCGCTTGCAGCTCGCCATTTTCAAGGAGCTGTCGCGAGATATTGTCATACCACACCGACTGACCTAAACGCTGCAATCTCTGGATTGGATTATCCATACTGATCCTCCGTCTTGATAACTATCCGCTTTGTTCTAGCTTCCTGACCTTGCCCACCCTCCGTACGTGGCGTTCTTCTCCTGAGAACTTTGCCCCCAAGAATACACGGATGATTTCTTTTGCCAGTTCTGGTCCGATCACCCGTGATCCGATGCATAGCACATTCATGTCGTCGTGCTCCACCCCCTGGTGTGCGGAATAGGTATCATGGCAAAGTCCTGCGTAGATCCCTTTCATTTTGTTTGCCGCGATGCAGGCGCCCACACCGGATCCGCACACCAGGATACCCCGCTCCGCTCTTCCCTCTTGTATCGTTCGCCCAATCTTCTCCGCAAAATCGGGGTAATCCACAGGTTCAGGTCCGTATGTACCCAAATCGAGTACTTCGTACCCAGCCGTGGTGATAGCATCCAGCACAGGGTGTTTTAGCTCAAAGCCAGCATGATCAAAAGCTACTGCAATTTTCATAGACCACTCACTTTGATCTCCCCGCCAGAAGATCTCGGGCGGTTTCTACCACGTTACAGACCGTCAAACCATAATGTTCAAAAATGGTTTTGTACGGCGATGAAGCCCCAAATTTCTCAATGCTGATTACCTCTCCCTGGCTGCCTGTCCACCGTTCCCAGCCCTGGGCTACGCCGGCTTCCACCGCCAACCGGAGGGGAATGCTGGCAGGCAATACCGTTTCTTTATACTCAGCATCCTGTTCCTCAAAGAACTCCCAGCATGGGAATGAAACGAGCCGAACGCTGATTCCCTCAGCCGCAAGCCGCGTCCCTGCTTCTACGATCAAGCTGACCTCGGACCCGGATGCCATCAGGATAATCTCTGGAACGCTCTCCCCCAGGTCTGTCAAGATATACGCTCCGTGCTGCAAACCCTCTGCTCCCTCTAATCCACCCCAGTCAAGTACTGGTACCGCTTGCCGGGTGAGGATTAATGCCCTGGGTCCTTTACGATTTTGAAGCAAAACCCGCCAGGCTTCAGCGGTTTCATTTGCATCCGCAGGACGAATAACTGCCAGGTTCGGGATAGCCCGTAAGGCTGCCAGATGTTCAACAGGCTGGTGGGTTGGGCCATCTTCCCCTAATCCGATGCTGTCATGAGTAAAGATCCACAAGCTGGGATAGTGTGACAGTGCGGATAGACGGATTGCACCCCGCATATAATCCGAAAATACCAGGAAAGTCGCCCCATAAGGGATAACTCCTCCATGTACCGCCATGCCATTGACCACCGCGCCCATGCCATGCTCGCGCACGCCAAAATGGAAATTTCTCCCTTCAGGTGAAGCTTTTTGAAAATCTACATACCCGCTGATCAAAGTATTGTTTGAAGGCGCCAGGTCTGCCGAGCCGCCAATCAATTCCGGCAAACGACTCGCCAGCGCATTGATCACCTTGCCTGAAGCTGCCCGGGTAGCCATGCCTTTCGCATCGGCAGGGAATGTCGGGATGGCTTCCTCCCATCCGGATGGCAGTTCCCCTCTCAACCGCCTCTCCAGTTCCTGATCCAGCTCCGGAAAAGCCGACCGGTAAGCCTGCCTCTTTCGATACCAATCTGCTTCCAGATTCGCCCCACGTTCGACCGACTGCCGGAATAATGCCAACACATCTTCTGGAATAAAGAAGCTTGGCTCTAATGGCCATCCCAGCTTCTGCTTGGCTCCCTTCAATTCTTCTTCCCCAGGAGCTTCTCCATGAGCCTTAGCTGTATCCTGGCGCGTGGGTAACCCAAAGCCAATGTGTGTCCTGCAGACGATTAAAGTGGGTCGAGGGTCAGTTTTTGCCTGTCGGATCGCCTCATCCACCGCTTCGACATCGTTCCCATCCGCCACCTTCAGCACCTGCCAGCCATACGCTGCGAACCTCCCCGCCCGATCCTCCGTGAAGGCCAGGTCTGTACTGCCATCAATCGTAATCCGGTTGTCGTCATACAGGTATATCAGCTTCCCCAACCCCAAGTGACCCGCCAGGGAGGCTGCCTCTGAAGCCACTCCCTCCATCAAATCCCCGTCCGTGACGATCGCATACACATAATGATTGATAATCTCATGCCCAGGTCGGTTGAACACCGCCGCCAGGTGCGCTTCAGCGATCGCCATCCCTACTCCGTTCCCAAAACCTTGCCCCAATGGACCTGTCGTTACTTCAACTCCCGGCGTCAGTCCATACTCCGGGTGACCCGGCGTGATGCTGCCATATTGCCGGAAACGCTGCAGCTCTTCCATCGGAACATCATAACCTGTCAGGTGCAGCAATGAATATAGGAGAGCTGAGCCATGACCGCCCGATAAGACAAATCGGTCCCGGTTAGGCCAACCAGGGTTGCGCGGGTTGAAGTGTAAATGCCGCGTCCATACGACATATGCCATGGCCGCTGCCCCCATCGGCAGCCCGGGATGTCCTGAATTGGCTTTCTGAACCATATCCGCAGACAAAAATCGGAGTGTATTGATCGCACGACTTTCGAGGTTGCCGTCTGGAAACATAAGGAATTTGCCCTTTCCATGAACTATCTGATTGGCAGAAAATATTTTAATAAAGAAATTAAATAAAATCAACCGATCACTAAAGCTATTCGCTGGTTTTAATCTCTGGTCAGTAAGCCACTTTCAACGAATTGCACAATTAACCTGAAAAAGTATAGCATGCCACTCTAGACAAGTAAAGGATGTCCCAATCAAAGATATTGTATTACTGTGACGATTGTCACAACCAGTCCATGTTGTTTGTCACTAGATTACTAATCCCGTATAACCGATAATTAATCAGTCCGTTTTTTCGGGCTTGTTATTCATGTCTTAATGCTTAACAGAATGGTATTTTCACCACCAGGCCAAAGCAGAATGCTCCACAATATTACAAACCTATCAGGCATTCTGATCCAATCACTCCAAACCGGCTTCCCCCGGCTACGTCTTCTAACTCAATAGAGGAGGTCTTTATGGCAAATGCCCCTACACAAGCGCGAGCGCCTACATTCTTCGATGAAGTTGTGGCTGCTACGCCGGGTGCATCGCATTTAGAACGCTGCATCCAATGCGGAACCTGTGGTGGTTCCTGCCCCTCCAGCGCAGATATGGAATATACCCCCAGGGCAATCTTCGCCATGGTCAACGCTGGCATGCGCGACGAAGTCTTGCAAGCGAATACTGCCTGGTACTGTGTATCCTGTTACTACTGCATGGTGCGCTGTCCACAAGATATCCATGTCACCGATCTCATGTACACCCTCAAGCGCCTCTCGATCAAAGAAGGCCATTACAAAGCCTCCACAGGCAGAGAAGCCAAGGATTTCTCGCAGACCTTCATCGATTTTATGGAAAACTACGGTCGCAGTTTCGAATTGGGTCTGGCTACTGTTTACTTGCTTGCCCACCACCCGCTCGGAATGGCGAAAATGATGCCGATGGGTTTCAACATGATGCGCAGAGATCGCATGAGTCTAACCCCCAAGCGCATCAAAGGCATTGACTCGCTCAAAGCTATCCTGAACAAAGCCAAGGAGCTGGAGGTGCAAGATGGAATATAGCTACTATCCAGGGTGCTCTTTGGAGCGCAATGCCAATGCCTACCATGTCTCCACCATGGCTGTCGCTAAAACGCTCGGGGTCAAATTTAATGAGCTGGATGATTGGAATTGCTGCGGAGCAACCGAGTATATTGCCCTGAACCGGCTCGCCGCCTATGCGCTGGTCGCACGCAACCTGGCTCTCGCCAAACAGCAAGGTGGTGATAATCATCTTGTAGCTCCTTGCAGCGCGTGTTTCCTCAACCTGAGCAAAGCTGAGACTTACCTGACGGAAGATAAGAAGCTCGGCGAACAGGTGAACATCGCCTTAGCTGCGGGTGGTATGCATTATGATGCCGGCAGCCTGCGAGTGCGCCATCTCCTGGATGTCTTTGTGAATGATATCGGTTATACAAAGATCGCCGAAAAAGTCACCCATCCGCTCAAAGGCTTGAATGTTGCCCCTTATTATGGCTGCCTGATTGTGCGCCCCTCCTTCCAGGGCGTCTTCGATGATCACGAGTTCCCCACCACGCTTGATAAATTGTTGCGCACCCTCGGCGCCAGGGTGGTCGATTTTCCGCTCAAAGCCCAATGCTGTGGCGGTCATATGACCCAGATCAGTGAGAAGGTCGCCCTGGATATGCTCAACCGCTTATTACACAGCGCCGATGACTACCAGGCTGATGTGATCGTCACTCTCTGCCCGATGTGCCAGCTGAACCTGGATGCTTACCAGGAGAATGTAAATCGTGCATACAAAACGACCTATCACATCCCGGTTCTCTATTTTACCCAGATGATCGGACTGGCTTTAGGCATGGGCGCTAAAGAACTTGGCATTGGCAAAGAGCTGGTGGATGCGCGCAAAGCCCTCTCTAAGATCGGCGTCGAAGTCCCGGCCGAAGAAGAACCCCCTAAGAAGAAACGCCCGGCAAAAGAAGAGCTTCCAATGCCGCGCATGCCGCAGGAGGATTGAGCCATGGAAACAAACCAGACTCCCCAACAAAGAATAGGCGTCTACGTCTGCCATTGCGGCTCGAATATCGCCGGGGTGGTCGATGTCGAAGATGTCGCTAAATGGGCTGCTGAAAAGCTTGGTCATCGCGGCGTCGTGATTGCTCGGGATTATAAATTTATGTGCTCCAGCCTCGGTCAAGAGCTGATCGAAAAAGACATAAAAGAATTAGGGCTTACCCGAGTCGTCGTGGCTGCCTGCTCGCCCCACCTGCACGAACAAACTTTTCGCACAGCCTGCAAACGGGCTGGCTTAAATCCTTACTTATGCGAGCTGGTCTCGATCCGCGAGCAGGATTCCTGGGTGCACACCGATCGTGCCGCAGCCACAGTCAAAGCCAAAGCCATCGTCTCCGGAGGTGTCGAGCGGGTAACTTTCCATGAAGCTTTGGAACCGCTGCGCGTCCCCATCCATCCCGACTCGCTGGTTGTCGGCGGAGGTATTGCCGGTATCCAGGCTGCCCTCGAGATTGCAGATGCCGGATACCACGTTTTCCTGGTCGAACGCGAGCCTTCCATCGGCGGTCACATGGCTCAATTCGACAAGACTTTCCCCACCCTGGATTGTGCCGCCTGCATCTTGACCCCCAAGATGGTCTCTGTTGGCTTTCACCCCAACATCACCATGCTCACCTGGGCTGAAGTGACCCATGTCGAAGGTTTCGTGGGCAATTTCACGGTCACGGTCAAACAAAAACCTCGCAGTGTGAGTACCTCTCTCTGCACCGGCTGCGGTATCTGCCAGGAAAAATGTCCCAAGAAGGTGGTGGATGAGGTCTATGAAGCCGGTCTAGGTTTCCGCAAAGCCATTTACACCCCCTTCCCCCAGGCGGTCCCCAAGTACCCGGTAATTGATCGAGAGAACTGCACTTTCTACCTTAAGGGTACCTGTAAAGCCTGTGAGAAATTCTGCCCGACCGGCGCTATTGACTTCAACCAAAAAGAGGAGTTTATCCAGCTCCAGGTTGGCAATATTATCCTGGCAACCGGTTACGATCTCTTCGATGCCCGCCGAATTAGCGAATATGGATTTGGTCGCCTGGCGAATGTTTTTACCAGCCTGGAATTCGAGCGCATGACCAATGCCGCCGGTCCTACGAATGGCAATATTGTCCTGCGGGATGGCGTCACCGTACCTAAGTCCGTCGCCATCGTTCATTGCGTTGGCAGCCGCAACAAGAACTATAACAATTACTGTTCCAGCATCTGCTGCATGCAGAGCCTGAAGTTCGCCCACCTGGTGGAAGAGCGCACCGGGGCAGAAGTTTACAACTTCTACATCGATATGCGCACTCCTGCAAAAGCTTATGATGAGTTCTACCAGAGGCTCTTGGAAGAAGGCACCCACTTCGTTCGCGGTCGTGTGGCGGAGATCACCGATGCCGCGCGCCGTCCTGGCGAGGAGGGCAAGCTGATCATCCAAGCAGAAGATACCCTGATTGGCAAGCAGCGCCGCATTCCGGTGGATATGGTGGTATTATCAGCCGCTCTGGAGCCCCGACACGACCATAAAGAAACCGCTCATCTGTTTGGCTTGTCTTGCAGCTCCGATGGCTGGATGATCGAGCGCCACCCCAAGCTTGATCCGGTTGCCACCATGACGGAGGGCATCTTCATCGCTGGCTGCGTACAGGGACCCAAAGATATCCCCGCCAGTGTTTCCCAGGGAGCGGCTGCCGCCGCCCGGGTGCTGGGAAAGATCCAGCAAAAAGAGATTGCCCTGGAACCCATTCGTGCCACTGTAGATCAAGACAGATGCTCCGGTTGCCGCATCTGTAACAACCTGTGCCCCTTCAATGCCATTATTTTCCACGCAGACCGCATGGTCTCGGAAATCAACCCGGCGCTATGCCAGGGCTGCGGCACCTGTGTCGCCGCCTGCCCGGCGGGCGCCATTAGCGGTACAGGCTTCAGCAATGAGCAAATCCTGGCGCAGCTGGATGGCTTGCTGCTGCATAATATCCAGCAGTTAAGTGCCATTCCTTGATGTCCAGAAGAGGAGATTGACCTATGAGCGAACAATTCGAACCTGTCATCATTGGGTTCACCTGCAACTGGTGCAGCTACCGTGCTGCTGACCTGGCAGGCACATCCAGGATAAAATATCCGCCCAATGTGCGGTTGATCCGCCTGATGTGTTCTGGACGCCTCGATCCGACCTTTGTGATTAAAGCGCTCGCCGGAGGCGCCGATGGAGTCCTGATCACAGGCTGCCACCCCGGTGAGTGCCATTACCTGGATCAGAATTACAAAGCCATGCGCCGCTACTTGCTTCTGCGCCGTACCCTGGTGCAGATGGGGATTGAGCCGCAGCGTGTCAAGCTGGTGTGGGCTAGCGCGGCTGAAGGTGCCCGCCTTGCCAGTGAAATCACCAAGCTTGTAGAAGAGATCCGCCTCCTGGGTCCTCTGAACTGGCCAACCAGCACCAACGGCAAAGTTGAGCTGATCGAATCGATGGAGGTGCCAGCATGACTGCTTCTTCAAACGGTAAGCCAAAATTCGCCATGTATTGGGCGTCTTCCTGCGGTGGCTGCGAGATTGCCGTCCTCAACATCCACGAGAAGATCCTGGATGTAGATGCTAATTTCGAAGTTGTATTTTGGCCTGTGGCGATGGACGCCAAGTATAAAGATGTCGAAGCCATGCCCGACGGGTCCATTTTGCTGACACTCTTCAACGGCGCCATCCGCAATGATGAAAACGCTCACATGGCCCAGCTCCTGCGGCGCAAATCCCAGATCCTGGTTGCCTTTGGGTCCTGCGCCAACGAGGGTTGCATGCCTGCCCTGGCAAACCTGAGCAGCGTGCAGGAGATCATCGACACCGCTTACTCGACCATCACCACCGATAATCCTCAGGGGATTCGCCCTCAACCCAACTACACCGTCCCTGAAGGCGATCTGCACATCCCAACCCTTTATCCAATCGTGCGCACCCTGGATCAGGTCGTCAAGGTGGATTACTACATGCCCGGCTGCCCGCCCGAGTCGCACCAAATCGCAGCGGTGATTGACCTGGTCGTTAAGGTCTTGCATGGTGAAGCGCAGCTTCCACCCTCCGGATCAGTGATCGGCGCTGGAAATTCAACTGTATGTGACGAATGCACTCGCCAACGCGATGTCAAAACCATTAAAGAATTTAAACGCATCCAGCATGTCATGCTTGACACACAAGTCTGTATCCTGGAGCAAGGTGTGCTTTGCTCAGGTCCAGCCACCCGTAGCGGTTGCAAGGCGCTTTGCCCTGCCGCGGGCAGCCCTTGCATTGGCTGTTATGGTCCCGCTGAAGGTGTGCTGGATTATGGGGCACGCCTGATTTCTGCAGTGGCTTCCGTGATCGATAGCAATGATCCCGCTGAGATTGATCGCATCCTGGATGGTATTCCTGATCCTGCGGGCATGTTCTATCGCTTTAACCTGGCTGGATCGGTGTTGCGTGCCAGCAAATCCGCCTGGCTGAACAAGCCATCCTGAAACCGCGCTGCTAATTAGCAGGAGGAATGTTTATGGAAAGAATTACAATTGACCCCATTACCCGTCTGGAAGGCCACGGCAAGATCGAAATCTTCCTGGATGAGAAAGGCAACGTCGCCAATACTTATTTCCAGATCCCTGAGCTGCGCGGCTTTGAGCGTTTTTGTGTGGGTCGCCAGGTAGAGGAAATCCCCATCCTCACCAACCGCATCTGCGGTGTCTGCCCCGAAGCCCACCATATGGCAGGCGCAAAGGCTGTCGATGCTGTCTACCATGTTGACCCACCCCGCACAGCCAAGCTGTTGCGCGAGCTGCTCTATAGCGCATTCTATGTCACCGACCACACCACACATTTCTATGCCCTGGCTGGTCCCGATTTCGTCATGGGTCCCGATGCTCCCGTCGCTGAGCGCAACATCCTGGGTGTCATCCACAAAGTCGGGTTGGAGATCGGCGGGCAGGTGATTCAATGTCGCAAGTACGGTCATACCGTGGTCGAGATGATTGGCGGGCGCAAAGTGCATCCCTGCACGTCGATCCCCGGTGGTCTGACCAAAGGGATTACCGAAGATCAACGCCAGGAGATCGAGAAAATGGGACGCTGGGCTATCGAGTTCGCCCAGTTCAGCCTCAAGCTTTTCAACGATATCGTCTTGGGCAATCAAGCCTATGTTGACCTGATCCTGGGCGATATCTATACGCACCGCACCCACTATATTGGCATGGTGGATGAGAATAACAAAACCAACTTCTACGATGGCAAGATTAGCGTCGTCGATCCTGATGGAAAGCGCCTGGGGAAGTATGCTCCTTCGGAATATACAGACTGGATCGCTGAGCATGTTGAACCCTGGAGTTATCTCAAGTACCCATACTTGAAAAAAGTCGGTTGGAAAGGGTTTGTGGATGGTAAGGACTCCGGTGTTTACTGCGCCACGCCATTATCCCGCCTCAATGCCTCGGATGGCATGGCTACTCCACTGGCTCAGGCTGAATATGAAAAGTTCTTCAGCACCCTGGGCGGTAAACCCGTCCACCAACGCCTCGCCACCCATTGGGCGCGCCTGATTGAGCTGCTCTACGCTGCCGAGCATTGGGTCGAGCTGGCAACCGACCCGGAGATCACCAGTGACAACTTCCGCACCGTGCCCACTGAAAAACCTACCGAGGGCGTAGGCATCGTTGAAGCCCCACGCGGCACCCTCACCCATCATTACTGGACGGATGAGCGCGGCATCGCCACCCGGGTCAATCTGGTCGTTGGCACCACCAACAACTACGCGCCGATCAGTATGTCGATCAAAAAAGCAGCCCAAAGCCTGATCAAAGAAGGCACGGTTATTACCGAGGGCTTGCTGAATATGGTAGAAATGGCTTTTCGCGCCTACGATCCCTGCTTTGGCTGTGCCACCCACTCCTTACCAGGGCAAATGCCACTGCAGGTCACGATCTACGACGCCCAGAGAAACCCCATCGAGGTGCTCAAACAGGCTTGTTGATCATGACGGAAAGAGACAAAACGCTGGTCCTCGGTCTGGGCAATCCCATCTTGGGCGATGATGGTGTCGGCTGGCGTGCGGTCGAGGTCTTTGAAAGCACTTTCAAGGATCGCCTCGATCAGCCCATCGAGATTGATTACCTATCCGTGGGCGGTTTGAGCCTCATGGAGCGTTTGATCGGTTATAATCACGCCATCCTGGTAGATGCTTCCTTCACGGGAAGCCTCCCGTCAGGCTATGTATCCTGTTTCCCGCTCGAGCAGCTTCCGACTTCTTTCCAGGGTCACCTCAGCTCTTCCCATGACACCACCCTCCAGAACGCCATCGCAGTCGGTCGCAAGTTGGGTGCGACCTTGCCAGGGGATATCCAGATCGTGACCATCGAAGCTGAAAATATTTACGAATTCTCAGACCAGCTCTCTCCTGCTGTATCATGCGCGGTTCCACAAGCTGTGGAAGTTATCCAGAAACTCATTTCAGAAGGAATTAATTCGCTCAATCCCTACCCCGAAGCTTATCGTTTTGAGCGACCGAAGAATCCCTGACAAGCATGCCGAAAAGAGGTTTTTACAAGGAGTAATTTTTATGATCTCACCCGAAATTCTCAGGCGCTACCCATTCTTTGGATCATTGGATTTCAATCAGCTAAAGGAAATTGCCATTATTTCAGATACGGTCACCTACTCGAAAGGGGAAACAATCTTGAATGAATGTGACCCGGCAGATTCGCTTTATCTGATCCTGGAAGGTTTGGTTGACCTGTATTATCGTTCTTCGAGTGAAGAAGGCAAACAGCCCCCCAAAGAGCTGAATGCAGGCGAAATAAGCCCTGGAGAATTTCTGGGAATCAGCTCACTCATCAAGCCTTACGTGTATAATGCAACTGCCAGAGTTTCA
>Ga0153915_10001810_pt1 | contig 19634 bp, 20 predicted proteins | sample Opewatmetagenome_2_FD_107003 | JGI IMG/M metagenome (GOLD analysis project Ga0153915, IMG submission 107003) | Freshwater wetland microbial communities from Ohio, USA - Open water 3 Core 3 Depth 3 metaG | ecosystem: Environmental > Aquatic > Freshwater > Wetlands | place: USA: Ohio, Lake Erie...
AAGGTCTGTTGCACGTGAAACATCTCTTGTAGCCACCGGCAGTTAGGGGCTAGATTCACCCCACCATGGCCCGCGTCATCGCAGTGGCGAACCAGAAAGGCGGCGTAGGGAAGACGACCTCCGCCGTGAACCTCGCCGCGTCGCTGGCGGCGGCGGAAAAGCGCACGTTGCTCGTGGACGCAGACCCTCAGGCGAACGCGACCAGCGGCGTCGGGCTGGAACGCGACGGGCTGCAGCTCACCGTGTACGAGGTGCTCCTCGATAATCGGCCCCTGGCCGACGCGGTCCGGCGGGCGGTCCACTTCCCCTACCTCGATGTGGCGCCGGCCTCGCGCGACTTGGTGGGCGCCGAATTGGAGCTGGTCTCCCGGCCTCATCGCGAGTCCATCATGCGGCGCGCCATCGGCGGGCTGCGGCGGTCGTATGATTACATCCTGATGGACTGCCCGCCGTCGCTCGGGCTCCTGACCCTCAACATGCTGACGGCCGCCGATGCGGTCGTAATCCCGATTCAGTGCGAGTACTATGCGCTGGAGGGACTCTCGCAGCTCCTCAACACCGTGCGACTGGTCCAGCGCAACTTTAACCCGCGCTTGGCGATCGACGGCGTGCTGCTCACGATGTATGACGCGCGGCTGAACCTCTCACGCCAGGTCGCGGAAGAAGCTCAGGAGTACTTCGGCGCCCGGATGTTCAAGACCGTCGTGCCGCGCAACGTGCGCCTGGCAGAGGCGCCGAGCTTCGGCAAGCCCATCCTGCTCTACGATATCGGCTCGGTGGGGGCGCAGAGCTACTTGAGCGTGGCGGAGGAGCTGATCCGCCGCACGGCCTCAAAGGTGGCGACGGACGAGCGTGAAACGGAGCGTCGTCCGGCCGAGGCGGCCACGTGAGCGGCGCGGCCGCCGGTCGCCGCCGCCTCGGCCGCGGGCTCGAGGCGCTGCTGGGCGTGGGCACCGTGGAGGAAGCGGAGCGCGAGGGCGCGCTGCGCGAGCTTCCCGTGGACACGTTGGAGCCGAACCGCTTCCAGCCGCGCCGGGCGCTGGATCCAGCATCGCTGGCCGAGCTGCGGCAATCGATCGCGTCGAGCGGGCTGCTCCAGCCCGTGGTGGTGCGGCAGCTCGATTCTGGCTACGAGCTGGTGGCGGGCGAGCGGCGCTGGCGGGCGGTGAAGGAGCTGGGGTGGAGGACGATCCCTGCCGTCATCCGGGACGTGGACGACCGGACCCTCCTCACGCTGGCCTTGGTCGAGAACCTCCAAAGGGCATCCCTGTCCGCGATTGACGAGGCCCAGGGCTATGATCGGCTGGTGCGCGAGTTCGACCTGTCCCATGCCGCCATCGCCGAGGCGGTGGGCCGGGACCGCTCCACGGTCGCGAACGCGATTCGCCTGCTCAAGCTCCCCAAGTCGGTCCAGGATCTCGTGGCCAAGGATGCCCTCTCGGCCGGCCACGCCCGGGCGCTGCTCAGCCTGGGTGACGGCCGTCGGATCGAGCGGCTGGCGCGCGAATGCGTGGCGCGGGGCTGGTCGGTGCGCGAGATGGAGCGACACGCGCGAATCGCGCCGGCGCCCCGCAAGCGGAACGGGCGCGCCGCGCCGCGCCGGGCATCGGCCCCGGAAACCCGGCGGATCGAAGAGGCGTTGCGCAAGCGCCTGGGCACTGACGCGGCAGTCGTGCTCACGGGCAAGGGCAAGGGCCACCTGCAACTGCGGTTCTACTCCGAGGACGACCTCGGTCGCCTGCTCGAGCTGATCCTCGGCCGGAGGTGGGACGGCTAGTGCGGGACGAGGGGTACACCGTCATCGTCCAGAAGAACGGGGCGCTCGCGTCGCGCCAATTTCAGGTTCGGTCCTGGCTGGTGCGCGCCGTTACCATCGCTGCCACTGCCCTGGTCATTGTACTGGTCGTTCTCGTGGCAACCTACGGCCCCATCCTCGCAGCGGCCGCCCGCGCGCCGCTGCTGCAACGACGGGTCCAGCAGCTGACTCGTGAGAACGCGCGTGTGGGCGAGCTGGCCAAGGCGCTCAACGACGCTGAAGCCCGCTACGCCCACCTGCGGGGGATGTTGGGCGCCCGCGTACCGCCGCCGCGGCAGGAAACGGATCAGCCTGCCGCAGGGGAGCAGCAGCTCTACGTCGCCCCGCCCATTCTCGCCCGCGCCCCTGCGGTGGCGGCCAGTGCCAGGCGGGAGGGCGAGGGACCCTCCATCCCGCACCGGTGGCCGGTGTCGGTACCATGGTTCCGCACGCGCGGCATGGTGTCGGACTCGGTGAGCGAAGAGCCGCACCCGGGAATCGACTTGGCCGTGCCCGAGGGGTCGGACGTCAGGGCGTCCGGAGGCGGAACCGTGGAGGCGACCGGGAACGACTCGGCATACGGCCTCTACGTGCTGCTCCGGCACCCGTCGGGGTATGAGACGATGTACGGACACCTCTCCCGCGTGCTGGTGTCGCAGGGTGACCCGATCAAGGCGGGACAGGTGATCGCGCTGTCCGGGAACACCGGCAGGTCCACGGCGCCGCACCTACATTTCGAGGTGCGACACAATGGGCACTCCATCGATCCGCTGTCTCTGGTTCGCGAGGGGACATAGCCATGGGCATTTTCGGCAAGTCGAAGCCTGCAGTTGAGACGCGGGCCCCGCAGCCTCGCAGTTCGGCGGCGTCTGTCGGCGGTCTGTCGATCATCGGCGCGGGAATGACGGTGCGCGGCGACCTGGAGACGGCCGGCGTGGTGAAGGTGGAAGGCACGGTTGACGGGCACGTGAGGGCCAAGGCACAGGTGCTGATTGCCAGGGGCGGTCTGGTCCACGGCGACGTCGAGACCGCCGAGGCCGTGGTCGGCGGCACCGTGAACGGTGCGATCAAGGCGAGCGAGAGGGTCGAGGTTCAGCCTGGCGCATCGGTGGACGGGGACATCACGACGCGTCGGATCGCGGTCGCGGAAGGTGGCAGCTTGAACGGGCTGATCCGGATGGAAGAATCGGCCAGGGCCAAGGAGAGCGCCGCCGCCGCGAAGCCCGATGCTCGTGTCTCGGCGCCCCAGCCGACGTTGGCGCCGCCAATGACCCGCGTCTCGGTGCCGCCGGGAGCGACGGGGAAGAGCGCCAGCTAAGCCGCCGCCAGCACGGCCATCAACGGCCATTCCGCAGCATGTCCTCATCCGGCCTGCAAGTCACGGCCGGTGACCGCGCTACGTTGTAGACAACGGCGTCAACATTTCCACGTGCCGTCACCGCGGTGGCGTGCTTACCCTACTGTTGTCCCACCAGCCACGGGCGACCAACCCAATGCGCCTTGACGACCTGGTGCAGTACCTGAACGGCTACCTTCGCATTGGCGAAGTCGGTGATGACCCGCTCGCGCTGAACGGGCTGCAGGTGGAGAACGGTGGCGAGGTGCAGAGCGTCGCAGTCGCCGTGGATGCGTGCCAGGCGGTGATCGACCAGGCCGCCCAGCGCGGCGCCGATCTCCTTGTAGTGCATCACGGTCTGTTCTGGAGCGGGCTCGAGCCGCTGGTCGGACGGCACTATCGCCGCCTTGGCGCTCTTGTGCGGCACGGCATCGCGCTCTACTCGGCGCACATCCCCTTGGACCGGCACCCGGAGGTCGGGAACAATGTCGTGTTGGCTCGCAAGCTGGGGATGGAGGTGCGCGGCTGGTTCGGGCACTACCACGGGTCTCCGATCGGTACCTGGGGAGAGCTGGATCTTTCGCGCGAGGGGCTGGCATCGCGCCTGGAGGAGATTCTCGGGCGCGCCCCGCGGCTCATCGCTGGGGGCCCCGAGCGCGTGCGCCGGGTCGGCATCATCACCGGCGCTGCAGGCTCGATGCTCAAGGACGCCAGCGAGGCGGCCCTGGATTCCTTCATCACCGGCGAGGGGCAGCACTGGACATACTTCGACGCAGAGGAGCTGGGGGTGAATGCGTACTACGCAGGCCACTATGCGACCGAGACCCTCGGCGTACGGGCGCTGGCGGAGCACATCGCCGAGCGGTTCAGGCTTCCGTGGTCGTTCATCGACCATCCCACCGGGCTGTAGCATGGCGCCCAGGCCAGTCTGCCGCGCCAGGGCGGCGCGCCAGCCGCCCTCGCGGTGATCGGCCCGCTATTTCGATCGCCCAAGCGAGGCCCGCGCAGCGCTCCGGCGCTTCCCTCCGGGGGACGCCGCTTCGAGAACCTCGCCATCCACTGCGTGGAGCGGCTCACGGCGCCGCTCGGGTTCTGGCGCCACAAGCGGCTGGCGGTCGAGCGGCTCGACGTGGCGATCGAGGGTCTGGCGCCGGCATTTGACGGCTACCGCATCGCCTTCCTCTCCGACTTCCATTACTCGGCCGCGGTCCCGGGCTGGTGGGTGGCCGGCGCGGTGTCCACGGCGATGGATCTCCAGGCCGATCTCGTCCTGCTGGGCGGCGACTACCTGTCGCACAGCGTGCGGTTCGCCCCGTCCCTGGTCGGGCTCCTTCGCCCTCTCGCCGCGCGCGACGGCGTCTTCGGTGTGCTCGGCAATCACGACCACTACGTCGGAGCAAATCTGGTGCGCGCGGCGCTGCGTGACGCGGGCGTGGTCGAATTGCGCAACGCGCACGCCCTCATCCGGCGGGGCGAGGCCGTCCTCGCGGTGGCCGGGGTCGGAGACCTGCAGTATGACGTGATCGACTTCCAGTCGACACTGTCCGGCGTTCCGGGCGGCGCCCCACGGGTCGTGCTCTCGCACCATCCCGACGTATTCGCGCACTGGCCGGCGGGGTTGCGGCTCGACCTGATGCTGGCTGGCCACACCCACGGCGGCCAGGCCCACCTGCCCCTGCTCGGTCCGCCTTATGTGCCGTCCCAGTTCGGATTCCGTTACCTGGCGGGGCACTTTCAGGAAGGCGCGCGCCAGCTCTATGTCTCACGCGGAGTTGGCGTGATTACGGCGCCGTTCCGATGGAAGTGCCCACCGGAGGCGACCCTGCTCGTCCTTCACCCCTCTTGACAGAACCCGCTCATAGTACCACTGTATTAGTACAGCGACACAGTCTGGTGGGCCCGTGTTCAGGCAGATAGACTCCCGCAGTCCGATACCTCTGTACGTGCAGATCGCGGACCGCATTCGCATCGCCGTCGCGACGGTCGAGCTCGCGCCCGGCGCGGCGCTGCCATCGGTGCGGCAGCTGGCGTCGCAGCTGCGCGTGAATCCTGCCACGGTGGTGCAGGCCTATCGAGCGCTGGAGGAGGCTGGCGTGGTCGAGAGCCGTCAGGGGGCGGGGACGTTCGTCCGGGAGCTGGCCGCGCCCAAGCGTGACGCCGAGCGGCAGCGTGAAGCGCGGCGCCTGGTGCGCCATCTGATCCAGGACGCGGCTACGCTCGGCGTGAGGCAGGAGGATCTCGAGCATGCGCTGAAGGTCGAGCTGAAGGTGCGGTTGGCATGAGTCACGCGATCGAGACTCACGACCTCGCCTACCGGGCGGGCAAGCACTTCGAGATCCGCGACGTGGCGCTGCGGGTGGAGACGCGTCGTGCTCGCGGGCCTCGCCTGGGCGGGCGTCGCACTCGTGCTGGCTCTGGTGGTCGGCAGGCGCCGTACGGCAGAGCTCTAGCTACTCCAGCGGCACCACGAATCTCACCGTCAGCCGCTCGCGGGTCTGCGGGCTCACCGTGCAGAAGGACTTCCCGCCCAGCAGTCGCTTTACGCCGTTGATCTCGGCCTCGCCAATGCTCGGCACGTCGCGAAAGGTGATCTCGAGCGCCTGGCCTGCCGTCAGCTGGTAACGCACCGGCCGGTCCCGGAGCCGATGATACGGGTCCACCGCCCCCAGGCCGGTCGCAAGGCTCACCTTGATCGCCGTCAGCCGCTCCTGGGTCGCGTGCTCCTTCACGCTGCCGGGCACTGCGCCGCGCCTCCCTTGGACGAGTTCTCGAGGATGACCGTCGCGTTGCGCGCCAGGCCTGCCCGGCCTGGGCGCTCGAGGGCCGTCTGCCCGAACGCCCCATCGAACCCGCGCTCGGTCATCTCCACGATCTCCGCGAGTGTGGGCCACTCCGCCGCCGGTCGCGCCCGGTAGCGCGGCTCGCGTGCCTCGGTGGCGAATCGGACGTTCCAGGGACACACCTCCTGGCAGACGTCACAGCCGAACAGCCAGTCGCCGACCAGCGGCTTCAGCGTCTCCGGAGCCGCGCCGCGCGCCTCGATGGTCAGGTATGAGATGCAGCGTGTGGCGTCGAGCACACGCGGCTCGGGGAACGCGGCGGTCGGGCAGGCGTCGAGGCAACGCCGGCAGGTGCCGCAGCGATCCGCCGCGAACGGCTGGTCGCGCGACAACTCGAGATCGGTGAGCAGGACGCCGATGAAGGTGTAGGAGCCCAGCCCGGGCCGAATGAGCATGGTGTTCTTGGCGACCCAGCCCAGGCCCGCACGGCGTGCCAGTTCGCGCTCGGGAAGCGGCCCGGCGTCCACGTACAGGCGGAAGCGCCCCTCGCCCGCCGCCGCCACCAGCCGAGCGCCGAGCCGCTGGAGTTTCTGCTTCATGACCTCGTGGTAGTCCTCGCCCAGCGCATAGCGCGCCACGCGTCCGCGGCCGGGCGCGGGCTCCGCTTCCCGCTGGTAGTAGTTGTCAAGCACCACCACGGCGGATCGCGCCTCTGGCCACGCGCGCGCCGGCTCCCGCCGCACCGGGGCCTGCCGCTCCACGTAGCGCATCTCGCCATGGAAGCCGTGATCAAGCCAGCGCTCGAGCGCCGCGCCCGCGCTCGACGGCGCGAGGTCGGTGATGCCGCACGCGTCAAATCCGAGGTCCGAAGCCGCGGACCTGACCGCGGCGGCGAGGGTGGCGGGGTTCACGGCCTGAGGAGGTCGCGACGCCAGCGGGCGAGCCGCACCACGTCCTCCACCGGAGGCACGGCGTCTTCGTCGCCGTAGGCGGTGTACATCCGCCAGCGCACGTACTCCGGTGGGGGCAGAGGGAGAAACGGGGGCGCGCGATACCAGCCGCGTCGCCGCATGGACCACGCGAGGGCGACCAGGTCCCGCGCCACCAGCGGATTCACGACGGCTCGGCCGAGCAGGCCGAGTGCGAGCGTTCTCCACGACCGCATTTTTTTCTTTGTGCCTCTCTCGGTGAATCTGTATATTCTCGCGCTCCGACCCTGGCAAGAGGGTGACGAATGTCGTCAGACGGCGACCGCCGGAGCGGTCCCAGGCGGCCTGCTCCGACCGAGGATGAGCGCCTCTTCAGCGTTCCGCTTCTTCCAGCCGAACGCGAGCGGCGCGTTATCGCGTCCGATCCATGGCGCGTGCTCCGGATCATGGGCGAGTTCGTGGAGGGATTCGACACCCTCGCGGGCGTGACGTCCGGTGTGACCTTCTTCGGCTCCGCGCGTGTGACACCCGACGATCCGCATTACGGAGCAGCGACCGAGACGGCGCGCCTGCTCGCGGCCGCCGGATTCTCCGTCATCACGGGAGGCGGCCCGGGGATCATGGAGGCGGCGAACCGCGGCGCGCAGCTCGGGGGCGGACCGTCGATCGGCCTGAACATCGAGCTGCCGTTCGAGCAGGGCACCAACGAGTACGTGGAAACGGCGATGCACTTCCACTACTTCTTCGTCCGAAAGACGATGTTCGTGAAGTACTCGATCGGCTTCGTCGTCTTCCCCGGCGGCTATGGTACGCTCGACGAGCTGTTCGAGGCGCTCACCCTCATCCAGACGGGCAAGATCAAGCACTTCCCACTGGTGCTCTTCGGAAGCGCGTACTGGAGCGGTCTGTCGGACTGGCTGCGAACCACTGTCGCGGCCGAGCGGAAGATCGAGGTCGCGGACCTGGACATCTTCCACGTGACCGACGACCCGAAGGCGGCCGTGGGGGTGGTCACGCGCGCCCGCGAGAAACTCATGACCCTGCAGCAGGAACCTGGCGGGGGCAGGTCGGTGCGTGGGCTCTTCTAGGCGAATCTCACTAGCTGGACACTCGCGGCGGTGACAGCACCGTCGTCGCGCGGGCCCTTCAGCACCCGCTATCTCTGGTACGCCCTGGTGCTGCTCGCACTCGGCAATCTGCTGAACTACCTCGACCGCAACATCATCCTCGCGCTGTTCGAGCCGATCAAGGTTGAACTGCGCATCACCGACACCCAGCTTGGCTGGCTCGGCTCCTCGTTCGCGATCGCGTTCGCCCTGGGAGCGCTGGCGGCGGGAGTGCTCTCCGACCTCCGGTCGCGGCGGGCCGTGATCGCGGGCGGGCTCGCGCTGTGGAGCGCGTTCACCGCCCTGGGAGGCGTGGCGTCGTCGTACTGGCAGTTGTTCGCCACTCGCGGGGTCGTGGGCGTTTCCGAGTCGTCGTACCTGCCGTCGGCGCAGGCGCTGTTGGCGGACTACTTCCCCGACCGCGGGCGCGCTCAGGCGATGGGCATCTTCTGGGCAGGGCTGGCGGTGGGTGGCGTCCTGGCCGTGTGGGTGGGCGGCCACCTGGCGACCGCGTTCGGGTGGCGCACCGCCCTGATCCTGGTGGGTCTTCCCGGCCTGGTGTTCGCGCTGCTGCTTTCGCGTCTCCGGGACCCGCGGCCCAGGCGCATCGTGCCACGGGCGGACAGGCCGGCACGGCGGTTCGACATCACGCCACGGCTGGTGTTCCGGGCGATCCTGCCCCTGCTCGTCTCCGTCCTGGTGGGCGCAGCGGTGTTCGGGTTCCTGGTGCTGTTCCGCGACGTCCCGGTCGCCGCCGACACGGCCGCGTTCGGGACGATCGTGGGGTTGGGGCTCATCTGGACGGTGGTGACCTGGGTGCGCTTCGTGATGCTGCGCCGGCACGAGCTCCTGGCGGGGACACCGGCCGATGCGGTGGACGAAATGCTCGACGCGGCGGCGCTGGTCCTCCGGACACCGACCCTGATCTGGATGTTCGTCGGCGGCGCGCTCACGGCCGCTGCCATGAACTCGCTGGTCGCCTGGTCGGCGAGCTATCTCCAGCGTGTGCTCGACCTCTCGCTCGTGCAGGCGGGACGCCAGATCGGACTGGTGGGGCTCGTGGCGGGCGTGCTTGGCTCGTGGATGGGCGGCCGGCTCGGTGACCGGCTGATGGAATACACCCGCGCCGGCCGCGTCATCGCGAGCGCGGCGGGTTTCCTGCTCGGCGCTCCCGTGTGCGTGGTGCTGCTGCTGGTGGATGACGTGCGCCTCTTCGCCCCCCTGTTCTTCGTCGTCGTGTTCCTCTTCACCTGGTACAACGGCCCGATCGCCGCCGTCCTCTTCGACGTCGTGCCACGCGGCATCGCGGCGACGGTGATGGGAGCCTACGTCTTCTTCATCCACATCGCCGGCGACGCGGTCGCCCTGCCGGTGGTGGGCTTCCTCTCCGATCGCTACGGCCTGCGCATCGCGCTCATGACGCTGCCGGCCGTCGGTCTGTTGGGTGGGGCGCTCCTCCTGCTGGCGGTACCCACGGTAGGGCGGGACATGACCCGCGTCAGGGAGCGGGCAGCCGCATAGTCGCCTGCCGCATCCGCTGCACCTCGCCGAGATAATCGGCCAGCGACATCGCCTCCTGAGCGGCGTCCCAGTCCAGTTCCCGCGCCAGCAGGCCGGCCACGTCCGGCGAGGCCTCCGTGGCCTGGGTCGGATGGCAGTGGAAGAGGTGCGTGCGCCGCACCAGAACGTCGCTGACGGACAGCGCCATCTCGCGGCGCGCCTGGTGGACCACTTCAGCCCTGAGGAAGGGAAACCCTACCAGCAGCGGCTTCGCGAGCGCGGGCTCGCGCACCGCGAGGTTGGCGACCGCGGCCGCTTCCGCGCCGTACGTGGCGACGAGGTGCCGCGCCGCCGCTTCCGGCATGGACTCCTTGACCAGCTCGCGCACCAGCAGATCCAGGTCCCGGACCTCGCCGCCCGGAAGCGGCTCGCGGTCGGTCCCCGAGCGCGGGGGGACACGGCGGCCGTCCAACTGGTGCAGCCGGGCCGCGACGACGCTCACGAGCTCGGCGGCCATTGCGCGATAGGTGGTGAGCTTGCCGCCGGCGATGGTCACGAGCCCGCTGGCGCTCTCCACGATGCGATGCTCGCGCGGCACGGCGGTGGTCGCGCCCCCGCTGCCGTCCTCGAGCAGCGGACGAAGCCCGGCCCAGGCCGCGATGACGTCCTCGAGCGCGAGCCGCGCGTCGGGATAGAAGGCGTTGGCCGAGCGCAACAGATAAGTCACGTCCTCGTGCGTCGGCGCGGCCTGCTCGGGGTCTCCACTGTAATCGGTATCGGTGGTGCCGACGACCGTGACGTCACCCCACGGCAGGAGGAACATCACCCGACCATCGAGCGGCGACGTCAACGTGACAGCGCCCGTGTTGCCGAGCCGGCGTCGCGGCACCGTGACATGCACGCCCTTGGTGGGCCTGAGGAGCGGCTTGGCCTCAGGCTCGTCCAGCTGGCGCAGGGCGTCCGCCCACGGGCCGGTCGCGTTGACCGTGACGTGGGCGTGGATGGTGACGCTTCTGCCCCCGATGGCGTCCGTTACGGTCGCGCCGCGCACGCGGCCGCCCGCCTTCTCGAGCGCGGTCGCCCGCGCATAGCTGGCCACGGCGGCGCCGTGGCGGTGGGCGGAGCGGACGTTGGCGAGCACGAGTCGCGCGTCGTCGCAATACCCGTCGTAGTAGACGGCGCCGCCGAGCAGATCCCTGTCCCTCAGTTGCGGCTCGAGCCTCCGTACGGCACGGCTGGAGAGCGTCCGGTGGGCGTGCACGTTGCGGAACAGCGCGAGCAGGTCATACAGCCACAGCCCCGCGGCGAGGCGCGCGCGCCCGACCCGGCTCTTCGCGTGGACCGGAAACAGGAAGGCCATCGGCTGCACGAGGTGCGGCGCGATCCTCAGGAGGATGCGCCGCTCGCGGCTGGCCTCGAACACGAGGCGCAGCCAGCCGTGCTCGAGATAGCGGAGGCCGCCGTGGACGAGCCGGGTCGAGCGGCTGGAGGTGCCGCGCCCGAAGTCCCCTGCGTCCACCAGGCCGGTGCGGATGCCGCGCATGGCCGCTTCCCGCGCGATGCCGGCTCCGGTGATTCCCGCGCCGATCACGAGCAGGTCCACCGGCGCGGACGCGAGTGCGTCGAGGTCCGCGCGTCTGGTTTCGCGCGAGAAGAGAGGGTCCGTCACGGTGTCGCGGTGCTCCTTGCCGGGGCCGGGCGCACGCCGGAGCGCGCGGGGGAATTTGGCACCGAAACCCAGCTTGCGCACGTCGCCGGTGCGCTGGCCCGGACTCTCCTCCGCGGCTAGCTTTGGCCTCGAGCCGGCTCGCCGCACAGCGAGCGGGAGATGGAGTCAGCCATGGTCGGGCAGAACGGTCGTCGCGTCGCCGTCGTCGCGGGCTGCCGGACGCCCTTCGCCAAGTCCGGCACGGTTCTCAAGGACTTCACCGCCGTGGAGCTTGCCAAGCTTGCCACGCGCGAGCTGCTCGTCCGAACGGAGCTCCCGCCCGCGGAGGTGAACGCGGTCATCTTCGGCCAAGTGATTCCTTCGGTTCTGGCCCCCAACGTCGCCCGCGAAGTGAGCCTGCTCCCGCCTCTGCCGCTGAACATCCCGGCGTACTCCCTGAACCGCGCCTGCGCGTCGTCAAACCAGGCGGTGGCGGCGGCCTACGACCAGATCGTGCTGGGCCACGCGAACGTGGTGCTTGCAGGTGGCACCGAGTCGCTCTCGGATATTCCGATCCTCCACTCGCGTCGCTTCGCGGAGCTGCTGGTGGAGGCGAGCAAGGCGAAGAGCCTGGGGGCGCGGCTGCGCACGCTCGCCAAGGTCCGCCTGCGCGACCTGGTGCCGGTGACGCCGGCCATCGCCGAGCCCTCCACGGGCGAGACGATGGGCCAGGCGGCGGAGAAGATGGCCAAGGAGAACGGCATCTCGCGCGAGGCGCAGGACCGCTACGCGCTCCGCTCTCACCAGCTGGCAGCCAGGGGAACGTCCGACGGCCGACTCACCGCCGAAATCGTGCCCGTGTTCGTGCCACCGGCGTACGACGTCGTCGTCGCCAGCGACAACGGCATCCGCGCTGACGGCACGCTCGATCAGTTGGCGAAGCTCAATCCTGTGTTCGACCGACGGTACGGTACCGTGACCGCGGCCAATGCCTCGCCCCTGACAGACGGAGCCTCGGCCGTACTGGTGATGAGCGACGCGGCGGCACGCGCGCTGGGCTACGAGCCGCTGGCGTACGTCCGTTCGTACGCGGTGGCCGCCGTGGACCCCGGCGAGCAGCTCCTGATGGGGCCTGGCTTCGCGGTGCCCAAGGCGCTGGAGCGCGCCGGCATCAGCTGGAAGGAGCTCGGACTGGTTGAGATGCACGAGGCCTTCGCCGCGCAGGTGCTGTCGAACATTCAGGCGTTCGAGTCGGACCGGTGGGCGCGGGAACGATTGGGACGGAGCGAGCGGGTGGGCGAGGTGAACTGGGAGACCTTGAACGTGATGGGTGGCTCGATCGCGATCGGCCACCCGTTCGGCGCGACCGGTGGCCGTATCACCACCACGCTGGCCAACGAAATGCGGCGGCGCGACACGCAGTTCGGGCTGATCTCCGTCTGCGCGCAGGGCGGCATGGGGTTTGCCATGGTCCTGGAGCGCACGTAGGAGGGGCGCGCGATGGGCAGCGACGCTGGGAAGCACGCGCTGAGCACGGCGATCGACGACGGCGTCGCCGTCATCACGCTGGACCTGGTGGGCGAGAGCGTCAACAAGCTCTCGCGGGCGGTGAAGGACGAGTTCATGGCGGCCTTCGCCGCGCTGCAGGAGGATCCATCCGTCCGCGCGATCGTGATCATCTCCGGCAAGCCGGAGAACTTCGTCGCCGGGGCGGACATCGAGGAGTTCGTCGCGCTGAAGACGCGGGACGAAGCGACACAGCTCTCACGCGAGGGGCAGCTGTTTCTGGATCGCGTGGCGGCCTCTCAGAAGCCGGTCGTGGTGGCCATTCACGGTGCGTGCCTGGGCGGGGGACTTGAGCTCGCCCTCGCCTGCCACTACCGCGTCGCGACGGATGATCCGAAGACGGTGCTCGCAGCGCCGGAGGTGCAGCTCGGGATCATTCCGGGAGCGGGCGGCTGCAACCGGCTGCCCCGCGTTGTGGGGTTGCGCGCCGCGCTGGAGATGATCCTCACGGGCAAGAACGTGCGGGCGTCCAGAGCGCTCCGGATGGGCCTTATCGACGAGCTGGTGCCGCGGCCGATCCTCAGGGACGTGGCGGTCGCAGCGGCGAGGCAGCTGGCCGGGAGTCCGGTCCGCAGGCGCGTGGCACCACGCGGCTTCGCGGCGTGGCTGTTCGACCGGAGCGCGGCGGGCCAGGCCTTGGTCTTGAGGCGTGCCCGCGCGATGACCTTGAAGCAGACCGGCGGCCATTATCCGGCGCCGGTCGCCGCGCTGGACGCCATCCGGTTCAGCCTTGCCAGCGGCATGGTGCGGGGGTTGCCGCGTGAAGCCGATCTGTTCGGGCAGATGGCCGTGACTGAGGTCTCGCGCAGGCTGGTCGAGGTATTCTTCGCGACCACGGCGCTGAAGAAGGACCCTGGCGTTCCCGCGCCGGCGCCCGCCCCTCGGCCGGTGGAGCGGCTGGGCATCCTGGGCGCGGGGTTCATGGGATCCGGCATCGCGGCCGTGGCCGTTTCGCAGTCCGGCGTGCCAGTGCGGCTCAAGGACGCGGATCTGCCGCGCGTCGGCGCCGGCCTGAAGGCTGCGAGCGACGTCGTCCTCGAGCGGGTGCGGCGCCGCAGCATCACGCGGCGCGAGGGAGCTCGCGTCTTGGCGCTGATGTCGGGTGGCGTGGACTACGCCGGTTTCCGCACGGCCGACCTGGTCATCGAGGCGGTGTTCGAAGACGTGGAGGTCAAGCGAGCGGTGTTGCGCGAGGTCGAGGCGGTCGCCGACGAGGAGTGCCTGTTCGCCTCGAACACGTCCACCATTCCCATCGCGCGGATCGCGGAGGCGTCGAGCCACCCCGAGACCGTGATCGGGATGCATTTCTTCTCCCCGGTGCACCGGATGCCCCTGCTCGAAGTCGTCGTCGCGGAGCGCACGGCCCCCCAGACCACGGTGACGGCGGTCGCCTTCGGCCGGAAGATGGGCAAGACTGTCGTCGTGGTGCGCGACCGACCCGGCTTCTTCGTCAACCGCATCCTGTCGCCATACATGGCCGAGGCCGGACAACTGCTCGCCGAGGGCGTCCCCATCGAGGCCGTGGACCGCGCCATGACGCGCTGGGGCTTTCCGGTCGGTCCCGTCACCCTGCTCGACGAGGTTGGGCTGGACGTTGCCCTCAAGGCGGGCGGCGTGATGGTCGAGGCGTTCGGGGACCGCCTGAAGCCGCGGATCAACCTGGGTGCGCTGGTGGCGGACGGCCGGCTGGGCCGCAAGAACGGCCGAGGTTTCTTCGTCTACCGGCATGGCAGGAAAAACGACGTAGACCCCTCCGCCTATGCGGTCCTGGGCGTGACCCCCGGCACGGCGCCGCCGGAGGACCGGATCGCCGAGCGCCTGGTGTTTGCGATGCTGAACGAGGCGGTCCGCGCGCTCGAAGAGGGGGTGGTAAGCGCACCGCGCGACGGCGACATCGGGGCCATTTTCGGTATCGGCTTTCCGCCATTCCGCGGTGGCCCCTTCCGCACCCTGGATGCCCTGGGCGCGCGCGCGGCGGTCGAGATGCTGGAGCGCCTCGCCGCCGCCCATGGTGACCGGTTTCTCCCTGCGGCTTCGCTGGCCGAGCAGTCGCGCCACGGCGGCAAGTTCTACCCGCACACTCACTAGAGATCTCCATGCTCCGTGCGAGCCTGCTGTACCTGAGCGAGCAGCCACGCGTTTTCTCCTTCGTCCGCGCCAACCGGCTGGCGCGCTACTTCGCGTCCCGCTTCGTGGCCGGCGAAACGCTCGATACGGCAGTGCCGGCGGTGCGCGAACTGAACGGCCGCGGCATCAGCGCCAGCCTGGATCTGCTCGGCGAGAGCGTCACGTCGACGGAGGAGTCGCGCGCCGCCGCCGCAACGGTCGTCCAGATCGTGGACCGGATCGCCGCCGAGCGCCTCGAGTGCAACGTCTCCGTAAAGCTGACCCAGATGGGGCTCGACCTCGACGGCGCACTCTGCGCGGAGAACCTGCGCCGCATCCTGGATCGCGCCCGCGACGTGCGCTGCTTCGTGCGGATTGACATGGAGAGCAGCGCGCACACCCAGCGCACGCTGGACCTCTTCGAGCGCGAGCTCCTGCCGGCGTACCGCGACGGGGTCGGGATCGTCATCCAGTCGTACCTGCGGCGCAGCGCCGCTGATATCGAGCGCCTGATCGGCGCCGGCGCGCACGTGCGACTCTGCAAAGGAGCGTACAAGGAGGCCGCAGCGGTGGCGTTTCCCCGCATGGCAGATGTGGACCGGAGTTACGTGGAGCTGATGGAGCGGCTGCTGCAGCGCGGCACCTACCCGGCGCTGGCGACGCACGACGCCGCGCTGATTGCCGGGGCCCGGCGGTTCGCGGAGGCGAACGGCATCGCCATGAGCCGGTTCGAGTTCCAGATGCTCTACGGGATACGGCGCGACCTTCAGGAGAGTCTGAAGCGTGCCGGCTACAAGGTACGCGTCTACGTGCCCTTCGGGACGCACTGGTACCCGTATCTGATGCGGCGGCTCGCCGAGCGGCCCGCCAACATCGCCTTCATCCTCGGGAACGTCATGAAGGAGTCTTTGCGCCGGTGATGGCCCCCGACGACACGCTCGCAGGGTACGTCAGCGTGCACGGTCGGCCGCCGGGCTTCCAGGGGAGCGACGGCCGCCCGTATTCGGTGGCGGTGTTCTCCGACGACGACCCGGGGCCGGACGGGCGTTATGGCGCTGCGCTGATCTTCATCCGCTGGTCGGCCGTCAATGCCCCCGATGGCCACCTCGAAAGCGACTACCTCGCCTTTAGCGACGATCCGTCCGCCGCTGAGGCGGAGGTCGGGCGGCTGCCGCTGGCGGAGGTGAAGCGGATCCTCGACGCGTTGATCGCCGCGGCGCGCGGCACGGCGACGCAGTGAGCGGGCTGAGCCTCTTCGCGGCGTTCCGGGGGGAGCACTTCGCCGATCCCGGGACACTTGGCCGACGGCTCGCGCCGCCTTACGACGTGATCACGCCGGAGCAGCGGGCAGCGCTGGCGGCGCAGGATCCGCACAACATCGTGCACCTGGATCTGCCGTCAGCCGTCGCGGGCGACCCGTACCGCGAGGCCGCCCGGTTGCTCGCAGACTGGCGCGCGCGCGGCCAGGTCGTCCGGGACGGTGAGCCGACGGCCTACGTCCTGCGGACCAGCGGCCGCCTTCCGGACGGGTCCGAGCGGCAGCGGACGGGTGTGTTCCTCGCCGTCGCGTCGGAGCCGTTCTCGCGTGGCCGGGTGCTGCCGCACGAGCGCACGCACGCCGGACCGAAGGAGGACCGCCGCCGGCTGACGCACGCCACAGGGTGCAACCTGAGCCCCGTGTTCCTCCTCGCTCCGGACACTTCCGGCGCCCTCGAGGACGCGCTGCGCGACGTGGCGACCCGGGAGCCGTGGGCCCGGTGTTCTGCGCTCGGCTCCGAGCATGCAGTGTGGATCGTGGCGGGGGAGCCGGCGCGGCGGATCGCGGAGGCCGCGGGTGCCGAGCCGGTCTACGTGGCGGATGGCCACCACCGCTTCGAAACAGCGGTGATGCTGCGCGAGGAGGTTCCACAGGCGTGGCGCGCGGGCGCGTCCCGGACCTTGAGCCACGTGGTCTCATTCCGCGACCCTGGCCTCGAGATCCTCCCGACGCATCGGCTTGTCCAAGGTCCCCCACAGCAACCCGCGGCGTTCCTGAATGCCGCGTCCCGCTTCTTCGTCGAGGTGCCGGAAGGGGCGGACCGGATCCTGGTCGCTGCGTTCGCCGACGGGAGGGAAATCCGGCTGGGCATGCGCCCGGGCGCGGACCTGTCTGCTGCCGGCGATCTCCCCGCTCACCCGGCCGTGAGGACCCTCGCCGTGACGATGGCGGATGGCATAGCGGTGGGCGTCGTCGCCGCGTCGCTCCTGGGTGGCGTCCCGGAGTTGCGCTACACCGCCGACGCCGGGGAGGCGCGTGCGGCTGCACGGCAAGGGAGCTGCGCGTTCGCGCTGCTGCTGCCCGCGACCCGGCTGGAAGACGTGCGCCGGGTCGCCGATGCGGGCCAGATCATGCCTCCCAAGTCCACCTACTTCGCGCCGAAGGTCCCAACCGGCATCGTCCTCCGGCCGCTCGACGCCCCGGTCTAGTCGGGCGGCGAGCTGGCCAGCGCGCCGATGATCGCGCGGCAGAACGCGGGCAGGTCGGCCGGAGTGCGCGACGAGATGAGATTCCCGTCCACGACGACCGGCTCGTCGAGGTAGGTCGCCCCCGCGTTGATGACGTCGTCCTTGATGGCCCGCACGCAGGTTGCCTTCCGCCCCCTGAGCAGCCCGGCCGAGATCGGCACCCAGGCAGCGTGACAGATGAATGCCACCGGCTTGCCGGCGTCGGCGATGGCGCGGGTGATGCTCAGCAGCTTCTCGCTCCGCCGCATGTGGTCGGGCGCGTAGCCGCCGGGGATCACGAGGGCGTCGTAGACTTCGGCGTAGACGTCGTCCACGCTGTGGTCCACGGTGACCGGGTACCCCTTCTTGCCTTGGTAGACCGGCTCCCCCAACCCGGCGACGAGCGTCTTCGCGCCCTCCTCTTCGAGCCGGATCTTCGGGTACCACAGCTCCAGGTCCTCGTACTGCGGGCCCACGAAGAAAAGCACGGACTTCCCACTGAGCTTCATGGCTCGTCCCTCGCGTGCGGGGAAGGCTTGGTCAGGACCTTCCGTTCCTTGGCCGGGACGGTTGGGGGAGAGACGGCGAGCCCGGTGACGGTGCGCAACGCGTCTGTGACCTCCGCCTCGGAGATGGATCCCCTGCCCGCCACGAGGCGGTCCCAGGTCCGGCCGACTCCCGTGCCACCGATGCCGATCGCGACTTCGCGGATCTCGGCCTCCCGCACTGCGTGCGAGGGGCGCCCGTGCGCGGTCGCGAGGATTCTGCGCGCCACGTCGTCGAGGCTCGCCTGCCCGCCGGTTTCGCGGCGGATCGCCGCGTCGAGCAGGAGGCCGGTCAGCATCCCCTTCCGATAGACGAGAAGCGCGGTGTTGTCCCCGATGACACCACGCCGCGTCTCCTCGTCCATCGTCATCTGCGCGCGGTGTTCGATCTGCAGGTAGTTCTGGAACGACGCATAGCAGAGCGCGGCGAGGTCGTCGGGATAATCGGTCCACTCGGCGTAGAGTCGGGCGGCGTAGTAGTCCGTCACGCCCTCCGTCCACCATCGTTCCGTCTCCATCGCGCCGCCGAACCACAGGTGGAGAGTCTCGTGAAAGACGTCCTCGCTTCGGTCACGCTCGAGCAGCTCGCCCGGCTCCCAGATCAGGCCCACGCTCGACACCCCCTGAAGGCTGCCGCTGGTGCGGCCCTTCCATCCGGTATCGCTGGTGTAGGTCACGGCCGGCACGGGCACCGGGCCGAGGGCCGCCGCGGCGCGCCTGAGGCTCGCCGACACGACCCTCACGAGCGCCGAGTCGCTGAAGTGCCGCTGTCCCCGGATCGCCGCCACGTAGGCGGCCCCGCCGGCGGTATCCCGGTAGATGCGGAAGTCGGGTGCCGCCGCGACCGTCGCACCGACCAGGGCGTCGCCGCTTGCCGGGAAGAAGACATCCTCGTCCACCCCCCAGCCGGTGACGACGTGCCACCCCGGCGGTGCGATGATGTGTACCGAGACGAGAGGGTAGGTACGCGAGGTCTTGCGATAGGCGGCAGGATCGGGCGCGACGAAGACGCTGCGTCCCACGGCGTACAGACGCGCCGTGTCGAGCCCGGCGCCAGTCGAGCCCGTGGCGACGGCGTTCTCGAAATCCAGGCGGTACCGGAATCGGACCGCCCCTGCGCGCGCCTGCACCACGAATCCGCTGCCCGTGCGCTGCGTGGGCAGGACGACGCCGCGATCGTCGGTGGCGAGGAAGCCCGTGACCTCGGTGCCCGCCGGGCGCGCAGATGCGGGGACCGAGAGCTCGACGTTGCCGGCGGTGGACAGCGTGAGGCGGCCCTCGACGGAGAAGTGCGCGGGTCTCAGGGCGATCGCTACGTCGTAGACGAGCGTGTCGGGGCCCGTCTGGGCGGCGGCCGCGCCCCAGGGGGCGAGCGCAGCGGCGAACGCAGCCACGAGCAGTGGGCCCTTCCTCGACGGCGGGCCGGCGGGCGAGATCGCAGCGCCCGCTGCTCGGCGCGCGCGCACGCCGCCCTGCTCAGCCGGCGTATTTCATCCCGGCGTCGGTGAGCGTCAGCGGCTCCCCCTCGCGCTCGACGCCCGCCTCGACCACCTCACCCAGGACGAGCGTGTGGTCGCCTGAGGGCATGGTGGCCACCAGCCGGCACTCGAGCCAGCCGAGGCCTTCGGTGAGGATGGGAGCGCCAGTGGTGGGGGCGGCCCGGGTCGGGACCGCGTGAAGCTTGTGAGGAGCGTGCTGCGACGAGCGACCGAGCCGGACAGCCAGCTCCCGTTGGCCCCCGGCCAGCACGTTGATCGCGAAAGCGCGCGCGTCGCGGATCATCGGCAGGCTCTTCGCATCGTTCTGGATGGCGACCACGACCATCGGCGGAGCGAACGC
>Ga0153915_10001811_pt1 | contig 19629 bp, 15 predicted proteins | sample Opewatmetagenome_2_FD_107003 | JGI IMG/M metagenome (GOLD analysis project Ga0153915, IMG submission 107003) | Freshwater wetland microbial communities from Ohio, USA - Open water 3 Core 3 Depth 3 metaG | ecosystem: Environmental > Aquatic > Freshwater > Wetlands | place: USA: Ohio, Lake Erie...
CCGCCCGCGGTTACAGGCTTGATGCCAGGCCCTCAGCAGGCCGCCCATTTCACTCTTAAAAAAAGGACCTCCCATGCCCTCAAGCAGGCTTTTTTTATATGCAAGATCCTAACCGGACATTGCAGAATATTTCTATCATAAAAAACGGAACAATCAAATTAAAAGCATTATGGATAAAGGGTTTTGATCACTGATGTTAGTAATAATAAAATTTAATTGACAACCAAACAGTAACACTAATAATATGGCGCACATCTCAATCATGAGCATTGTTCCGGTAAAACTCATGATTGGCTTTTAAAAAGCTTATTGCAACACTGTCAGATTCAGAGACATATGCCGAAAATATTTTATATTCCTTAACATCAATAGGAGAATGAGCAAGTGAAGAAGATAGAAGCCATTATCAAACCGTTCAAGCTTGAAGAGGTCAAAGAGGCCATATTGAAACTCGGGATCAGCGGCATGACCATATCCGAAGTCAAGGGCTTCGGCAGACAAAAGGGCCACAAGGAGATATACAGGGGCGCAGAATACGTAGTGGATTTTCTGCCCAAAGTCAAAATCGAAGTGGCTGTCGATTCGAACATTGTACCTGACGTGGTAAAGGCAATTAAAGAAAACGCCTTTACGGGTCAGATAGGGGACGGCAAGATATTTATCATCCCCCTTGACAAAGCCATCCGCATAAGGACAGGCGAAGAAGACGGAGATGCCCTCTAGGCCCCTGTCTCTCAGTCCCCCCACTCTTCAAGACCATCTTCCTCCCTTTCAGAGGCATGTCGTGGTCTGACTTTTCGATATACTTCAAAGGGGGTCTTTTCCTCGCCATTGACCCTTAACAGATTTCTCGCAATGGAAATGCCGAACAGTCTCTCATTCTCTGTAAGAATTGGAAGGATAAGCCCCCAGTCTTTCTCTGACAGGTTGACAATCTCTCCGCCATTGAGTTGTTCCTCATCTATCATCTTCAGCGGATCCCTTACATAGACCGCCCCGCCGGAGGCCAGGGAAAAAAGATTCGATCCGGGATATGGAGTCGCCTGCGGAACCGGATTCCCGTCATTATCGAATTCCATGCCGTTCATGATCACGAATCCTCCACCATTGAGGGGATCACCGGCCATAAATGATTCTCCAAGGTAATCCAGGGCCGTGCCGTTAATTACTACGCGAGGTTTTCCAACCGCATTAATCAATGGACGACCTGCCGCGTTCCCCATTACATATACTTCGCCACCCTTTGCGCCATACATGAAGGTTTGGCCGGTATGGCCGTATATAACCAGTTTCCCTGATTTCAGGATCTGTCCGAGTTGATCCTGGGCATTTCCATGGACGTTTATGGTCATCCCATCAATGCCTGATCCAAGATAATCTCCGGAGTTCCCGTAAAGATCTATCTGAACCCCCTGGGAATCCGGTCCGAAACCGCACCCGTGAAAACGCTGGCCCTTAAGCCCGAACACAATAAATCTCCTCCAACCCCTGAAATATGCCTCAGTCATCAGGCGGCTGTCACAATTGTCACCCTCAGGGGGGAAGAGAGACGCATTAATTACCAAGACCTTCTCATTATAGTCAGGACCTCTGAAAAATTGTCTTGTTTCCCAGTCTATTGACCTGTATGCCCCTTTGTCGTCTTTCTTTTCCAGGGAAGGGATATTCAGAAAAATGTTTTCAATGGTCTGGTTGATCATCTGAATAATTGAACGTCTCTTCTTGTCATGGGTGGGATAGCGTCTGTCATGCAGACTGGTTAATGCCTGAAGGGCGACCTCAAGATGGGCATCGCCTTTGTGCGCCCATACTTTAACATCCTTCAAGCATTGCATAATATCCGAGTAGTCCCATGTCTTGATCCTATCTTTTATGTACTCATAGAGAAGATCCGCGCGCTGGAGTTCGAAAAACTCCGTTATATTGAAACGTCCTCTGGACTCATCCTCCATGACATAATAGACTCTTCCAGGAAGATAGGCTACCTGTCCCTTTTCTACCTTTATTTCATTTCCGAATTTATCCGAGCATGTCAAAGATCGCTCAATGGAATTATTTTGTTTTTTGTCCAGGTTGAAGATAAAGGAGCCACCATCTGTATGACTCCCGCCCCTGGCATTCCAGTAAAGATCCGCTGTGGTGCCTATTCTTGGGTCTTCATCGGAAAGGCTCTTCAATGTAGCGTCAATGGCCTGCTGTTCCGAACAGATCAGTCCTACCTGGATCTGCCCGTCATGAAGGGCAAAGACCTGGGGTCGGAGCATGGCAGTATCCGTTATCCCTATCAATTGAAGTTTATTGTTTTCAGTATCATTGCGCGCGATAATAAAAAACCAGGGACCATCAGGCGATCCATGTACATGTGCAGCCTGGATGGCCCTATAGATCTTCTGTTTTTCAAGGGGCAGTTGATCAAAATCCCTCTCCATAGTAGGCGCCAGGGCCTCAATGACATACTCAAGGGGATATCTGTAGGTCCTGCTGTAAAGATCAAAGAGAAGCGCGGATACCTCTGTATCGGTCAGGAATTGAGGAGAAATATTCCTCTGTTTCAGGTATTCCGTTACGGAATGATAGTTGGCGAAGTCACCGTTATGCACCAGCGCCTCATTCATGCCGATAAAGGGATGCGCCCCTGCCGGATGCCATACCCTTCCCTTGGTAGGGTAACGCTGGTGGGCGATCCAGATATTTGCCTTGAAATCATCCAGCTTGTAATACTGGACAACTTCCTCCGCGTATCCCACCACCTTTAATATGAAAAAATTCCTCCCATGAGAAAGGACAAATGCCTGCTGTTTCCCATAGGCATCATAATAGGTCCTGTTTATTTTAATGCTGTTCTGGTAAACGAATTCGTCTTCCGCCTGACGAAGGGTAAGCCCTTCCAGCCTGTTCCCGGCGATAAATTCCTTTAAGACCTCCGGTTTGACCCTGACGAAATATCGCCAGACATCTGGAGGACGGACGATCATCCCCTGGATATCACGGTAATCGTCAATATGGGGGATGTCTTCATATAGATCCACATTGAAAAAGGGTTCAACATATCTTTGTTCAAGGTCTTTAATAACCCCGGCATCAAGGACAGCGACCTGAAGAATGTAATCATCCTCTAAAATCTCTTCTGAGACTCCAAGCATCCTGTGATCAAAGCCCATGGCCGCAATGCCGCCTCCGCGCCCATTGCCGCGATTGTGCATCTGTCTTGAAGGTTCATAGATATGTTTCCCTCTGACAGGTATGCTGCACGCGAAGCCTGTCACCCCGCACCCGCCTTCCGCTTCCGTCTCATAGACATCCCTTTGAGGAATGCCTTCCATCAATGGTTTGCGCGAATCAATAACATTTTTTATAGTCATATCTTTTATCATGTTTCTTTCTTATTTCTTTCCGTCTTTAATATAATCCAAATGAACCAGGCAATCCGTTCGCCCTACCAGTTCCTTCAAACTCTTCATACCCAGTTTTTTCAGCATGCGGACAATCTCTTTGCGCCATGCCAGGAACATATTTATAATCCTCTGAGTGCCCCATTCAATATCTATCATCTTCATCAGCTCAGGATCAGTTGTGGCAATACCCCTGGCGCAACCGCGTCCGCTCTCGCATTTATGACACCGTACGCACTCCAGCGCTACCATATCAGCAGTGCCTGTACAAATCCCGTCGGCGCCCATTGCTATGACCTTGAGCAAATCATGAGGGCTTCTGATACCGCCGCTGGCTATAACCGTAATCTTATCCCTTACGCCTTCCTTTGTTAAAAACTGATGCACTTTGGGTATGGCATATTCAATCGGCATGGCGATATTCTTCTTCGCAATTTCAGGCGCAGCCCCTGTTCCGCCATAGCTTCCGTCAAGATGAATTATATGGGCTCCTGCATAATAACTTCCAATGGCAACCATATCCACGTCCGTAGGTGTGGATACCTTGACCGACACCAATGCCTTGGGATTCATTGCCTTGATCCAATCCACGTGTTTTTTGTGGTCCTCAACAGAATAAACGCTATGAAACGGGAAAGGAGAAAACAACGGATACCCGACTACAGCCTCGCGCATCCTTGCAACGCCCGGAGTAACCTTATCCCCAAGCAGATGACCTCCAAGTCCGGGCTTTGCACCCTGGGCATATTTGAATTCTACTATCTTTACTCTCTGTATTGTTTCTTCCCTTACACCAAAAAGCCCTGTGGCCACCTGGGTAATTACATTGTCATCATAGGGTTTCAGTTCATCAGGATATCCTCCTTCACCGGTGCAGCAAAAGGTGCCCAGGGCTTTGGCCGCCCTCATCCTGCTCAACATGGTCGATATGCTTACGGAACCATACGACATGCCGCCGCCGTAAAAAGGGACCTCAATCCTTACCCTGTGCGCGTTATCATCCCGTCTGTTCAGTTCAACGCCCACATCAATATTATAATCTTCATCATTCACATCGGTTGATTGATTTTTCCTGAACATCAATCTAAGTTTATCAAAGCCTCCGCCTGACGCGCCTAACTTATACTCAAGACCTTTAGGAGGAACGCAGCCGAACTCAGCCATATGCCAGGTGCTCACAAGCAAATCGGCTGTCCATCTGTAATCGCCCAAGGCATCAAAGGTAGGATTCCTTTTTATTGAAAGCGCCCGGACAGGACATGCCTGATGGCACGGTTCAGGGCAATCATCACCCACACAGAGATAATGATTTTTTATATAGACCGTTCCCCTTTTAAGGACATGCACGCCATAGGGGCATATCTCAACGCATTTTCCGCATGAAATACATTCATTGCTACGACTTAACCTGTATTTTCCAATGGGGTTTCTGAATCGCGACCTTGTAGGAACAATCTCAGGCAATTCATGTTTATTAGTATTACTCAAGTTCAACCCCCTCTTCCAGTTTATCCATAGACCCGAATGTCTCCGGATCAAGATCTTCAAAAAACATTGCCCTTCCTGCCTCTCCGCGCAAACGGCGGCACTCCCTGATTCCCATGGCGCCCATTACCTCCAACAACTGATTATGGAATGCACCCAGAAGATTCACTGTTCGCGAAGCAACCCATTTGGGAGGGGCCTTTTCTATTTCAACCGGGCATGAAAGCCCTTTTTCACATCGGCGACACATACGGCATTCAAGGGCAATCAGCGCGGCAAAATCAATAAATGTTCCATCAGCGCCGCAGATAAGGGCCTTTGCAACATGTTCGGCCATGGCAAGTCCTCCGCTTGCCAGAAGCGTAATTTCATCACGAATGCCTTCATTCACCAGTAAAAGGTGGGCTGCCCTTATATCATCCTTGGCAAAACGCGACTGATTATCCGCGCTCCTTCCATGAAAGCTTGCTTCCAGATGAAAGACTGAGCATCCTGCATCAACGAGCTTAATAATCTCTTTTCCTGCCTGACAGGTAAGGGGGAGTCTCACGGAGATTAAGGCATTCGGATAAAGGTCTCTAACCTCATCCACAACCTCTCTCCATTTTTTGTCCCACACAACCTCAACCATACGGATTTCATCCCCTAACTGAACAAGCCTGTCATCAGGGGAAAAAGCCGGAATCAGGTTTGCTTTATATCCTTCCAGGTCACCTTTGATCATCGCGTGAGGCAGGGCGAGCAATAACCCAAGGCGTCTTGCAGCCATAGCCCAACCCTTCAGGGTCTTTTCACTTAAGGAACCAAAGGAAGGAACCCTTAGGATTATAGGGAGAGGGATGTCCAGCAGATTCAGACTATCTCCCTTAAGTCCCCCGTTATTATCAAATATAAGTTGTCCGGGGGTCCTGCCGATGTCGATTGCAGTGCTGATATATTCCCTTCCATGTATTCCATCCCTTGTAGGACGAACAATCTCCGACATATCGGTCCATATTGAATCAAAGCCTGGTCCGATGAAAGGGCCGGGATATCCGGCTCCTGATACGGGAATCTTTCCGGTCTGGGCCTGATACCATAACTTGGAGATGATTTCCGGCGACCAGTGGGTGTCTCCCATAGCCTTGAATTCCGGATTAAGCGACTTGTGGATAAGTTCTTTCGGGCAACCCTGGACGCACCTGTAACAATTCATGCACTGGTTATCAATGGAATCAACCATCTGATGCGGGTCCAGGTCCCTATTATCATAGACCCCATAGACGCACTGCTTTTTAACGCATACCGCGCACTTGAGGCACCCCTCTTCCCACGCAATAATCCCTGATTTTGTTATGGTCTTAAACCTGTCAGGGACCTGCCTGACATGAATTACATATTTAGATGGCATAATTAATACTTAACTCTCTGTTCATTAATTTTCTGAATACTCAATCACAGGTCTCGGCAAAAGTCCTGCTTTTTCCGCAATCTCTCCCACGGCCTCTTCCCATTCAATGGCCATGATATGGACGCCGCTGATGCCTTTCATGCTTTTCAATCTCTCAACTGTCTCCACGCATATCTTGATGCCCTCTTCCTTCCATTTTTCCTTGGAGACGCCTTGCATCCTTTTGATCAGTTCATCAGGGACGTCCATGCCTGCCACATTATTTTTCATATATTTTGCCATGCCGGGAGATTTCAAGGGGGTTACGCCGCCGAGGATATAACACTTTTCAGTCAATCCCCTTTCCCTGACCATCTCCATCCATGTCTCAAATCTGTCCAGATTATATATGCACTGTGTCTGGATAAAATCCGCGCCGGCAGCAATCTTTTTTCCCAGGCGAATTACTCTGAATGCCAGAGGATCGGCAAAGGGATTTGCCGCCGCCCCGATGAACATATCCGGCGCTTTGGTTAAGGCGTCTCCGCCGATGATCTTGCCTTCATCTCTCATGTCCTTTACGGTTTTGAGCAGTTGTATGGAATCAATATCAAAGACCCCGGCTGCCTGAGGCTGGTTCCCGAATTTCTGATGATCGCCGGAAAGACAAAGCATATTACGAATCCCTAAGGCGGAGGCCCCAAGGATATCCGATTGCAGGGCAATCCTGTTGCGGTCCCTGACAACCATCTGCAGGATAGGGTCCAGACCTATTGACTTCAACAGAACGCCGGCCGCCATGCTGGACATGCGGACTATGGCAGTCTGATTGTCCGTGACATTCACAGAATCGACCTTGCCCCTTAATAATTCAGCCTTTTTCAACACAACTTCAGGATCAGCCCCCTTGGGAGGGCCGCATTCCGCGGTTACCGCGAATTCGCCCCTTTCAAGTACTTTTTTTAATATGCTTATTTCTTTCATTTCTTTTGATCCTCCCTAATGATTTTTCTCGGCCCGCTTCCGTATTTTTTTGACCAGTCTTTTGGCGGGTATATAATTTCCAGTCTATCAAGGGCGTTATAATTTGACAACCTGTCAATTATATTTTGCCACGCGCATGGCACATCAGGGTTTACCTCGCATTTTCCGTCCTTTGATCCGCCGCATGGGCCGTTCAGGAGTTGCTTTGAGCAACGGGCGAGAGGACATACCCCGCCGAAATAAAACAGCATGCAGTCCCCGCATCCGAGACAATTTTCAACCCATAGACCCTGTTCACGAGTCTCTCCTAAAAACTCCGTGTTCAAGGCGGGAATAACAGGTATTTCATTAAACATCTCAGCCACTGCCTGCACCCCTGCCCCGCAACCCAGCGAGAGCACCGCGTCGTAATCCTTTATAATATCATCCAATTGAATTATAAAATCTTTCACACATTGTCTATCCAGGGTCTTTTCATGGATAATCTTATCATCCCCTGCCATTTTGCAGGCCATGCGAAGCGCCGAGGCCAGGGCGCCGGTTTCCTTTTCGCCGCCGGCAGCGCATTCGGCAACGCAGGACCCACAGCCTACAGCCAGGATCTTCTTATAAGGGGCAATCATCTGCCTGATCTCATCCATGGGTTTTTGTTCAGCCGTAATCATTTTTTATCTCCAATAATATTTAAAATATTTGACACCAAATTATAGTATCTGAATAGTCCAAAGTTCTGTCATTCCCGCGAAGGCAGGAATGACGGTTCAGGAAAATAAAGTGTTATTAAAAATCAGAATGTTATAAAGAACTTTAGACTCTCAAAATAGTATCTTCTTAAAGATTTTTAATCTTTTGTCTTTCCCTATGCCTTGCGCCCTGCGCCATCTTTTTAAACACCGGCGAAGGTTCAAGGGCCATGACCTCTTTCATAAAATCATCGGCAAGGCATGTCAATGTTACCTTTTCACTTTCCTTTAAGGGCGTAAATATCTTCAGACGTTCCTTTTCCAGACCAATGCTTTCAATTATAGATTTTGCCCTTTCAACCCTCTTTTTGACTCTCTTATTTCCTTCAAGATATCTGCATGCGCCCTCAGGACAGGTTATTACATAAACCGCGTCGGCAAACTCCTCCAGGGCCTTCAGGAGATGCACTATATCGATTCTTCCGCTGCAAGGCATGGGAAACAGTCTGATGGATTTACCGTATCTCTTTTCCAGAGACTGTCTCTCCTCTTCTTCGCTTTCAGGCACGTTCCGGCAATAAAAAATTGCGAGAGTGCGCGTCAGTTTATTTGTCATTTCAGGAAAATACCTTTCGACTATATAATCTCTCTAATCCCACTGGTTTCAGATTAGGTTTACACGAGGACATCCGGCATAATTCAGGAACAGGTTAAGTAATTGTATACTTTTCCAATGATCTTGCAAATTAATATATCGCGGAGAATAGCCGGGCTTTCCAGGGGATGAGAAAATTTGCTGTTTTAAAAATCCCTTCCAATAAAAAAAAGGCGTCTTGCTCCATTAGGGAGTCCGACGCCTTTGTCGATATCTGATTAATTAAATGCACGCCATTGTGCATTTGCGAAAATATATAAATAAGACATTGATTGTCAAGTATTTATATAAAATTTTTTAATTTTTCCAGGATAACTTTCCCCTGATTTTGTAAATAACATTATGGTTGCATTTAGATTTTATTATATAATCAACATGTTATAAAACTAAGGTCCAGCGAAATCTGACGGTTCCTCTCTGCCCGCTTTATTGTGATAAAAGCCGATTTAAACCATTCCTACCGATATGCATGCAAAGAGTATCTTGATTATGTCCGCACTATAGGCTATAAGTTCGTTTTTCTTGATAGGTTTTAAACAAGGTTATAATTAATCCCAAATGTCAGGTGTTTATATGAAGTGGAAAGAAAGAGTATATTGCGGGGATCTAAGCTCTTCGCACTCAGGTCAAAATGTCCTGCTTATGGGATGGGTTGACGCCATACGTGATCATGGCAACCTCCTGTTCATTCATCTCAGGGATATACGCGGCATAGTGCAGGTAGTTTTTTCATCTGAAATCAACAGGCAAATATATGAAAGGGCCGCCTCCCTTAAAGAAGAATATGTCGTAGAGGTCACTGGAAAAATAGCGCAGAGGGCTAAAGGAACGGAGAACCCCAACCTGGCTACCGGCTATATTGAATTGCTGGCATCGGATTTAAAAATCTTTTCCGAAGCCAAGGCAATGCCCTTTCAGATCAGCGAAAAGGCCATGGTCTTCGGAGAGGAAATAAAAACCAGCCCTGAAAATGTTGACGAGGAACTCAGGCTAAAATACAGGTATCTTGATCTGCGAAGACCGTCCATGCAGGAGACGCTCATACAGAGGTACAGGATACTCAGGACTATAAGAGAATATCTTGACGGGTTGAATTTTACTGAAGTTGAGACCCCTTTTCTCACAAGGAGCACCCCTGAGGGCGCCAGGGATTATCTGGTGCCGAGCCGTGTCCACCAGGGTAAATTCTATGCCCTCCCGCAATCCCCCCAGTTGTTCAAACAACTTCTCATGATAAGCGGAATGGATCGTTATTTCCAGGTAGCCAGGTGTTTTCGCGATGAAGACCTGAGGCCTAACCGGCAACCCGAATTTACCCAGATTGACATAGAGGCATCCTTTGTTGATGAAGAGTTCATTTATGAAGTTGTTGAAGAGCTTACTGTAAGGATGTTTGACCACGGTGGGATAAGTCTTCAAAAGCCCTTCCCAAGGATGACCTACAGGATAGCCATGGAACGATATGGTTCGGACCGCCCTGACCTTCGCTTTGAAATGACCTTTGAAGAAATAACAGATATCCTGACAGATACCAGTTACAGCATATTCAGAGATGTCATTAAAAAGAGCGGTCTCATCAAGGGATTCTGTGTTAAAGGACAGGCGGACACACTGAGCAAGAATATCCTCCAGAATGAATATGCCATGAAGATTGCGCCTTCACTAGGCGCCAAGGGCATGACCTGGATGAAGGTCTCTGAAGGAAAACTTCAATCCAACATTGTTCAGTTTTTCAGCCCGGATGAACAGGCAAGAATAATGGAAAGATTCGGCGCTGAAGATGGGGACGTGCTTATAATGATCGCCGATACATCGCGTGACATGGTGAATAAGGTCCTCTGCGGCCTCAGGCTCCATTTAGCGGAAAGGCTTGGATTGATCCCTGATAATGAATTCCGTCCCCTGTGGGTGACAGAGTTTCCATTGTTTGAATTGAAGGACGATGGCTTAGGTTCCCAGCATCATCCCTTTACCATGCCCGACAGGATCGATTTTAATCCTGAAAACATAGAGGAACTGCTTACACTTAATTCCAGGGCCTATGACCTTGTCATGAACGGCGAAGAGCTCGGAGGCGGCAGCATACGCATCCACGATATGGCTGTACAGAAAAAGATTTTCAAGGCCCTCGGCATGGGCAAAGAGGAAATCCAGGCAAAATTCGGTTTTTTTCTCGGCGCCCTTGAATATGGCGCCCCGCCGCATGCCGGTCTTGCCCTCGGCATTGACAGGGTTGTCGCGATGATACTCAAGAGGCCATCCATCAGGGATGTCATAGCCTTTCCAAAAAACAGAAAGGCATTTTGTCCGATGTCACAGGCCCCTGCCGATGTAGAAAAGGCACAGCTTGATGAATTGGGTCTTAATGCCGGAACAAAATCTTCTCAACTTTCCGCAAGGCGACCTGAGACGGAAGATGCCGGTTACGCGAAAGAGACAACGGAGAAGATATCAGAAGAAGATGTCCATCATGTGGCAAAACTCGCGAGGTTAAGACTCTCCAACTCCGAGGTAGATTCATACCGTAAAGATCTTAACTCCATACTGACATATGTTGAATCGCTTGGAGACCTTGACACTGAAGGCGTAACACCCATGAGCCATGTCATGGACGCAAGGAATATATGGAGAGATGATATACCCCATGAAAGGGGAAACCCGGAAGAGCTGTTATCAAATGCACCTATGGGCGAAAAGGGTTATTTTAAGGTACCCAGGATACTGGAGAACGCCTGAAAGGTTTTGAAAGGTTTGAATATGGAATTATGCGATAAGAGCGCTATGAACCTGGCCGCATTGCTTAGAAAAGGCGAGGTAAGTTCAAGGGAGATTACAGAATCCGTCTTCAGGAGGATTGAAGAAAGAGAAAAGACCCTGAACGCCTATATCACGATCGTTAATGAGGCCGCACTTAAACAGGCGGATCAGGCGGATGAAAGATTTCGCAAAAGGGAAAATCTGCCTCTTCTTGCCGGAATCCCCCTGGCAGTGAAGGATATCCTGTGCACTAAAGGCATTAAGACAACATGCGGATCAAAGATCCTTAATAATTTTGTCCCCACCTATAATGCGACGGCCGTGGACAGGGCGCTGAGGGACGGCGCCGTAATCATAGGAAAGACGAACATGGATGAATTCGGGATGGGATCATCCACCGAGAACAGTATTATCGGTCCTACACGAAACCCTGTTAATACACAGTTAGTCGCCGGGGGATCAAGCGGAGGATCTGCCGCGGCAACAGCATCAGGAGAGGCCATACTTGCCCTTGGAACGGACACCGGAGGGTCCATACGTCAACCTTCAGCATTCTGCGGGACAGTCGGGCTGAAACCGACCTACGGCAGGGTCTCCAGGTACGGCGTCATAGCCTATGCATCCTCCCTTGACCAGGTCGGCCCAATCGGCAGGACTGTAGAGGATTGCGCGATGCTTCTAAACAGCATCGCCGGGCATGACAGCCTTGACAGCACATCAGCCGATCTTGATAAGCCTGACTTTCTTCAGGCCCTAAAAAAGGATGTCAAAGGACTGAAGGCAGGTCTCCCGAGGGAGTATTTTATCAAGGGGCTGGATAAAGGCATTAAAAACAAGATAGATGAAGCAGTCAAACTGCTTGAAAAAAACGGCGTTGAGATTATTGAGATATCCCTGCCTCATACGAGCTACGCTGTAAGCGTCTATTATCTAATTGCCACTGCGGAGGCAAGCAGCAACCTGGCCAGATATGATGGGGTCAAATACGGATTCAGGTCGGATAACGATATACAGGATTCCATCGCGATGTATGAAGCCACCAGGAGCGAAGGCTTTGGGAAAGAGGTTAAAAGGAGGATCATGCTGGGGACATATGTCCTTTCAGCAGGATATTATGACGCCTATTATCTCAAGGCCCAGCGGATAAGGGCAATGATAAAAAAAGACTTTGACAAGGCATTTGAAGATGTTGATTTTATCATAACCCCCACAACGCCATGCCTGCCCTTTAAACTCGGCGAAAAACTTTCCGATCCCCTGCAGATGTATCTCGTGGACATATACACTGTTTCACTGAACCTGTCCGGCCTGCCGGGGATGAGCCTTAACTGCGGGAATATTAATGGACTGCCCGTGGGCATGCAGATTATCGGGAGGGCCTTTGATGAAGAGATGGTGTTGAGGGTCGGACATGGGTATGAAAAGATAACAGCTTAGGCGCAAGGCAAAGGGCGCATGGCACAAGGATACTGAGTCATTTGAATTATTTTTCTTTCCTTGCACCTTAAGCCCTGTGCCTTAAGCCGCTTACCATCATGATAAAATCTATGATAATGTATAACACACGGAACAACACCTTATGGACTATGAATATATAATTTGTTTTGAGACACATGTTGAGCTGAATACTGAAACAAAGCTCTTCTGCGGATGCAGGGTAAGTTATGACGCGCCTCCCAACAGCAGGATATGCCCTGTATGCACGGGTCAGCCGGGGGCGCTGCCGGTGCTGAACAAAAAGGCGGTTGAATATTCCGTCAAGGCCGGGCTTGCCCTTAATTGCACCATCAACACCTTTTCCAGGTTCGCACGTAAAAACTATTTTTACCCTGATCTGCCGAAGGGCTACCAGATTTCACAATATGAAAGGCCCTTCTGTGAAAACGGTTACCTGGATATAACCGGTGACGACGGCCAACCATATCGTGTAGGCATAAAGAGAATCCACCTGGAAGAAGATGCCGGCAAGCTTATGCATTCCTCTGATGCTGTTGAAGGCGAGGACTACAGCCTTGTTGATTATAACCGTTCATGCGTCCCTCTTCTTGAGATAGTTACGGATCATGAACAAAACCCCATGCGCTCATTGCAGGAGGCGCGCGCCTATCTTGAAAAACTGAGGCAGACACTTAAATACATCGAGATAAGCGAATGCATGATGGAAAAAGGCCAGTTCCGATGTGATGTCAACATCTCCATCCGGCCCAGGGGGTCGCTGGAATTCGGAAACCGCACCGAGATAAAGAATATGTCCTCCTTCAGGTTTATCATGGAGGCATTGGAACATGAGATAAAAAGGCAGAAAGAAATCATCGAGTCAGGCGACACTATAAAACAGGAGACAAGACTCTTTGATGAAACAAAAAAGATAACCCTTCCCATGAGGAGCAAGGAAGACGCGCCTGACTACAGGTATTTCCCTGATCCGGACCTTATGGAGGTAAAGATTGATCAGGACTTTATAAATCAGTTGGAGAAGGGCATGCCGGAACTGCCGGATCAACAGTTAAACAGGATAATCGGGCAATACGGGATACCGAAGAACGACGCAGTGATCCTTACAAAGGACAAGGCTGTATCGGAATATTTTACAGCTTGCGCCATGATCTGTGAGGATAAAAGGAGGCTAGGCAACTGGATCATCAAGGAACTGTTTAAACTCCTGAATGATGCCTCGGTTTCCATAACGGCGTGTCCTGTAAAACCGGAGGATTTCGCGAGACTCATAGAACTCGTTTCCAAGGGTGAAATCACCGAGGCCATTGGAAGGACGGTGCTGTCTGAGATGTTCAGCAGGGACGCAGGTCCCGATTCAATTATTGATGAGAAGGGTCTTAGAACCATTGATGACGATGATACCCTTCAAAAGGCCCTTGAAGAGATAATAAAAGAAAATCCTGAGGCAGCAGCCCAGATAAAGTCCGGAGATACAAAACCTGTCGATTTTATCCTGGGCCGCGTTATGAGAAAGACTAAAGGAAAGGCAGACCCGAAAAAGGTGAGGGAGTTGATAATGAAAAGCCTGTTCGGCAGTATTATTCGGCATCTTTGAAATCTATGCCTTATAACCCATCCAGCCGCCATAGAGAAATCCTGAACAGTATTTGAACACCCTTGTGAAACCCGCCATTCTCAGCAATTCCAGGATGCGCGACTCCGGAACAAATTGGATCATCTTCATAATAACATCATTGAAGACGTATTCCACCGTCTCGATGGGAACGCCGTTAATAATAGGGTAATGCTTCCACGACGTTTTGATTTCCTCGAAATCCATACTGCCCGGCTCTCCAAAACCATCTATCAATACAAAAGATGCGCCGTGCTTCAAGCGTTTACATATACTTTCGAGCAGCGCCAGCTTAGCACCGTCGTCTTTTAAAAAATGCATTACCAGGATGCAGGTGGCGCCGTCGAAAACCTCCTCATCTTTAAGGTCATCCACATACCCTCTTTTTAACTCAATTTCATTGACCAGATTTTTTTCAATGATTTTCTTTCCGGCAAGGGCCAGCATATCAGCAGAAGGATCAACGCCGCAAAACGACCAGCCAGGGTTCAAAGGAGCAAACTCGGAAAATTCCATGCCGGTGCCTGCGCCTACTACAAGAACCTTGGCATGCTTTGGAAGTCTCGCTCTCAGACAGCAGTGAGAAAATTTAAACATCTCTTCGTAAGCTGCGCAAAACAGCCTGATGAACTTATCATATTCTTCAATCTTAACCGGTGGTTTTTCGTCAAAATTCCCTGCTTGGGATGTAGAAGTCATAATGGAATCCTCCCGTAATACTCTTTTGCAATCTTGGTTATATGCACGATAAAATCTGTCTTGGCCTTGGTGTACGCTACACGGTCATATTGGTGAATTTGTGAGAATTTCAGTTTAAGCGATTCATACTCTTTCGCGATTTCTGCGTGTTCAATAAGATAGTCCCGGAAGAGGAGACGGTCCCAATGCTCGAAGTGGTCTTCAATCATATGGATGTGATGAGTCCGGTTCCCGTCCTTATCGCGTTTAATGAACCATGCATAAAAGGGCGGAGTGTCGTCTCCCCAGGACGGCCGCCAGAGATAGTCATAACCCTGCGCTTCGAGAACAGGCACTATCAGGCGCCTGGTCTCATCAAGGTTAGTCACTTCGACAAGGATATCTACAATGGGCTTAGCCGGAAGACCAGGCACAGCAGTGCTTCCGAAGTGTTCGATGCGTCTGATCAACTCCCGCGGCAGGCATGATAGCAAGTGTTCTTTCTCCTCGTTGAACATCTTCGGCCACAACGGATCATATGGGACAACAGCCACTTCCTCTTTGATCACCCTCTGTATCTTGTCCCGTAATGTTTCCATGTTGTTCCTCGTGTGGCCCGACGACGCTACCCCGCTATAATGGAATCGAGTCCGCTGGACAAAATTGCTGGATTTATTTTAAAGCAATAATCCCGCTTTGCAGATATTCCAGGTGTTTCAACACGCATTTAATTTCTCCATAAGATACATCATCGCCAAGAGCGGCCTTGGCTGGTCCCAAACGGGTGTCGGGAGCCTGTCTGAAGTAGTCGGCTATGCGCGATATTTTATCCGATGAAACCAGTTTTTCCACTGCTAATTGACCGGTTCCCACAAAAAACGATAAATGTTCTTCTATGGTACTCACCTTCAGTTTTCTTTTGGCAGCAATTTCAGCAACGGTTTTTCCCGAAAGATAAAGTTCAAAACTCACCTTTTGAGTTTCTCCTTTTACCGGCGCTTCGGATTTAGTGGCAGCGGGTTCTTCAAAGGGCGCCGCCAGGTTGTTCTCCTTGCGGAAGGCGATTGTCATTTCCAGGATTTCCGCGCCGAATCTCTTCGCCTTCTTCGCGCCCATGCCTTTGATTCCGAGTAAAGACTTTAGCGTGACCGGCAGTTCATCCGCTATCTCCAGCAGGGTGCGACGGGGCAAGACCATATGCCCGGGCAGATTAAGGGTTTCTGCTGTCAGGTTTCGCCAGGATTTAAGCTGGGCATGGAATTCGGGGTATTTTGCGGCCGTGAATTCCTGGGCGGGTTTCGCTGGGTTTTGATCTTTGGGCGTCTCAATGGCGGCCATAGACCTTGTCTCCAGATAGATGCCCGGACGAAACCCTTTCTCACATGCCAAGAGACAAGTCTTTTTCACAAACAAATCCGTCAGGAACCGCTTCCGGGCTTCCTGAAGGGATTTGCGAACGGTCTTGTTATCGGTTTCAATTTCGGTTTCCGGGAGCGTCTGTAAAATTGCCTCTATCTTAGGAGCAAAATATGAACAAGCCTTCATGATGCGCTCCTGAAGCATGGAATTGTTTTCCACGTCCGGGTTTTCCGAGATATACCGAAGCACTTGTTTCAAAAACTTGACGGAATCCTCGACTAATTCAGTTTTTAAAACATTGTCCGCTTGATCTAAGGCGTCCATCAGCCCTGCATCAATGCTCGAATGATGATCCCGCGTCAGTTTTCGCAAATACCCCAAGCGCTGTTGCAGGGAAGAAAAATCAAAAAGATCCAGGACCAATGATTTTTGATAGGCGTTTTTCATGGCCTGCAGCTTCTCAATACTGGGAGGGTTTTCCTCTATCCGGCGCGTGAAGGTTTTTATAGCGTGGTCGCTTTTCATCGCTTGCGGGCCTAGGGGCGCGCTCAGCACCAGCCCTTCCAGGCTCGTGCATCGGCTCAGGGCCACATAAACCTGCCCGTGCGCAAAGGCCGCACGCGCATCGATAATCGCTTTTTCAAAGGTGAGCCCCTGACTTTTGTGGATGGTTATGGCCCAGGCCAGCTTGAGCGGGTATTGAATGAACGCGCCGATAATGGTTTCCTTGATCTCCTTGGTCGCATCATCCAGGGCATAGCGGCAGTTTTGCCATTCCGCCATGCCTGCCGCAATGGGCGCATCATCGCCGGGGCATTGCACATAGACCATGCCTTCAGTCATCTTCGTCACAGTCCCGATTTTGCCGTTATAATAAAGTTTCAGAGGCGAGATATCATTTTTTACGAACATCACCTGTGCCCCTACTTTCAGGAAAAGTTCAGCCTCGGTGGGATAGGAGATCTCCGGAAATTCGCCGCTTATCACGGCATTGAATATCCTGGCCTTTCCTTTCAGGGCATTTAGTTTCGAGACATTGATTTCCTGCGCCTGAAAATTATGGGTAGTCAATGTTATGTACCCGTCTGAGTCGGAAGGTGAAAACCCCGGCACATACCTGCGGTTCAATTCTTTGAGTGTATCGGCATCTAACTGATTTTCCCGCACACGGTTTAAAAGGCGGATAAACGCCTGGTCCTGTTGCCGGTAAATCTTTTTCAGTTCAATGCTTATAAACTCGGTTTGTTGCAGCGCCCGGCTGCTGAAAAAAAATGCCGAATCATAATAGGGCTTCAGGATGTCCCAGTCGGCTTCTTTGACCACCGGCGCCAACTGCTGCAAATCGCCGATCATGAGCAACTGCACTCCGCCGAAAGGCCTGGTGCGGTCGCGAAAGCGGCGCAGCACCGTATCCACGGCATCCAGTAGATCGGCCCTGACCATGCTGATTTCATCTATGACCAGCAGGTCCACACTTCTAATGATATTGATTTTTTCACGGCTGAAGCGCTGAAACCGCGAGGCCGATGCTTGGGCTTCATCCCCCTCCGCTATGGAAGGCCGCTCTACATCGGAAGGCAGTTGAGGCCCGAAAGGCAATTGAAAAAAAGAATGCAGGGTGACACCGCCGGCATTGACGGCGGCTACGCCCGTCGGGGCCAGCACCACCAACCGTTTGACCGACTCCTTTTTGAAATTGTGTAAAAAGGTTGTTTTGCCCGTGCCGGCCTTGCCGGTTAGAAAGACATTACAGCCCGAATCCCGAACAAAATCGTAAGCCAACTTCAATTGCGGGTTATTGGAAAAATCCATAGCTATTTCTTTACCACATGATTCAAACATAGACTTTGTTTTTCAGAATCCTGATCTCGACTATATATTCTTCTGTATAGAAATGTCAGCAATGTCCGGTTAGGATCTTGCATATAAAAAAAGCCTGCTTGACGGCATGGGAGGCCCTTTTTTTAAGAGTGAAATGGGCGGCCTGCTGAGGGCCTGGCATCAAGCCTGTAACCGCGGGCGGCGGAGCGCCACAGTTGCCTGTCAGGGATTAAGGATAAGCGAGATCTGACGGTTTCTCTCCGCCCGCTTTATGGCGTCTTATGCCGGAATATTGCATTTAAACCATTTCATCTTTAAAAAAAGGGCCTCCCATGCCTTGAGGATTCATCTATGCAAGATCCTAACCGGACATTGCTGTAGAAATGTATAACTTCTCGACTTTTTCCCTTGCCCAAGGGGTCTTTCTCAGAAATTTTAAGCTGGATTTCACTGATGGGTCGTCGTTGAAACACCGGATGTTAATGCGTGTGCCCAACTCATCCCAGCCATAATGCTCAACCAGACGAGTCACGATTTGCTCCAGAGTAATGCCGTGCAAAGGGTCAGACATTTTTATATTTTTTCAGATCTCTATAAAAGTTCTCATGCATACCTAAGGCAATCAGGATGCGTTTTTTACTATCCCACTGGTATGCCAATAGATGTTCTTGTTTGACCATCCGAAATTTGTATACCCATATGTCGGCAAGATCTCCTATCTTTCTTTCTCCGATTTCGGGGTGTTTAATAATCTCTCGGACAGCCCCATCCAACTCTTTGATTTGGTTAATTTTTAACCTTTTTTTCTGTTTGGCAAAAATGGGAGTTTGTACTATCTCAATTTCCAACTTATTTCCCTTTATCGAATTCGTAGGGAGTTAATTCTCCAGCCTCAGCCTGCTCACGCCCCACAAGAATTTCCTGGACAAATGAAAAAGAAAGATCCGGATTGTCTTCGAGTATCTCGCCCATTTTTGCCCAGTATTCAATTTGACCCGCCAGTGACCTATTCAAAGCCCGGGAGCGAACTCTTGCTTTATTAGCTAGAGGATCGGATATTCTTATTGCTATTGACATGATGATACCTCCAAAAATATAAAAATATTTTTTGCATAGATTGTCGCATATTGCAACATGTTTTTCTTAAATTTCTAACGGGCCGCTTCACATGCGCCTGTCCATAGAGCTTCATTGTGAAAGCGGAAAGTTTATTGACATATTTTTCATGTATGTATAAAAAGAGAAATCTAATCGAGGTAATTGCAAAAGTCCTCCACTTGTCATTCCGAACGAAGTGAGGAATCTAAAAGGCATTGATATCAAAAGATTTCTCCCTTTGGTCGAAATGACAATTGATGCTTTTTTGAGTTTTGCAA
>Ga0153915_10001812_pt1 | contig 19628 bp, 15 predicted proteins | sample Opewatmetagenome_2_FD_107003 | JGI IMG/M metagenome (GOLD analysis project Ga0153915, IMG submission 107003) | Freshwater wetland microbial communities from Ohio, USA - Open water 3 Core 3 Depth 3 metaG | ecosystem: Environmental > Aquatic > Freshwater > Wetlands | place: USA: Ohio, Lake Erie...
CCACGACTCCGAGATCGAAATCCTCAACCGGGACATGCCCATCGCCTCGCTCGACACGGACGGCACCCTGGACGTCGAGATGATCGTCAAGAACGGCCGCGGCTACATCCCGGCCGACCAGAATCTCGACGAGGGCCTGAGCCTCGACTACATTCCCCTCGACTCCTCGCACTCGCCCGTCCTGAAAGTCAATTACAAGGTCGAGCCCGCCCGCGTCGGCAAGAGGATCGATTACGAGAGCCTGACCCTGGAGATCTGGACGACCGGCGCCATCCGGCCCATGGACGCCCTCTCCCAGGCGGCCAAGATCATGCGGGACCACCTCGGCATCTTCCTGAACGTCGTCGACGAGCCCCCGGAAACCGACCAGGCTCCGACCCAGAAGACGATCCCGTACGTCGGGCAGGCCGACGTCCTGGCCAAGACGATCGACCACCTGGAGCTGTCGGTCCGGTCGAACAACTGCCTCCGGGCGGCGGGCATCGAGCGCATCTACGAGCTCGTGCAGAAAACCGAGGACGACCTGCTGCAGACGAAGAATTTCGGGAGGAAATCCCTGGCCGAAATCAAGGAAACCCTGTCGAACCTGAACCTCGGGCTGAACCTGGAGCTCCACCCCAAGCTCGTCGAGCGGATCCAGGCGGAAGTCAAAGAAGGAAAGTCCGGGAAGGAAGTGGATGAATGAGGCACCAAGTCAAGAAAGGATACCTGCGGAGAAACTCCGCCCACAGGCGATCGCTGCTGCGCAACCTGGTGACGTCCTTCCTCGAGAAGGAACGGATCACGACGACGCTGGGCAAGGCCAGGGTCACGAGGCCCATTGCCGAGAAGATGATTTCGCTCGGCAAGAGGGGAACGCTGCATGCCCGCCGCCAGGCCCTGGCCTACCTGACCAAGGAAGCCGCCGTGAAGAAGCTCTTCGACGAGCTCGGGCCGCGCTTCTCCGAGAGGCCCGGCGGATACACCCGGATCGTCAAGCTCGACCGGAGGATGGGCGACGGCTCGTGCATGGCCATGCTGGAGCTCGTCGGCAGCGAGTTCAAGAAGAAGGCCAAGAAGAAGAAAGAAGCCAAAAAGTCGGCTCCCCCGAAATAGGCCGGCAATTCATACGCAAGGCCAAAAAGGCCCGGCTTTCGCCGGGCCTTTTTTTTATCTCGTTTCGGATGCCTCCTGGAAGCGAGGCCGGGGGCTCGAAGTTGCGCTTCTGATCCGAAGCGAGGCTGTGCTCTATTTAGATATTTCCTAAAAGCGCCGCTACGAGTTGCTCCGCGGCGCTTTTGTCGGTCGCTCCGAAGACTGCCGGACGGGTCCTGTCCCGGCGCGTCACTGTCCGTCCTCACGTCGCTCTGAGATACCCGCCTTTCGATATGGGCTTCCATAGCACGCTTCGTTTTATCCGGGCTTCCCATGATTATTATAGGGCGTCGCCCAGCCAGTCTAAGGCATCCCTTCGCTTTCCAGCGCCAGAGCGCCCGAGCTCCGTTGCGGGCGGGCAGTAACTGGCACCGTGCCACCCGTCCGGTCTATTGCTTGGCTCGGCGAGCGCCCTGGTAGATGGCCTGCCAGAAGGGATCCTTCAGGCGCGAAATCTGGACGACGGGCTTTTCGTGGACCGTCGCGTTGATAAATTCGTCGGCGCTGATCATCATCCCAACGTGGCCGATCTTGTTCTTCGCCTTGCCGAAGAAAACGAGATCGCCGGCGGCTTCGTCGCCGGCCGCGACTTCGATGAGGCCGCTGCCCTCGAACTGGATATCGGCGTCCCGGAGGATGGCCATGCCCGCCATCTTGTAGATGAGCTGGACGAAGCCGGAGCAATCGATGCCGAGGGGGGATGTGCCGCCCCAGAGGTAGGGGAGCCCCAGGAAACGCTTCGACTGGGCGACCATCTCCTGGGCGGGCCGGCGCGGCCAGGCCATCGGCGCCTCGTGGAAGGCGCCGTCGCCCTTCTGGATCCAGGCCCGCGTTCCGCAGGGCAGGGCGACCTCGGCCCAACGCTCGTCCTTGTCGCCGACGACCTCGAGGACCGTGGTGATGGGGGCGAGCTTGACGGGCCGGTGCTTGGTGACGTCGGGTTCCCGGTAGGTGTTGGCCAGGAGGGCCGTGACCTCAAAGATCCTGCCGGCCGAGGCGTAGGCCTTTTCCCCGGGCTTGAAGAGCCTGAGAGCGGAGCCAATGATCCAGCCCGGATAGGCGTCCGGCGTCTCGATGGAGCACCAGTCCTCGCCGTCCGAGTTCCGCTCGGTTTTGAGAACCTTGACGTTCAGGCCGAGGATGGCCTGGCTGACGACGTCCGACGCCGCGGTCGGCCGGCGGTACATGTTCTCAACCGAATTGATGACGACCCCGGCCCGGGGCGCAGGCGGGTTTTCCGCCGCCTGGAGGGCCGGACAGAGAACCGAAAAAACGATCAGGAAAAATATTCCTATCCGCATGGCATGACCTCCCAGGCAGTCATTATAATCCGAAATCCCACCCGCCAGAAGGAAACTCTTTGCCGTTTCGGAGCGGGTCCCGTCAGGACTTGAAAGGAAGAGCGGCTCTATGATGCTGGAAATGGCAGGCGCGGTTTTCGTATAATAAGCCCGAAAGGGGCAGACATGAGAAGAAAGGATTTCCTGAGGCTCTCGGGGGCCGCCGCGGCCGGATCGCTCGTGTCCCTGGAACGCGTCGTCGCCCGGACCCTGCGGGATGGGGGAGGGAAGACCTCGATCTCGGTCAAGCTCCTCGACCTCAGGCTCCGGCACGCCTGGGGGCTGTCGCGCGGGACCTGGACGACCCGGCGCAACGCGTTTCTGCGGATCGAGCGCGACGGCGTCACGGGCATCGGCGAAGCGGCGCCGATCGCCAGGTACGACGAAACCGCGGAGGGTGCCGCGGCCTTCATCGAAAAGGCCCGGCCCGTCCTCGAGCGCGACCCCTGGGAATACGCCGTCCGCTGGAACGAGCTCGAAGCGCTGTCGCCGGGCGAGCACGCGGCCAAGGCCGCCTGCGACCTGGCCCTGCTCGACTGGACGGGGAAGAAGCTCGGTCTGCCGCTCTGGCGGCTTCTCGGGCTCGACCGGGCCCGGGCGCTGGCAACGACCTACTCCATCGGCATCGACGAGATTCCCGTCATGCAGCAGAAGGTCCGCGAGGCGCCGGACTTCGACGCTTACAAGATCAAGGTCGGCGGCCGGGATGACCGGAAGATCATCGAGGGCATCCGGGCCGTGACGCCGAAACCCCTCCGGGTCGACGCCAACGAGGGTTGGAAGACGAAGGAGGAGGCCCTGGAGATGATCAACTGGATGGCCGGCCGGGGGATCGAGTTCGTCGAGCAGCCCATGCCCGCCTCGATGCTCAAGGACTACGCCTGGCTCAGGGAGAGGTCCAAGCTGCCTCTTTTCGCCGACGAGAGCCTGATGAAGGCCTCCGACATGCCGCGGATCGCGCCGTATTTCGACGGCATCAACATCAAGCTCATGAAGTGCGGCGGCATCCAGGAAGCCGTCCGGATGGCCGCCATGGGCCGGGCCCTGGGACTGAAGCTCATGCTCGGCTGCATGATCGAAAGCTCGCTCGGCGTTTCGGCGGGGGCCGCCGTCTCGCCGCTGTTCGACTACGCCGACCTCGACGGGAATCTGCTCATCGCCGACGATCCGTTCCAGGGAGTCGCAACGGTCAGGGGCCGGCTCGTCCTCAACGACAAGCCCGGTCTCGGGGTGAGCGGGAACGTCTGGTAAGAGGAAAGGGCCTCAGGACCGGCCGCCGACCTGGATGGCCAGCTTCTGGCCGACCGAAAGGTCGTTCGATGTCAGGTTGTTGTCGGTCTTGATCTTCTCGATCGTCGTGTTGAAGGTCTTCGACAGGGTGAAAAGTGTGTCCCCGGCCTTGACCACGTAGGCCACTTTCTCTCCCGTCGCCGCGGCCGGAGCGGTCCCAGCCGCCGCGCCCGTCGCGACGGCCGGGGCCGTCGCCTGTTTCGCCGCCGCCCCGCTGACGGGAATGCGGAGGACCTGTCCCTCGCGGATGAGCGTCCGGCTCGTCAGGCCGTTGACCCGGACGATGGCGTCGACGGAGGTCCGGAATTTCCTGGCGATCGCCCCCAGGGTATCCCCCTTGAGCACTCTGTACCGGTCCGTGACGACGTCCGGCGGGACGTACTGGGGAATCGTCGTGACGCAGGCCAGGCACTTCTCCCCGTAGCCCTCGGGCACGCGAAGGTCGTAGTCATAGTTGGGCGTCGAGTCGAAGCGGAGCTCGGGGTTGAGGATGGTCAGGAGCAGGGGATCGAGCCCCAGGCCCTGGGCCAGGCCGGCCAGCTTGATGGGAGCGTTGATCTTGACCGTCTCGAATTTCAAGGGGGGATCCTGGACGGGGAGCTCGAAGCCGTACTTGGCCGGGTTGCCGATGATCATCAGAGCGGCGATGAAACGGGGCACATAGCGGGCCGTTTCCCAGGGCAGGTTATTGAACAGGTCCCAAAAATTGTCGAGGTATTCGATCCGCTGGGCCCGGATGACCCTCTGGACGTAGCCGTCGCCGCAGTTGTAAGCGGCCAGGGCCGTCAGCCAATCGCCGAAGATCATGTGGAGGTCGCTCAGGTGCTGGACGGCGGCCCGGGTGGCCTTGACGGGATCCATGCGCTCGTCGATGTACTTGTCGCGCTTGAGGCCGTACCGGTAGCCCGTCGAGGAGATGAACTGCCACATGCCCAGGGCGCGGGCCCGCGACAGGGCCCGGACCCGGAACCAGCTTTCGATCATCGGGACCCAGAGGAGCTGTTCCGGCAGTCCCGCCGTCCTCAGCTCGGCCAGGATCATGTCCTTGTAGAGGCCCGATCGCTTGTAAGCGTCCAGGAACCAGGCTTTTTCCCCCCCCTGGAAGCTCGCGATCTCCTTTTGGATCCACTGGTTCTCGACGAGGGGGATGGAATTGTTGATCGAGGAGACCGAGGCCCTCCCGGCGGCGTCGGCCTGATGGCCCAGGGCGTAGACCTGCTGGATGCGCTGGGCGACCAGGATCCGGAGGTCGTTCTTTTCCTGGAGGAGGGCGGAGTCGGACGGGATCTTGATCTTGGGGATGATCTCGTAAGCCTCGTCGAGCTTGGCCAGGGCCGTGTCCGTGTCCTTGCGATTGAGGGCCGCCAGGGCCTCCTGATAGGCCGTGAAGCCCTCCTCGAGAAGGGCGGCGGTTTCTTTGTCCGTTTCTCCGTTCTTCTCGGTCTGGATGTCGCCGTTGATGTCTTCCTTGACCAGAACGGGCAGTTTGTCCGGGGCCTGGGCCGGCTTTTCCGCTTCCCGGGCCGAGGGATTGGCCGGCGCCGTGGCGGTCGCGGCCGGCTTGGGCGAAGCCGCGGGGGTCGTCCGGACCGGCTTAGGGGAGGACGAGCAGCCGTCCAGGGAAAAGAACAGGGACAGAACCGTCAGGCCGGCTATAAATATCTTTTGTGTTTTCATTTACCTGCCTATTAATAACATGGGGAGGCGCCGGCGTCAACCCGGCCGTCCGGGCGGGACGCGCCCCCCGGCCGTCTGACCGCATTTCGGGCCTGCGGGACGCCGGAGGGAACCGGCGGATCAGGCCGCCGAGGACTCCTTCCGCGATTTGTGCCAGTTCCAGGCCGTCTCGATGATGGTCTCGAGCGACGACAGGCGGGGCTTCCAGCCGAGGCTCCTCTCGGCCCTCTCCTTGGAGGCCAGAAGAACGGCGACGTCGCCTTCCCGCCGGGGCCGGATGTCGTAGGCGACCTTCCGACCGGTCACTTGTTCGGCCATGCGGATGACCTCGAGGACGGAAAAGCCCGTGTTGGTCCCCAGGTTCAAGGTGTCGGACGGTCCGCCCGCCAGCAGGGCCTTCAGGGCCAGGACGTGGGCCGCCGCCAGGTCCGCGACGTGGATGTAGTCCCTGACGGCCGTTCCGTCCGGGGTGGGGAAATCGTTGCCGAAGACGCCCAGGCGAGTCCCCCGGCCGAGAAGCCCGAGGAGGATGTTGGGGATCAGATGAGTTTCCGGCTGATGAGTTTCTCCGGTCTGTCCCTCCGGGTCGGCGCCGGCGGCGTTGAAGTAGCGGAGGCAGATGGACTTCAGGCCGTAGGCGCGGTCGTAATCCCGGAGAATCCGTTCGACCATGAACTTGGTCTGGCCGTAGGGGTTGGCCGGGCTGAGAGGGTGCGTCTCGGGAATGGGGGTTTCCCGCGGCGGCCCGTAAACGGCCGCGCTCGACGAGAAGATGAGGTTGCGGACGCCGGCCTCGAGCATGGCGTCGAACAGATTGAGGCTCGTCTGGAGGTTGTGGGTGTAATATTTCCTCGGGTCGGCGTAGGATTCCCCGACCTGGATCAGGGAGGCGAAATGGAGGACGGCGGCGATGGAGTTTGTCCGAAACGCCTCCCGGATCGCCGCTTTGTCCATGAGGTCGCCCTGGACGCAGGGCGTGTCCCGGATGAGCTCCTTCCGGCCGGAGGAGAAGTTGTCGAAGACGAGGACGTCGAAGCCGCTCCGGACGAGCTCCTTGACCGTGTGGGACCCGATATAGCCGGCGCCGCCGGCGACGAGGATGGTCATGCCGATTTCCTTTCCATGAGCTTGCGGGCCTTTTCGAGCCCCCGGGCCTTGGTCTCGAAGCCGTTGTCGAGCTGGATCCGGTAGAGTTTCTTCAGGATTTTCCCCATGCCCGGCCCGGGCGCGACGCCCAGCCCGATGAGATCGCGGCCCATGATCAGCGGGCGGATGGTCTCCCGGTTGACCCGCAGTTCCTCGAACTTCTTGAAAAGCCAGCGGGCCTCGCGGTCCAGCCCGCGGACGAGCCTTTCCCGGCGGCCGGCGCGGTCGGCCGCGTCGAGGTAGATCATCAGGCTGATCTCCCCGCGGATGTCGGCCGCCAGGCGGTTGAAAGCTTTCTTCGTGACCGATTCCCTGTTCAGCCAGAGCTCGGCGGCCCGGTGGTGGGCCCGGATGAGGAGGGGGACCATCAGGCCGACGTTGTACCCGTTCCAGGCATGGATGCGGAAGCGGGTCAGGACCTTGCGGGCCAGCCGGCCGCTGAGGACGTCGTGGCCGCAGGAGGTGATGGCCATCCGGCCGCGCTTGAATTCCCAGCGCGTCGTCGCCCGCTTGCCGATGTCGTGGTAGAGAGCGGCCAGGAGCAGGGTCAGCTTCCTGCCCTGGTCGAGATCCGTCGTCCGGGCCAGGGCCGCCGCCTGGTCGACGGCGAGCTTCGTGTGCTGCCAGACCGTGTGATGCCCGTAGGCGTCCTTTTCCGGGTGAAAGACCGAGTCCTGGAGGACGAGAGCCAGGGCGGCGAGCTCGGGGAAAAGCTCGTCGAGGACGCCGAGCCGGAAGAACTCCTCCAGGCCGACCGAAGGCCGGGCCGATCGCAGCAGGATCTTGAACAATTCCTCGTTGATCCGCTCGACGCTGAGGCCGTCGAGGCCGACCTGCCGCGAGGCCGCGTAGATCGCCGGATCGACGGTGAAGCCGAGGACCGAGGCGAAGCGGGCGACGCGCAGGACGCGGAGCGGATCGTCGGGGAAAGCGGAGGGATTCGTCAGCCGGATTTTCCCGGCCCGGGTGTCCTCCCGGCCGCCGAAGGGATCGACGAGAAGGCCGTCCTTGAGCCGTAGGGCCATGCTGTTGCAGCGGAAGTCCCGCCGCTCAAGGTCTTTTTCCAGGGGCAGGCCGGGGTCGGCGGAGATGACGAAATCCTTGTGGCCCTTGGCGCCTCCGTCTCCGCCGCGGGGCGCGTCCGTCCTCGGCAGGGCCACGTCGTAGGTCCTGCCGGCGACGGTGAACTTGATGATGCCGAAGCTCTTGCCGACGAGGTCGACGCGGCCGTTCTCCCGGAGCCGCGCGATGATCTCTCGGAGGGGCCGCCGGGCGACGAGGATGTCGACGTCGGGGGAGGGGATGCCGCGGATGAGATCCCTGACCGCTCCGCCGACGGCGTAGACGTCGCCGCCGAAAAGCCGGACAAAGAGCTTCTTCTCGGCGAAATCGAGCTTCAGCTTCGTCATTCTCGCCTCCGGGCGTCCGTCAGCGGGCGAAATTCGCCAGGAGCTCCTTGACGGCGTCCTTGTGAACCATGAACATCAGGGCCTTGAGCCTGATATAGTCCTCCCGGAAAAAATAATAGCCCTTGTGGCTGCTCCAGTAGGCGTTCTCCCAGGAATCCTTGGCCAGGTACCAGATGTCCTTGCCCTCCTTGTAGCCGACAAAATGGACGACGTGATCGTCCGTGGACGCGCCGGAGGCGAAGCGGTATTCGCGGCTCGACTGGTCGATGAAATTCCTGGGGATGTCGAACGAGGGGACGACGGCGATGCCGATCTCGCCGTAGTACCCCGGCTCGGAGAAGTCGACGGCCACGTCGGCCGAGTAGCCGTGGCGGAGGGCCCGCAGGAGCGCCAGGGAGAACTCGTAGAGGGGAACGTTGTAGTAGTCCCGGCAGTGCCACCAGTTGTCCGGCACCCGGTAATCGCCGCGGGTGTAGAAGGGGAGATAGGCGAAGCTGATGAACGAGACGTAATCGTCGGGGTTGATCCCCAGCGTTTCCCTGAGGAAGGCCTGGGGCGTCAGGACGCGGCCCTCGAACGTGACGGCGGCCGGGGGCTTGCCCAGGCGGCGGTCGAGGATGGCGCGCACGCCGGCCAGGCCGCTGGCCTCGTCCCAGTCGCCGCGGGCCTTGAGCCCGGCGAGGTAGTCGCGGACGTCGGCGAAGAGCGCGCCGTGGTCGTGCTCGGCCTGCCCCGCGGCCAGGCCCGGGTAGTCCGTCTCTGGGACGACGCCGTATTGCCTGGCGCGCTCGATGGCGGAATTGGGCTCGGACCCCTGGCCGAGGAAGGAATCGCCCTTCTCGCGGAGGAAGCGGCGGGCCTTCTCGACGTATTCCCAGTAGACGATGTACATTTCGGACAGCTTGATCTCGGCCCGGCCGAGACGCCGGGCCTCGGATTCAAGCAGGGACATCGCCGCGAAGGACCAGCAAGTCCCGGTTTTGCCCTGGCGGACGGGAGGCAGATGAACGAGCTCGGTGAACTCGCTCCGTTTGGCCGGTCTCTCGATCTTGGCGAAATCCATGGCCAGCACGGTCTCCGGGGCGCCGCCGGCCGTCCGCTGGACGTAAACGGCCTGGTCCCGGCCCAGCTTGTCGGCGATCTGCTCGCCCTTCGGGGTCTCCTTCTTTTTGCACGCCGGGCCGAAAGCCATCGTCAGCCCGAGGGCCGCGACCGCGACGAGCCAGGTTCCTTTTTTCATGGGAGGACTCCTTTCAGGGCGCCGTGCCCGCCCCCGTCCGAAGGATAACCTTTTGAGCGCCAAAAAACAATGCCCGGATGCGCCGGGACGGGGTCCGGCCGCCTCAGGCGGGCTTGTCTCGCTGTTTCCTTTCGTGTATCCTAGGGATTCTGAAATGAGCACATCACGACCGAACCTTCATCGCACGCGGTGGGCGGCGCTCGGCCTGTCCTTTCTCCTGGCGGCCGCGTCGGTCGAGGCTTCCCCGAGGGAGGACGTGATCGTCTCGCTCAAGGAGAAGGTCATTGCGAATCTCAGCTCCTCCGGTCTCACCCTGGCCTTCCACTTGGCTGTCGTCAACAGGAACGACTCGGCCCGCGAGCTCGTCCACTACCGCTACCGCGTCATCATCAACCAGAGGGAATTCCTCAACATGTCGGTCAGCCTGGATGAGCCCCTGTCACTTCCGGCGGGGCGGGAAACATTGATCTCCCTGCCCGTCAAAATCTCCTATCCCTTGCTCTTCGCGGCCGTGGGACCGATCGAGGAGAAGGCGTCCTGCGATATCTCCGGGGACCTGTTTTTCGCCGACGAGAGGAAGCGCGAGGAAAGGGTCGACTTCGCCTATCCCGGCGAGTTCCCGATTTTCAAGGACCCGGAGGTCGATTTCCTGCCCCTCAAGGTCAATGACCTGACCGTCGGCGGCGCCGACGTCGTTTTCCAGCCCCGGTTCAGGAACCTCAACGGCTACGAGCTCATCGTCGAGCGGATCAGCTACAGCCTGTCCTTCGGAGACAAGGAGGTCCTTTCGGGCCTGATCCCGGGCGACAAGAGCCTGCCGCGCTCCGGCGACCGGGCCTTCTCCCTGCCCTTCATCATCGATTTCTTCGAGCTCGGGAAGGACCTGCGGGACCTCTTCCAGAAGACCTCCCTGCCGGTCCGCCTGGCGGGCGAGATCGAAATCGCTTCCGTCTGGGGCAAGCTCCTGATCCGCTTCGACAAGTCCCAGGCCGTGCCGTTCGAAAAACCTTCCTGATCCTCCGTCTCCGGACTGTCGGCCCGGAGAATATCCCGCGCCTCCCTTGTTGACCTGCGCGCTTGGCTGCCGCCGGGCCAAAAAAAGGGCCGGCCCCGGGACCGGCCCTGTCATCATCGCGTGGTCGGACGCGGCCCGAGGATCAGAACCAGTAATTGATCCCGAGGCTGATGGACAGCCCGCTCATGTTGAACTTGTCGTAGCCGATGAAGCCGGAGTCGAAGGTGGTCGAGGCGAAATGGTAGCGGGCCTCGGCCTCGAGCGTGAGCCGGTATCCGATGGGGATCATGAACCCGGCGAAGACATGGCCGCCGAGAACGACCTTGGTCTCATGGGCGTCGACATAGTAGATGCCGTAGACCGGCACGTCGCCCAGGTCGGGATCCGTATAGGTGTACTCATCGCTGAAATCGATCATGTAGCCGTAAATCTCGGCCCGGATGAAATAGGGCCCGCCGCCGCCGCCGAAGTACGGCACAAACGAACTCTTGCGGCCCATCGGGTAGAACTTGAGAGAGAACTGGATGGGGGTCATGGACACGTGGAAAGTGTGGAGGATGTCGCTGCCGGAATTATAATAATCTTCGTAGGGAAAGGCGTAATCGGTGCTGTCGACCGTTTCCGCGACGTAATTGAGGTAATAACCGCCGTTCTGCTTGTTGTAGAAGTCCACGGAGGCGGTGACGCTCAGCTTGGGACCGAGAAAATGCTCATAGCCGATGCCGAAGAGGGTGCCGCGATAATCGCTTTTCGCCATGCTCATCTGGGTCAACTCAATAGCCCACAGGCTGTCCGGATGGCTGCCCAGGTTGTTCAGGGCCTGGGGCGAAAAGTAGCCCAGCCGGAACGTCAGGATGTCGGAATAGCCCAGGGAAGGAATGAGGACGATCGCAACGGCGAGCAGGATAAGCGCTTTTTTCATTTTTCTCCTCCTAATTACTAACATTATAGCAAAAACCGTGCCAGAAATAGTCCAGGGGAAATAAGATAAGGGCAGGCCCGGACTGTGGCTAAAAAAGGTCAGATGTCCTCCGGGCCGGTCCGGATTGACTTTTTCCCCTGCCCCTTCTACCATGCGCTTGGGAGAAATGGTCTCATGAAGACGAAAATCCTGAGGATGGACCCGGCCGTGGTCGACGCCCGCCTGATCGAAGAGATCGCCTCAATTCTCCTGGGCGACGGAGTCATGGCCTATCCGACGGAGACGTTCTACGGGCTGGGAGCGGCCGGGCTCTCGGCCAGGGCCGTCTCGAAGATCTACAAGCTCAAGGGCCGGGATCCCGGCAAACCGCTTTCGCTCATGGCCTCGGACCTGGACATGGTCCGGGAGATCGCCGGGGAGCCGACGCCGGCCTTCCTGGCCCTGGCGGAAGAATTCTGGCCGGGGTCCCTGACTCTCGTCCTCAAGGCCGCCGACATGCTGCCCGCCTTCCTGAAGGGCCCGGGAGGTTCGGTCGCCGTCCGCATTCCGCCGGTCGCCTGGATCCGGAGGCTCGCCCACGAGCTGAGCCAGCCGCTGACGGCGACGAGCGCCAACCTTTCGGGGGGAAGGGAAACATCCGACGCCGCCGCCGTGACCGCGGTCTTCGAGGGGAAAATCGATCTCGTCATCGACGGCGGCATGACGCCCGGGGGGGCGCCTTCGACGATCGTCGATCTGACGGGGCCCGAGCCGCGCGTTCTCCGTCAGGGTGTGATTCCGGAGGCGAAGGTCCGGGCCGTCCTCGAAGGCTGAAACGAGACGGCGCCCGCCGCGCCCCAGTCGGCCGGGCCCGGGGCTACTTCACCATCGCGCCGGCGGGGACGTCCCCGGCGAAGAAAGGAATCAGCGCCTTATTGTCTTCCGTGACCGCGGCCAGGAGCATGGCCTGGGACTCGATGCCCCTGATGACGGCCGGCTTCAGGTTGACGATGACGATGAGCTTCTTGCCCACGAGGTCCTCCGGCGCGTAGGTCTCGGCGACGCCGGCGATCATCTGGCGCTGTTCCGTGCCGATGTCCACCGTGAGCTTCAGCAGCTTCGTGGCGCCGGGAATGCGTTCGGCCGTCAGGATATGAGCGACCCGGAGGTCCATTTTCTTGAAATCCTCATAGGTGATGATGTCCATCTTTCCTCCTTCCTTTTTCGGCCCGGATGCGGCGGCCGGCGCGGCCGGGGCCGCGGGCGATTCTTCTCCCAGGAAGTCTTTCAGGGCCACCCTGGGGAAGAGAGGCTGGGGTTCGACGATCTTCCGTCCCGCCTTGAAATCTTCGAAGGCGATCTCGCCGTAGGGGACCTCGGCGGGCTTCCGATCCTCGCCGAGAAAGCCCCAAATCTTCTCGGCCGATCCCGGCATGACGGGGAAGACAAGATAGCTCACGCCCCGGATGGCCGCGGCGGCCTGCAGGAGAACCCGGGCGAGCCTCGGCTTGCGGCCGGGGTCCCTGGCCATGATCCAGGGCTGTTCGTCGGCCAGGTATTTGTTGACGTCGCTGATATAGGCCCAGATCTCCTCGAGGGCCTTGTTCAGCGAACAGGCCTCATAGAGGTCGGCCACCCGCGCCTTGAGACCGGCGAAATCGTCCCGGAGCTTGCGGTCCTTGTCCGTTTCGGGCCCCGGGTCCGTGATGACGCCTTCGAAATAGTTCCGGATCATGGTCAGCGTCCTCTGAACGAGGTTCCCGAGATCGTTGGCCAGGTCCGAGTTGACCCGGTGGAGAAACGCTTCATGGGAGAAGTTGCCGTCCTGGCCGATGGGGATCTCCCTCAGCAGGAAGTAGCGCAGGGGATCGGGGCCGAATACCTTCAGGATGTCCTTCGGGTCCAGGACGTTCCCCCTGGACTTGGACATTTTGGTGTCGTCCTTGAGCCACCAGCCGTGGCTGAAGATCATGCCGGGCAGGGGGAGGCCCGCCGCCATCAGGAAGGCCGGCCAGTAAACGGCATGGAAGCGCAGGATGTCCTTGGCCATCATATGGATGTTGGCCGGCCAGAACTTATTGAAGCGCTCCATGTTCCAGTCGTAGCCGACGGCCGTGGCGTAGTTGAAGAGGGCGTCGAACCAGACATAGATGGTGTGGGCCGGGTCGCCGGGAACGGGGACGCCCCACTTGACCGTCGTCCGGGTGATGCTCAGGTCCCTGAGGCCGCCCCGGACGAAGCTCGCAACCTCGTTCATCCGGCTCTGCGGCCGGACGAACTCGGGATGGGCGGCGTAGTGGGCGAGAAGCTTCTCCTGGAAAGCCGAGAGCCTGAAGAAATAGGTTTCCTCGGAGACGACCACGGCCTTCCTGCCGCAGTCGGGGCAGATCCGGACTCCGTCCTTGTCGACCGGCGCGTCCTCGGGAAGGAAATTCTCGTCCGAGACGCAGTACCAGCCCTTGTATTCGCCCTTGTAGATGTCGCCCTGGTCGAGAAGCTTCTGGAAGAGCTTCTGGATGCCCTTCTCGTGAAAATCCATGGTCGTCCGGACGAAGAAATCGTAGGAGATGTCGAGCGCTTTCCACAGATCCCGGGCGCGGCCGACGACCGAATCCGCCAGGGCCAGCGGCGTCAGGCCCTTTTCCGCGGCCGCCTTTTCGATCTTCTGTCCGTGTTCGTCCGTCCCCGTCAGGAAGAAAACGTCCTTCCCGGCCAACTTCTGGAAGCGGGCCAGCGCGTCGGCGATGATGGTCGTGTAGGCGTGGCCGATATGAGGGACGTCGTTGACGTAGTAGATCGGCGTCGTTATGAAAAACGTTTTTCTAGAAGTCTTTTCCACAGGCTGTTCCTCCTCTGATGAGCATCATGGCCTCGGCCCGGGTCGCCGCATTGGACCGGAAGGACCCCCGGACGGCCGAGGTCACCGTGATCGACTTGGGCTTCTTGGCCCCCCGCATGGACATGCACATGTGCTCCGCCTCGATCACGACCATGACGCCCAGGGGCTTCAGGTGCGTGTCGAGGAGATCGGCGACCTGCTTGGTCAGCCTCTCCTGGACCTGAAGCCGCCTGGACAGCTCCTCCACGACGCGGGCGATCTTGCTCAGCCCGACGATCCTCCCGCCCTTGGGGATGTAGGCGACATGGGCGACGCCGGCGAACGGCAGGAGGTGATGCTCGCACATCGAATACAGGGGGATGTTCTTGACCAGGACCATCTCGTCGTGCTTCTCGTCCTCGATGACCCGGAGGGTCCGGATCGCGGCCGACTCGGTTCCGCCGAGGATCTCGGCGAGCATGCGGGACACGCGCTGGGGCGTCGCCCGGAGCCCGGGCCTGTCCGCGTCCTCGCCGATCCCTTCGAGGACGAGCCTGACCCCTTTTTCGATTTTCTTGATATCCATCGTCGCTCCTCCGCCCGGAGGCGGTCTGTCAATGTTTCCCGTAATACTCGCGGACCGCCAGCCGGGCGATCTCCTTGAGAGGCCGCTTCGTCTTCCGGGCCGCCGCCGCGCAATCCTCGTACTCGGGCTGGGCGTTGATCTCCCGGCCTCCGAGGGTGCCGACCTTGACTCCGATCCGCTGGCCGGCGACCCGCACGGTCTTGAACGACCGCTCGAGCACCCGCCGTTCGACGGGGAAGTACCGGACGCCGATGGAGGTTGTTTCCCTGAAGACGGCCTCTATGAGAGCATCCATTCTATCAACTGCGGCCAGCAGGGTCAATTTCGTGCCCAGCCTGTTCTTCTTCATGACGACAGGGGAGAGGGCGGCGTCGAGGGCGCCTTCCTCGAGGGCCCGCTCGAGGAAATGGGCCAGGAGCTGGGGCGAAGCGTCGTCGAGCGTCGCCTCGATGACGAAAACGTGCTTGTCCGCGTCGAAGCGGCGGGCGTCGCCGCAGAAGACCCGCAGGATGTTGGGCATCTCGGGAAAGTCCCGGCTGCCGGCGCCGCAGCCGATCCGGTCATAGACGATCTCGGGGAACTTGGCGAACGTGCGGACGAGGGTCGAAACGATGGCCGCGCCCGTCGGCGTGACCAGTTCGGCCTCGGGCCCGGCCGCGTAGACCGGAATTCCCTTGAGAAGCTCGGCCACGGCGGGCGGCGGGACGGGCAGGAGGCCGTGGGAGGTCATGACCCGGCCCGAGCCGACGTTGAGCGGGGAAGCGTGGAATTCCCCGACCCCGAGCTCCTCGGCCAGGAAGGCCGCGCCGACGATATCGACGAGAGCGTCGTCGGCCCCGGCCTCGTGGAGATGGGCGTCCCGGAAGCGGCGGCCGTGGACCCTGGCCTCGGCTTCGAACAGCCTCCGGAAAATGGCCGCGGCCCTGTCCTTGACGGCGGCGGCGAGGCGGGCGCGGCGGATGACGCGCTCGACGTCGGCGAACGTCCGCTCGACGGGCTTGTGGTCCTTCATGACGACGTCGACCTTGAGGGCGCCGAGGCCGCCCCGGCGGACGCGCCCGACGCGGATGTCCACGGGCAGGCGCAGGCCGGCCATCTTCTCACGGAAGAGCGCCGGCTCGACGCCGAGGTCGAGGAGGGCGGCGAGGATCATATCGCCGCTGAGTCCCGAGGAGCCGTCGAAGTAGATGTATTTCATGCCCTTCGTCCTTCGCGGAAGTCCGTCGTTCCGCCCTGAATTCGCCCCTAGGATATCCATTTCCGGGACCGGGGTCAAACAATCTCGGCGCGAATCCGCGGGGCGATGGACGCGCGGCCTCGCCGTGAATTATAATGGCGCTTCATGTCCTCGCACTTGACCGCGGTCATAAGGATGCGCCTATGATATCTTCAGGGGATGATCACGTCGCCGATATTCCCCGGCGGACATTTCTCGAATGGGGAATCAAGGGGGGAATCGTCGCGGTGGCGGCCCCCCTGGTCTTGAACCGGGTGTTGTCGTCGGGAGCCCTGGCCGGGTCGGTCTCGCCCGTCGTTCCCCTGGAACCCGCCCTGCTGGACAAGGTCCTCCGGAAGGCCCTCTCGAAAGGCGGGATGTTCGCGGAAATCTATTACGAGCACCGGATTTCCCGGGACATCCTGATGGAGGAAAACCGCTTCAAGAGCGCCGTGTACGGCATCAGCCAGGGCGCGGGCGTCCGCGTGCTCTCGGGCGACAAGACGGGTTACGCCTACACCGACGAGGTGACCGAGGCCAGGCTCCTGCGGGCGGCCGAGGTGGCCGGCGCCGTGGCCCGCGATACACGGGCCGCCCCGCCGTGGGACGTCCGCGAGGAAAAGCGCCCGTCCCACGTCTCCGCCAGGATTCCGCTCGGCGGCGTGGCCGACGAGCGGCGCGTCGACATCATCCGCCGGGCCCACGACGCCGCGCTCGCCTACGATCCGAGGATCAAGATGGCCTCGGTCAGCTATTATGACGAGATCCGCCACCGGACGATCGCCAACAGCCTTGGGCTCCTCGTCCGGAGCGAACTGCCTCTCGTCTTCTTCATCGTCCAGGCGCTCGGCGTCGGCAACGGGACGTCCCACATGGGGCGGGAGAGATTCAGCCGCCGTGCCGGCCTGGAGATGTTCGACGAGGTCAGCCCCGAGTCCATCGCCCGGGCCAGCGCCCGCGAGGCCGTCGCCATGCTCGCGGCCAAGGATGCCCCGGCGGGCAGGATGAGCGTGGTCATGGAAAACGGCTGGGGAGGGGTGCTCGTCCACGAGGCCGTCGGGCATCCCCTCGAGGCCGATAATATCTCCCGGAAGACCGGCGTTTTCGTCGGCAAGCTGGGAGAGCGGGTGGCCAATCCGATTTTCACCATGGTCGACGACGGCACCCTGTCCAATTTCCGCGGCACGATGGACTTCGACGACGAGGGGATCCAGATGAGGCGCAACGTCCTGATCCAGGACGGCGTTCTGCAGAAGTTCATGAGCCACGGGCTCTCGGGCAGGCAGATCGGCATGCCCATGACGGGGAACGGCCGGCGGGAGAGCTTCCGCCACATCCCGATCCCCCGCATGACGAACACGTTCATCGAGAACGGCCGGGACAATCCGGCCGACATCCTGGCCTCGACCAAAAGCGGTCTCTACGTCCAGAGCCTGAGCGGCGGGAGCGTCAATACGACGACGGGCGTCTTCAACTTTACGTGTCGGCAAGCCTACCTGATCGAAAACGGGAAAAAAACCGAGCCGGTCAGGGGAGCGACGCTGATCGGCAGCTGCCTCGACATCATCCGGGGCATCGACGCCATCGGCGACAACCTGGCCTTCGGGCCGGGCATCTGCGGCAAAAGCGGGCAGTCGGCGGAGGTCACGGCCGGCCAGCCGACCGTCCGTCTCCGGGGCATCATCGTCGGCGGCACGAAAGCCGCGGGCTGAGGCGACGGACAAGGAGAAGACCATGGATTATTCGGCGTTGGCGCAATCGCTCGTCGCGTCCTGCCTGAAGAAGGGGGCCGACGAGGTCGAGGCCTATCTCGAATCGTCGCGCAGCCTGACAGTGGAGGTCCGGGACGGAGACGTCGAGACCATCCAGGAAGCCTCCGGCGCCGGCGTCGGCGTCCGGGTCATTGTCCGGGGCCGGATGGCCTTCGCCAGCTCGAACGACCTCAGGCCCAAGGCGCTGGAGGACGTGGCCGCGAGGGCCGTCGTCTTCGCCAGGACCTCGACCGCGGATCCCAACAACGTCCTGCCCGACGACCCCGGCTCGACGGACGTCCCCGGCCTCTACGATCCGGAGATCGCCGGGATCTCCATGGAGGAAAAGATCGAGCTGGCCAAGCGGCTCGAGGATTGCGCCCGCCGCGATCCGCGCGCCACCCGGAGCGCCGGGGCAGCTTACCGGGAGCGGCTGGAGGAGGTCTTCCTGGCCAACTCCCACGGCCTGCGGAAGAGCCGGAAATCCACGGCCTGCTCGTGCGACGTGTCGATCGTCGTCGAGAAGGGGGACGAAAAATCCCGGGGCGGCGACTCTTGCGGCCGGCGTTTCTTCGCCGACCTCAAGCCGGTCCGGGAGATCGCCGCCAAGGCGGTGGGCGACGCGGTCGGCATGCTCGAACCCCGCCCCCTGAAGACCCAGAGGGCCTCGGTCGTTTTCGATCCGATCGCCGCCTCGGCCGTCCTCGGCGGCCTGCTGGCGGCCGTCAACGGCGAGCGCGTGCTCCAGGGCGCCAGCTTCCTCGGCGGCCGGCTCGGCCAGGTTGTCGCGTCGCGGCTGGTGACTGTCATCGACGACGGCACGCGGCCGAAGGGCCCGGCCTCCGCGCCCTTCGACGGCGAGGGCGTCCCGACCCGGGCTCATCTCGTCGTCGATCGGGGAGTCCTCGGGGCGTACCTCTACAACAGCGCCGTCGCCAGACGCGCCGGCGTGCGCGGCACGGGAAACGCCATCCGGAACGGCTTCTCCAGCCTGCCCGCGATCGGCGCCCACAACTTCTTCATGGCGGCCGGGGAGGCCAAGCCGGAGGACATCATCAGGGCGACGGCCAAGGGTCTGTGGCTCAAGGAGGTCACGGGCTATGGCATCAATCCCGTCGACGGCAACTTCAGCGGCGGCGCCTCGGGCTTCTGGATCGAAAACGGGAAGGTCGCCTTCCCGGTCAAGGGCCTGACCATCGCCGCCACGGCGGACGAGATGCTCCAGGGCATCGACATGGTCGCCGACGACCTGGACCTGGCCCGGGCCATGACCGCGCCGACCTTCCGCATCAAACGGATGCAGATCGGCGGCGAATAGGGAAGAGACCAACTCCTTGACTTGGCCGCGCGGAAAAAGGTATATGAGGGCGAGGAGAAGACATGACCCGCATCACGAACGCCGGCTCGGCGCACGCGGACATCGGGATCCTGGGCGGGACCGGGCTATACGAGATTGAGGGCCTCGAAGACGTCCGGGAAGTTCGGCTCGAGACGCCCTTCGGCGCGCCCTCGGACGTCTTCGTCATCGGCACGCTCGAGGGGAAGCGGACGGCCTTCCTGAGCCGCCACGGCCGCGGCCATCGGCTCCTGCCGGCCGAGGTCAACTACCGGGCCAACGTCTACGGATTCAAGATGCTCGGGGTCGGCCGGATCATCTCGGTCAACTCCATCGGCTCGCTCAAGGCCGACATCCGGCCGCGGGACATCGTCCTGGCCGACCAGTTCTACGACCGGACGCGGCGGGCCAACACCTTTTTCGGCCAGGGCCTGGTCGCCCACATCAGCTTCGGCCAGCCCGTCTGCCCGGAGCTGTCGCGGTCGGTTTACGAGGCGGCCGCCGGCCTGGGGCTCAGGGCCCATCCGGTCGGGACGTACATCTGCATCGAAGGCCCGGCCTTTTCGAGCCGGGCCGAGTCCGTCATCTACAAGTCCTGGGGATGCGACGTCATCGGCATGACCGCCGCCGTCGAGGCCAAGCTCTGCCGCGAGGCCGAGATCTGCTACGCCACGCTGAGCCTGGCCACCGATTACGACGTCTGGCACGAGACGGAGGAGACGGTCACGGTCGAGCTCGTCCTCCAGAACCTCTCCGCCAACATCGCCAA
>Ga0153915_10001813_pt1 | contig 19625 bp, 13 predicted proteins | sample Opewatmetagenome_2_FD_107003 | JGI IMG/M metagenome (GOLD analysis project Ga0153915, IMG submission 107003) | Freshwater wetland microbial communities from Ohio, USA - Open water 3 Core 3 Depth 3 metaG | ecosystem: Environmental > Aquatic > Freshwater > Wetlands | place: USA: Ohio, Lake Erie...
GCCTGCTCCGTGTCGCCAGCGCCCTGAGTCCGACCCTGATCTGGTTCGACGACAACTCCGTCGACGACCTGATGACGATCATCAACCGGATCAAAGTAGAGCAGCAAATCAATCGGGAGGAGCTTGAAGACCTGGAGCTTTCCTGGTCCGAGGATTATCCCCATATTGGTGGCTTCCTCTGGCACTCGATGAGGGGATATGGGGCGAAGATCCAAGGCCTCGCCGAAATCGTTTATTACGCCTGATTTTAAGAATTGCCGCGGGCTGCGCGCGGTCCTATCCCGACCCGCGTCGCCCCCCCCAGCCGCCTCTCGCTTAAGAACAGCTCCGTCTCGTCGTAGAGGCGATTCCCGCTGTGCTATAATCCAATCAAATGTCGAAAATCCGGCCGCGAAGGGTTCTCAGACGGACCTTCCTTCTCATCCTGACAGTTCTTGTCCTGGGAATTGGCTATAACCTGGTCTTTCCCAGCTTCTCCGGGATTAAAAAAGAAACTCCTAAAACGACCGCCTTCATGAAGCACCGTCAGATGATGTCCAGAAAGGCAGGCAGGAATCTGGCCATCGCCTACACCTGGATGCCCCTGGATAAGATATCCCCTTATCTTGTTCAGGCCGTCGTCGTTTCGGAGGACGATAAGTTCTGGAGCCATAAGGGTCTGGACTTCGAAGCCATCAAGACCGCCCTGGCAAGGGACCTCAGGAACAAGACGTGGAGGTACGGAGGCAGCACCATTACCCAGCAGCTGGCTAAGAACCTTTTTCTATCGCCGTCCAAGAATCCCTTGCGCAAGCTCAGGGAGATCATTCTTGCCTGGAGGCTGGAGAGAGCCCTGTCAAAAAAAAGGATCCTCGAGCTCTATCTCAACGTGGTCGAGTGGGGCACCGGGATCTTTGGGGCAGAGGCGGCTTCCCGGCGGTACTATGGGAAACCCGCCTCAGAGCTCACGCCTCAGGAGGCCGCCCATCTGGCCGTCGTTCTGCCCAGCCCTCGAAGGTACAATCCTCTGAGCGGTTCAGACTACATTGAGGACCGAGTCCGGGAAGTCCTCGACATCATGGTCAGACGGGGAATGGTCGCGGCCGAGGAGGCTTGGAATTGAAAACCCTATTTTTTACGAAGCACGGGCCGGATATCGACCCGCCAGGTTCCCCTGTCTTCGGGATAGCGGCCTTCGAAAGGCAGCGTCACGGAGAATGGCTTCCCTTGGAGGAGGTCCCTGAATGGGACTTCGAAGATAGTCCTCAAGTCGGCGAGGCTCGCGGAGCCGAATTTTGACCCCCAAGTAATGGGAGCCGTCCCGAATTCGGTCCAGAAGCTCAGCCGGACCTTCCCGGGGGCCGTTCGCGCGCCGACGGCATCTTCATCCGCAGGCATGGGCTCTGACTCGATGGCCAACCCGGCGGAAAACTCACGGGGCCTTGGGCTGAGGAACGCCGCCGGGAGCCGTTCTTCTCCCTTTTGCACTTCATTCAAGACGAGCTTGGAGAAGAGGCCTTTCCCTTTCCCCGAGCTGACCTGGCAGCGGCCCATCAAAGGATCTTCTTCAGGGTCGAACTCGAAGGCGACGGAAGTGAACAAGACCTTGAAGGAAAGATCGGCCAGGCTGTGCCGGCCGTCGGGGACGAAGGGGGACGTCATGTCTAAAGAGATTTGAACGTCATATTTGGGCGAGGTCCTGACGGTTTTTTTTCTTTCTTTCTGGGCTGGCCGGGGACTCCCTTTCCGGGTCATAACGCCCTTTGAGTAACAGGTCAATTCCTGGCCTGGCGGTGCCAAGTCGAAGGTCTGTTCGAAGCTGTTATCCTCCAGGATCCGGTAGGTCAATCTCGCCTTAAAGCCCGGCGGGATATTCTCGATGGCCTCGCTGAGGAAGATGAATGTCCTGCCGTCCGCACCCGGTCCCGGACATACGTACTGGTTGACGAAGCCTTCGACATGGAATTGCCGGAAGATATAGGCCTTTCGTGTCCGATCGTAGCTGATGAACCCCCAGTCTTCGTGCACCTCCCCCTTGGGGTTCTTGTCCTGGGGGTCGAACCGGGCCTCGTTCTTGACTTGCAGGTATCTCCCGCCGAGGACGAATTGCCATTCCTGACGGCCATGAGAGATCCCCGACTGCCCTTCGCCTTGGCCCTCCCATTGTCCGATAAAGAACCTGAACGGCGCCCAGACATCCTGGGCACTTTCCGGCTGCCGGGCGGCCAATGAAAGAAGAAGGGCGAGACCGGCCAAGGGAAGAATCAGCATTCCTTTCTTCATCATAATAGTCCTTAGGCCCGGCCGGTTCTTCCGCTGCGCGCGACCTGCCGGACCCGGTCGGCAACTATTATATATTTTCAAGGCCATTATGTCGCTGTAACTCTGCCTCCTCCTCGTTTTCAGGGGCAAAAAAAAGGGGCGGCCCTCAGGCGAGAGCCGCCCAGAAATTTCCGGGTGGGCTGCGTTATTTGGCCTTGCGGACGTAGATATTCCCCTCGTAGGTGGTCAATTGGATCTCCACGCCCCCGCCGTTGATCAAACCCAAGGTCACTTTTTCAAAGGCGACCCGGTAGCCCCCGCCCTCCTTGCGTTCGTCCTCCTCTTTCTTCTGCTGGCTCGGGGTCAGCCGGACATCGAAGTCGGTGAAGATCTGGCCTTCATCGGTTTTCATCTTCAGGCTGGCCTTGACATCGAGGGGCAGCGTGATGTCGATGTCGCCGTCCATGGCGCTGAAAGACATCGGCTTCCCCGGGGTGACCTTTCCGAACACCGCCTTGATCTCGCCATCCGAAGAGTCCGCCACCACCGGACCGGAGACGTTGGTCAGGACGATGGGGCCGTCGCTGGTTTCCACCTCGATCTCGCCGCTCACCCCCTCCACCGTCACACCTCTTTCGTCATCGTGGCAGGACAGCCGGAGTGACGTCGAGAAAGGAACCTGGATGAGCAGGTCTACCGCCCTCTTCCCCTCTTCGGCATTCACCTGAATGACATTCTCCTCCTCTTCGATGGTCAGCCCCATGCTCTCGACCTCGAGCATCTTCATGCCCTTGGCCTTTTCGGCCTGAGCCTTCTTCCGGGCCATCTCTTCCTGGTCCAGCTCCTCTTCCGCCTCTGCCAGGTCGGCCTCTCCCTCTCGTTCTTCCTTGGTCAGGACTTTTTCCCTCCAGCGGGCGTCGATGATGACGTCCTTGCCCTCGAAGCCTCGGACGGTGATGCTCCCTTCGCTGATGTTCACTTCCACCGTGCCGGGTTTCGCCGGGTCGGAAAAGTTCACCACCGCATGGTCGGCCTGACTCTCTTGAGGACTGCCGGCGGTTCCGGCGGCCCACAGAAGGATCATGATCCCCGCGAGCCTGATGATCGTTTTCATAATCTCCTCCTTTGTCGCATTTTATGGTCTCGTCAGCTGAGCTGGACAAGCCCCAGTTCAGCCAGTTTTTTCACTTTCGGGTTCAGCTTCTCATTCTGGATCAGTCGCTCCAGCGCCTCCACCGCGCGCCTTTCCCGGATCTCCACCAGGAGGCTGATGAGCGATACCTGGACGAGGGGTGAGGTCTGCCCGGCAAGGGAATCGATGAGCCCCTTTTTGACCTCCGGGTGGTCATAGAAGAGATAGAGGGCGTCCGCAGCGGCCAACCGGACGTTGACGTTAGGATCATGGTTCAGAGTCTGGAGCAGGGCGGCGATGATCTCGTCGCCCGGCCGGTCGATCCGGACGCTCCAGCTCACTCCCATAAGCCTATCGCTCGGAGAAGCCTGCTTGAGGAGCGAGATGGCCACGATCCGGCGCATGCCGTCCATTTCTCCCCTGAGGCTGGCCATTTCCGCCCGCGCAGCCGAGCGAGGGCGTACGCTCAGAAGAAAGCCACTGCCCAGGCCGGCGGCCATGAGGATGAGGGCGAGGCCCAGCTGAAAGGCGGGCTTCCTCGGCATCAGGCGCCCCAGCCATATGGAGAGAGCCCGTTTAGCCCCTTGCCCTTCCCCTTCCTTTTTCAGCCCTTTCTTGTAGGCTTCGAGCATGCCGTAAAAACGGCTTCTCAGCGCAGCGCTGGGCTCCTCATTGGGCAGGACTCCCAGCTTTGTCCAGATGACGCTGAGGCCTTCCAGTTCCTCCCGGCAATGAGGGCACTCGGCTAGGTGGGCACGCATCCCGGCCAGGGATTCTTCATCCAGCTCTCCGGCCAGGTAGTCGGCGGTTCTTTCTCTTATTTTTTCGCAATTCATGGGGATGTCCCTCCCTGGAGCTCGAGGTAGATCTTTCCGAGCTCCCTGATGGTCCGGTGGATCGTCGATTTGATCGAACCGATGTCGCAGCCCAGGAGCTCGGCGATCTCCCGGTATTTCATCTCCTGGAACCGGCTGAGCAGGAGGATCTCCTTCTTGCGGAGAGGCAGCCGGTCGAGGGCCCTCTTGAGCAGGACGGCGTCCACTTCGCTGGTCAGGCGTTCGATGGCGGGAGCCTCGTCCGCGGCCGGTTCCTCGAACTGATCGTCCAGCGGCACCTCCGGTTTCTGTTTCCGGAGATGATCGACGTGGACATTGCGGGCGATCTGGTACATCCAGACGGCGAATTTGCTCTCTCCCTGGTAGGTATCCCGGTATTTGAGGATGCGGAAGAAGACATCTTGGACCAGGTCCTCGCTCACGCTCCGGTTTCCGCTCAGTCTCAAGAAAAAATTGAACAGCATGACATGATGCCTCTCGAAGAGAATGGCCAGGCGCTCGACCTTCCCGTCCCTGACCTCTTCCATCAGCCGGTTGTCGGATGTCGGGTCCACAGTTCTCCTCGGTTGTTTGGGCTCAAGGATATAGACTTAAGTTCCGGGGAAAGGTTACACCAAAACGAGGTCTTTTTTAACTTTTGGCCGGCCTGGCTAAAACCAGTAGGGGAAACTGTTGTTGCCGTCGGAGGCAAAGATCCTTTTGATCTCTCCGCTTTTCAGCTCGAGGGTGTAGAGCTGATAGCCCGTCTTCTTCTGGCTCTTGGGGCTCGCTGAAAAGACGATCATATCTCCCTTCGGTGAAAAACACGGGTAGTAATCATAAGTAGAGCTGCGGTCCTTGGTCAGATTGGCCTTCTGGCTGCCGTCTGAATTCATCAGGAAGATATCTCCCAGACCGTCGTCCTCAAAACAAACGAAGGCGACTTTCTTGCCGTCAGGAGTTACCTTGGGCCGGCAGCTTCCCGATTTCGCCAAGTCCGTGTACTCGCCGCTGTTGACATTGTACTTGGCCACGAACCAGCCCATTAGAGCCTTGGCCGTGAAATAGATCTCCCCCCCCTTCCTGTTCTCGAAAGGCACGATGGTGGTCCTGTAGGGGACCCCAGGAAAGAGCGGCAGCGAGCGGCCGGAGCCGATGTCCAGTTTCATCGTCTGCCACGAGTTCCGCCCGGTTTTGAGGTCGTAATAAATGAACCGGTCATCGGCGCTCCAAGAAGGGGACACTTCATCGCGGGCGTCCTGGGTCATCCTCTTGACCTCGCGGGTCTTCAGATCCATGACGTGGATGTCAAAGTTGCCGCTTCGATCGGACGTGAAGACGATGGATGCGCCCTTTGAGTCGGGCACCGGCCACTCGTCCGTGGCCGGGTCTTCCGTCAATCTCGTCAATTGGTCCCGGGTCAGGAGATAGATCTCCGCGTTCCCTTCAAAATTCGAGGTAAAGATGATCCTGGAATCATGGTCGAACTTGGCGATGTATCCCGGTCCCGGGAGGCTCAGGCCCGACGCCCAGGCCAAGAGTAAACCCATTGACAACACTTTGATGGCCATCCTTTTAGCTCAGTCCCCATTATAGCGAACGCGGCAGGAATTTCCTAGGCGGAGGGTCCGGGTAGGATCCGGCCTTTCAGGTCAAGCCCTGTTCTGCCCTCTCCATTTGACGCCCTCCGACGGGGGACAGTATAATGACCTGCTTTGCTGCGGAGGAAAGATTGAATCGCTGGAAGTTGCTGCTCGCGATATTCGCCGTCACCTTTTCCACCATGCTCGTTGAAGTCTTGCTGACCCGGGTCTTCTCGGTGATCTATTTCGGGCAATTCGCCTTCTTGATCATCTCTCTGGCACTTTTCGGCTACGGGCTGAGCGGGGTCTATCTGGCGTTGCGGAAGGTGACCCAACGAGCCGACCCGGCGGCCCGGCTGGCCCGCTTCCTTTTGTATTTCCTGGTCTCCCTCCCTCTCGCCTATAAAGCCACGCTGGTTTTCAGCATCGATTTCCTCCGTCTTTTCGATCCCTTCGGCAATTTCCTGAACCTCGTCGTCACTTTTGTGGTCTTGCTCTTCCCGTTTTTCTTCGGCGGCGTCGTCCTGGCCCTGATCTTCTCCAATTTCTCCGAGAATATCGGCCGCCTCTATTTCGTTGACTTGACCGGCGCGAGCCTCGGTTCCCTGGCTATCATCCCGCTGATCCCCCGTTTGGGGCCGAACCGTATTCTGGCCCTGCTCTTTTTGCTCCTGGCGGTCGCCTGGTTTTCCCTGGCCGGAGGTCGCCGGCTCTCCCGCATCCTCGTCTCCGGCGCCCTGCTCGCCGCTTTCGTCGTCATGTTCCGCTATGAACAGGAGATTTTTCCTCTTATCCCCAAGCTCGTCGAAGTCAAAAGGCACTACAACGCCCAGCTGGAAGCCGGCCGCATCGAGTACAGCCGCTGGAGCACGATCGATAAGATCGACGTGGCCCCGTGGAGGCAGAACCGCAAGGTTATCTGGATCAACGGCGGGACGATGCAGTCCTTCCTCCATAAGTTCGACGGCGACCTCGCTTCCCTGAAGCCGATCGAGTGGAACCCGGCCTCGCTTCCGTACCAGGTGGCCCGGCCGGGCTCGGCTGTCATCATCGGGTCGGCCGGCGGTTATGAGGTCCTCTGCGCCCTATCCCATGGCTTCAAGAGGATCGTGGCCATCGAGATGGACCCGGTCATCTGCGACTTGCTCAAGAAGGAATATGCCGAATTCACCGGGAACATCTTTCATCTGCCCCAAGTGACCCTGCTGGCGGACGAAGGCCGGAGCGCCCTGAAACGTCTGGACCGGAAGTTCGATGTCATCCAGATGGTCAACTCGCACAACGCCGACTCGCTGCTTTCCGGAGCCCTGAGCATTTCGGAGACTTACATCTATACCGTGGAGAGCTTCAATGTCTACTGGGATCACCTGCAGCCCGGCGGGTTCATCTACATCCTCCACTGGAACGGGGAGCGGCTGTTCGCCACGGCCTTGCAGGCTTTAAAGGACATGGGCGTCGAGCGCCCGGAGGAGAAATTCTTTATCATCCAGTATGCCGGCGGGTTCAATCATTTCTTTTTAAAAAAAGGCGAGTACTCCGCGTCCGACTACGAAACACTCAAGGCCGCCGTCGGGAAAAACGGCCGGGTCGCCTACTCGCCCGACAAGCGGGAGGACAATCTCTACTACCGCATGATGGACGACCTGGAGACAACCTGGCGAGGCTCGTCCGTCAACATCGCTCCCGTCTATGACAATTCGCCCTACTTCAACCAGCCCAACAAGATCGGCCAATTCCGTTTTGGCAATATCCAGATCCAAGGAATGGGAGAGAACATCGTTCAATCCTCCCTTGTTTATTCCAATTCCATTTACCTGTCCATCCTCGGATTGTCGCTTCTTTTCTCCTTTGGACTCATTTTTCTTCCCTTGAGTCGGAAATCGGTCGGGGCGGGACAGAAGTCCTTGATCTCCTACTTCTTTTTCATCGGCCTGGCTTTCATCATGGTCGAGATCATCTTCATCAAGATCTTTCAGCTGTTCCTCGGCAGCCCGGCCATCTCCATCTCCATCATCATCTTTTCGCTCCTGGTCTCATCCGGCGTCGGCAGTTTGTTTTCCCAGCGCTTCAGCCGGCTCCTGGGAACCCGCTTGGCCATGGTTTTTTCCGTTTTTCTGGCGGTCCTGTTCCAGGTTTACGGATTCCGCCTGTTCTGGCTCCTCGACCGGCTCATCTTTTTGCCGTTTCCCCTGCGCATCGCCGTATCCTTTGTCCTCATATCGCTGGCCGGTTTCTTCATGGGCTCTTTCTTCCCCGAGGGAATACGCCGGCTGGGCGAAAAGAACAAGTTGATGATCGGCTGGGCCTGGGGGGCAAATTCCTTCGCCACGGTGTTAGGATCGATCTTGGCGGTGATCGTTTCGATCAACTGGGATTTCACCCTCGTGCTTGCCCTGGCGGGGATCGCCTACCTTCTTGCTGGGGCGTGCCGTCTGGCCGCGGAGCGGACGAAGCCGGCCTGACGTTTACTTGATATAGCCCAGGGCCTTCAATTCCTCGAGCCTTTTCTTGTCGAGCTCCGGATTCTCCTTCCCCTGCTGGTGCCTCATCCGGGTATAGAGCGCCGTCCGCACCGGCCGGACCTCCGTCAGGGCCTCGAGGAGAGGCTTCCCGTCCATGTCCGCGCCCACCGGAAGGCCCTTGAGATAGAGGATCGTCGGGGCGATGTCGTAAACGGAGGCCTCGATCCGAATTCCCCGCTTGACGTCCGGCCCAAGCAGGGCAAAGATGCCGTCCGGCGGAGGAGTGCCTTGCGGAAGCCCATAGTGGGTATAGCCCTTCGAGGACATCTGGAATCCGTGGTCGGAGGCAATGAGGAAATAGGCCTTTTCCATCTGGGCGCGCTCGATGAGCCTTGAAAGGACCTTCTCCTTTTCCCGGAGAAGCGGCCAGGCGACCTCAGCCATCTTCCGGTTGAACTCGTCGAGAACCTCGGGCGAGGGCTCGACGGAGGCCCCGACGTAGGTGTCGATCCGGTCGTGATATTCCCTTTCCAGGAACAGCGTCGCAAAATGGAAGAAGACGTCAGGGAAGCGATAGTAGGCCAGGAAAAGATCGGCGTCGTTTTCTTCGAGGTAATGGTCCACCAGCGTGTCCTGGATCCGGTCATAGGCAAGGAACGACGGCCAGACCCTCAGGATGGGGACGCGTTTGACTTCCTGGGGATACCGGGTTTTAAATTCCGCGACATAGTCGGGGATGTCCATTTCTTCCACTAATCTCGGATAGTCGAGGTCCCCTTTGGCATCGAGCCGGGAGAGGATGCCATAGAGCTTGTGGAATTCCGCCGGCGGATAGACGGTATCGGCCAGGTTTCCGGGATCACCCTTGCCCGACAGGGCCTTCAGGACGGCCGCCGGGAACGAGTCCGAGACCATGACTCCGGAGACGGCGTCGGGCGGATAGGTGACGAACCAGTTGAGGACGACGCTCCGCAAACCGTGTTCGTCCATCATCTCCCAGATCGAAGGCACCTTTTTGCTGGAGCTCGAATAGGGCACCTGGATCTTCTGTTTGTTGACAAAGGCCCAGTCGACGATGCCGTGTTTGAGCATCTCCTTTCCTGTGGCGATGCTCGTCCAAACAACGGCTGAAAGCGTCGGGTCGAAGGTCCTGAGCCTAGCCCAGGAGCCGTCCTCCTTGAGCGCCTTGAATACCGGGAGTCTCCCCTGCTCGATCAGGGGGTCTATGATGTCCCAGGTGGCGCCGTCGAGCCCGAGGACATAGACCCGCGGGCCCTTGGCTTCCCGGCGGCAGGAGAAGATGCCCATAGACAGGCCGAGCATCAGGGCAGCCGCCGCCCACACGGTCATAGCTCGCGGAGTTTTTATCCTCATAGATCAGGTCCCTCCTCCGGGGCGTTTATTTGATATAGCCGAGGCTCCGGAGGACCTCGTCCGCCTCCCGGCGTTCCTCCTCTGAAAGCTCGATCTCCCCGCTCTTGGCCTTCTCGCGGCGGGGAGCCAGTGCCTCTTGCATGTAGCGACTCGCTTCGGCCAACAGACGCCGCAGGACAGGGTGATCGACTTGACCGAGGTTCACGGTCTCTGCCGGGTCCTTGGCCAGGTCATAGAACTCGACCGGGCCCATCGGGAAAGGATGCCCGAGCGGCGTCGTCGGGATGATCCCCGCCGGATTATAGATGAGTTTGTAGTTTTCGAGCACGGCGGCAACGACCCGGGATCTCGCCGCTTCGGCGAAAAGGACGCGCTCCCGGAAGGCGCGCTTCTTCCCGGCCAAAAGGTCGAGGAGCGACATTCCGGCATAGGCGCCGGGCCGGGGACGCCCGGCGAAAAAGTGATGGAGCGTCGGCAGAACGTCGATCAGGGAGACGTTCTCAGCGACCACCTTGCGGCCGCGCTGGTGAGGGAACTTCATGAGCAAGGGGACACGCAGGGCTCCTTCGTAGAGCGACGGACTGTGATGGAAATACTGGTGATGGTCGTAGAGCTCTTCGCCATGGTCCGCAGTGATGATGATGAGGGTGTCGTCCCAGAGACCCTGGCGCTTGAGGTCGTCGAAACTCTCCTTTAGAAGGGAATCTGTGTAGTAGAGGGTGCCTCTATAGAGCTGGCGGACGGTCGCGATTTCCTTGGGCCCGGCGGGCACCTTGCCCAGCATCATCTCGTTCGTGTCAAGCTTTTTATGTACGTAACCCGGGTCGCCCCGGGTGATGATCTTCATGACCCACTCCGGGGGAAAGTACTGGTCGTGACATCCGACGAGATGGTACCAGTGGAAGAAGGGCACTCCAGCTTGGGCGGCGATCAGCGTTCGGCTGGCGGCGAGCAGGCGGTCATCTGCCCTGAAAAAGCGCCTTTTTCTCTCAAAGCCTGGGATGTTTAGGGACATGGCAGAGCCCATGGCCATCGTGGCATAGCCCCGGTCCCTCATCAACATGGCAATGGAGGCACCCGGTGCTTCGAGGAAGATCCTGTTTTCAGTGACCCTGTGGGCGGCCGGGTAGGCGGAGAGGTGGAGGGAGGCGAGAGCCGGCCAGGTCGATGACTCTGTCGTCCTGGCGTTCAGGAAGACCACGGCGTCCTCCGAGAACTTGTCCAGCTCCGGCGAGGCACTCTCCACTTGAGGGTGTCCGGAAAGCTCTTGATAAACGCCCAGGGCGTCCTGCCGAAGGGCATCGATCGAGATGATCATCAGGTTGCTGGGCCGCCGGCCGGAGTCCGCGGTTTTTATGCTGGGGACTGTTATCCCTACGTCCATGACGGACGGGTCGCCCGAGGCTGGCGGGATAAGGCGGAACTCTATCCTGGACCCCTTAGCAACGGATACCGGCACTTTGAAGTCCTGCCCGATGGGCTTTCCCGGCAAGGGACGCCATTCCTTTGAGATCAGCTCCTGCACGCCGTTCACCGCGATAAGCGAAACGGAGAAGCCGACGGCGGGCGCCGTCTCTCCTTTGAGGGCTGCCCGGAAGGAGACTTCGAGCTCGCCGGCCGCAGGGCGACCGATCTCCCAGATCAAGGACGGGCTGACGGCGTCGAGGCGAAGAAAATAGCGGTCTCCCGCCAAGAAGAAGCTCCTGGTCTCCAGACCCGATGGCTTCAGGACCGGCGAGACGAGGCCGCTTTCACCCCGGAAATAGGAGGGGAGACTGCGGGAATGGTACCACAGCCCCAGGCCCGCAGCCGCCGCTGCGGCCAGCACGAGGAGGCTGACGAGGAGAGCCTTCCGGTTCAAGATGGGTTTGTGTGTGGTCATTGAGTCCGGATCTCGATTTCCCGGTCGAGTATAGCAGTCGGCGCCGAATCCTGTCAACGGACCGGCCGGGTGTTCAATGCTTCTGACCGAGAGACTGGAGAAGCTCCCAGAAGCGCTCGTTATTCGGGCTGGACCAGGCGTGACCTCGAGGCGGAAGGTCCCGGAGAAGGGCCGTCCGGTAGCCATCTTCGCGGTAAATGCTCTCCGATTCCTCGCAGAAAGCGATGAGGTTCTTATAGTCTCCGATGTTGTAACAGAACACGACGCCGAACCTCGGCCCTTTTTCTGCCGGACGCAGGACGATGCCTTGGGGGCTCACGTAGGCCTGGGAGTGGGACAGGATCGCGCTGTAGAACCGCGGACGCCGGTTGGCCAGGTAATGACTGAGCACCGCCCCGGCCGACATCCCGGCCAGACATATGCGGCTCCGGTCCACGGGGTAGCGCTCGACCACCGTGTCGATGATCTTCTCGACCCCGTCGACCTCTTTCTCGGTGAGCCAGCCCGTGGACCGGCGCCCCAGAAAAGTATATTCGTACTTGGCTTCCGGAACGAGGAGTGCGATCCCGCGGTCGCGGCAAAACGGGATCAGCCCCGTTTCCTCGACAGGGCTTCCCGTATAATTCTTCAACGAGCGGATGGACTTGAATTCAGGCGATATGACCCCGTGAAAATAAACAAGGAGGGGAAAAGAGGTTTCGGATTGGCCGGGCCAGAAAAGGCGGTATTCCCGCGGGTTTCCCCATTGATCGGTCACCGGGAACGGGGTTTCCAAAACCTGACCCTGGGCCGGAACGCGATACAGAGTGACCGTCGTGTCCCAGACGGGAAACTCGCGGACCTCGACCAGATGGCGCGCCGTCTCCGGGAATCTTCTCTTGATCCAGCCCAGCTCCGCGCCGCCGAATCGGTTGAGGACGAGGAGATGAGTCGGCTTGTAGCGGACGAAAGGGTCCTGGTCATTGAACCAGTTTTCGTAGGCCATCAAGGCCTTGAAGGGTGTTTCCAGGGTCAAACGGGGGGCCTCCTGCCCCATGACCACTGAGCCCGGAGGAAGTGTCCGCAGGTATTGCGAGGCGGCCTCCAGATTGTAGGTCGGATCCTGATAAAAATGCCGCTGGTAGAGGAAGAGGGAAGACCCGAGCATAATGACCAAAACCAGGACCTCAAGTGGCGTCTTCCACTTCGGCCGTTTGGTGAGGAAGAGGAGAACCACTCCCGCCAGGGAAATATAGCCGAGGCAGCGCAGGCCCAGCGGAAAAACGAAGAAACCCGACGGGCCGAATGCGAGGTTCCGGAAAAACGGCAGGAACAGAAGCGCCGGAATGATGACCAGGGGCCAAAACCGGTTTTTTTCGGCCACGATGGTGTCGCGGTTTCTGAGCATTACGGATACGGCCAAGTAAAGCGCCGGGATGAGAGGCAGGTAGTAGCGGAGCGGACGATAATTCAGAAGCCCCATGGAGAAAACGGTCCCGGCGATCCAGAGAAAGATGAAAAGGTCCGGCTCTTGGCCTTTCCCCGGCTTCGGACGGAGGAGTTTGAGAAGCAGCCAACCGATGAAAAGGACCAAGAGAAAAGCGACGGCCGGGAGCAGGGCCAGGTATCTGGGCAGCGGCTGGTGGACGAGGTTGCCCCAGGCTTGGGAGACGGAATGCGGCAGGGAGAGCATCCCCCATCCCGAGCCGATCTTGGCGAAAGCCGAGCGGAAGGGCAGATAGATCCCGAAGAGCCAGGGAAGCCCGAGGGCTAACCCGCCGGCCAGGAAGGAAAAAAGGAATTTTACGTCTGAACGTCTCCGGGCCTCGACTATGACAGCCAGGAGGGCGGCAATGAGGAAATAGACGAAAAGATACTTGGAAAGGGCGGCCATGGCGGAGGTCAAGCCCAGAAAAAACGCCATGGAGGAGCGGCCCCGGGACCGGATGAAAAGGCAGAATCCGAGTAGGAAGCAGAGGGAGGAAAAATTCTCCAGCAAGCCGAGACGGCTGTACATCACGCTGTAGTAGTCCAGGGCGAAAAGCGAGGTTACGGCCATAGCCTGGCCGGGCCGCAGATAGGCCCGCAGGCCGACATGGAACAGAAGGATGCCCAAAAGGCCGAAAAGGATGTTGATGACCTTGACCGTGACGATCGAAACCCCGAACAGCCGGAAGCCCAGATAATAGACCAAAGTCAGCGGCGCATTATAGACCAGGGGATTCCACTCGTCCGTGCTCCAGCGGCCGAAGAGGACCTTGTTCCGGGCGTTGTGGCAGTAGATGCCCTCATCAAAATAGATTCCGGCGCTGCCTGAGATTGACGGCAGCAAAAGGGGCGGGTCGGCCCTGATGTGCTGCAGGCGCAGCGCGCCGGCGATGAGGAGGATGAGAGCCAGGCCCAATCCCTTGTTCCAGGCCTTGGAAATCCGTCCGGCTCGGCTGATCTTGATTTCCTTTTCCGTTGCCGCCGCCGAGTGAGGACTCTTGCGCTGTTCTTGCCTCACCCCGCCGCCGGGGATGATAAATCGCCATATCGCCGGATGTCAAGCCGGGGCCTTCGGATTGACATTCCGGGAGGATTCATGCTAGAGAAACACGGACATCGGCCGACCGACTGGCATGAAAAAACTGGCTCCATCCCTGTGTTCCGCTTTCTTTCTTGTCTTCCAGATCTTTGTCTACGGGCCGTTCCTCATCTACCAGGGCAACACCGATGAGTTCTTGATCCCCCTAGGGTCCATCTTGAGTACTTTGCTCCTGCCCGCGGTGACCCTATTCCTGCTCCTGAGTCTCACGGGCCTGGCGCTGTCCGGGAAAGCCCACCGGCTCTATGTCTCGATCCTCTTCATGCTAGGTGTGCTCATCTGGCTGCAGGGGAATTTTCTCGTCTGGAAATATGGATTGCTGGACGGCCAGGGATTGGATTGGTCAAGAGGGGTCTGGCGGGGATGGGTCGACGGGATCTCGTGGGTGGCGCTCCTTGGATTGACCTATTTCTTTTTTAAGAAGGTTTACAGGATCGTTGTCCCGGCAAGTGTCGCCATTACCTTTATTCTTGCGGCCTCGCTCCTGATCACGAGCTTGCAGAAGCCCGAAATCTGGGCGAGCAAGGAGAAACCTCTGCACCGCCTGATCCCTCCGGAGAAGATCTTTGAGTTCTCTTCCGGGCAAAATGTCATCCATTTCGTGCTGGATGCTTTTCGCTCGGACCTCTTCGCGGAGATCGTGGCTGAGGACATGGACCATTACTCCAACTCCTTGGAAGGGTTCACTTTCTTCAGGGAGACGAACGGCTCATTCCCGACGACCTATATGGCCGTTCCTGCTTTCTTGAGCGGGCAGATCTACAAGAATACGGTTCCCATGCGGGAATTCGCCAACCGGGCGATTCGAGGGGGGACGATCGCCAGATGGCTTCATAATCGGGGTTACGAGACCGACCTTGTTTCCGATCCCAAGTTCACCCAAGGCGAACGCTATTCAACGCGGTACCGGATCGCCATCCCCTACGGCGGGACCATAGGGCAGTACCTGAGGACCACTTCGGCCACCATGCTTGACCTGGTGCTCTTCCGCGATGCTCCTCATTTTCTTAAGAGATACATTTATAATGACGAGCGCTGGCTGGTCCAGGGCCTATTGGACCCGGGGGCCCGCCATCTCGGCATCCGTTACTTTTCCCACCAGGCCTTTTTGACCGACCTGATCGGGAATCTGTCCGTGAAACGGGAGGAGCCTGTTTATAAGTTCATCCATTTGATGACCACCCATCCCCCTGTTGTCGTGGGGAAAGACTGTCGCTATGCTCCAGTCTCTCCGGCGACCAGGGAAGATATCAAGATCCAGGACAAGTGCTGCCTGGACCACTTCCTGGAGTTCCTGGATAAGCTGAGGTCGGCGGGCCTTTATGATTCCTCTTTGATCATTCTTCAGGCCGACCACGGCTTGACCAGAAGGATCGACATGAGCAACCAGGAAGGTCTCAGCGAGGACGCACTGTCCATCGGGGACGTCAGTCTGGCCGAAATCGCCGGCTCTGCGGCCACCCTGATGGCCATCAAGCCTCCTCAAAGCCGGGGTCCCTTGAAGGTCTCGAGGGCCCAGGTTTCACTGACCGATATCCCCGCAACCATCAGCTCACTGCTCGACTTCGATAAACCCCTCTCCGGCCGGTCGGCCTACGACGTCGATGAGAACGAGGTGCGGGAGAGAAGGTTCTATTTTTATCGTTGGCGGCATGGGAACTGGCAGAGCACGTATTTTCCCCGGTTGGATGAGTTCATCATCAAAGGGAGCCTCTTCGACCGCAGTTCCTGGCAGTGGAAGGCCACCTTTTATCCCCCGACCCGGTCGAATTGAGGATTATTTTTCCCGGCGGGCGGAATTCCCTCCAGGCTCAGCGGATATAGCCTAGGGCTCTAAGCTGTTCGCGAAGCTCTTCCGTCATCACGGTCTCCCCGACCTTCCGCTTCCTGGATTTCGCGGTCAGGGCCTCGATCCTCTGGACAAGCCTCCGGGCGGCGGCCGCGTGCTCTTCGGCAACGTTCCGCGTTTCTCCCGGGTCCGTATCCAACTCGTAGACTTCGATTTGAGGCCTCGCCGGCGGCGGGGCGGTAAAGAAGCTCAGGTCGTCCGGCTGGTACAGCTGGTTCAGGATGAGCTTCAGTCGGCCGGAGTTCAGGGCGATCTTCCGGGGGATGCGGGAGCCCATCCGGTTGGCGGCCAGCTCGGCCAGGAACTCCCGGTCTTCGCGTTCGCCTCGCTTGAGGAGCGGCCTGAGGTCACGGCCGTCAAGCTCCAGGTCGGGGACGCCGGCGCCCATCTCTTCCAGGATCGTGGGCATGATGTCGGTCAGACGGACGATGGAATCGACCCGTGTCCCGGCGTATCGCGATTGGGGGAACTTCACCAGAAGGGGGACCTTGAGCGACTCGTCGTAGAGGTCGGGGCCGTGGGTCCAGGCTCCGTGCTCATAGAATTCCTCGCCGTGGTCGCTCGTGACGATGAGAAGGGTCCGGTCGTAAAGGCTGGTTTCGTGGAGCGCGTCCAGGAGCGGCCCGATCAGTACCCGGTCCACGTAGCGGACCTCGGCGTCATAGAGGTCGGAGGCGTTCTGGCGGTCCGCTTCGGGCAGCGCCTTGAAGATCCCGGCCTGACCCCCGACGGTGTACATGGGGTCGCGGAGGCGCGCCGGGGTCCCGGGGGGAAGGAAGGCGGAACGGTCGGGCTCGGGGAGGTCATAGGGAGCGTGGCATTGGTAGGTATGGAGGAACAGGAAGAAATTCCGGTCGCCATGCCCCCGGAGCCAATCCGCAGCCGCCCGGCCCAGCCGGGCCGAGGCGTCGAGCTTGAAGATCCCCCAATCGCCCAGCTGGAACGTGTCGAAACCCAAGTCGAATCCGTAGATGGCGCTGACGAAGCCTCCTGAGGTCATGGCTGCGCAATAGTAGCCTTGCTTTTTGAGCTCGCTGGCAAGCGTCGGCAGGTCGGGATCCATCCGGTCTTTCTCGGCTTCCACGCGGTGATTGATCACGTTGAACCCCGTCAGCAGGGAAACATGAGAGGGGAGCGTCCAAGCGGAGGGGGCGTAGGTCCGCAGAAAAACGGCGGAGTCGGAGGATAGGGCGTCAAGACGGGGTGTCGTGTCCCGGGAATATCCGTAGCAGCCCAGCCGGTCAGCCCGGAGGGTGTCGACCGAGACCAGGATGACGTTTTTCCCGCCCTGGACAGGTGCGAAGAGGAGAGGCTTCCGCCAGAAGGAAAAAACACCGTCTTCGCCCCGGACTGCCAGCTCGAGCCGGACTCGGCCAGGTCCTGCGGGGAGCTTCAGGCTGTGGCCCCTTATGTCGAACGTGCGCTCGTCGCGGCGTTCCGGAAGGAGCGTTCGCTCCTCGAAGAGGACCTCTCTGCCTCTCCCGCTCTTGAGGATGACGGAGAACGTGACTCCGGCCGAAGCCGGATCCTTGTCCCCGCGGAGGCGCTCGAAGTTGGCGTCACGGACGACCCCGGTCTCGAATTCCAGGATGCACCCTTCCGGGAGGTCCAGCTCGAACCGATAGACGCTGGTGGGGGGTGCGAAGAGGATGCGCATCGTCTGCAGGCCCACGGTCAGCTTTTTCTTCAGACCGAAGGGATTGGCGGGGCACTCGGACCGGGGAAGAGGCTCGGATTCGACCGGCAGGAGCGTCGCGGCCGCTTCCGGTTCTCTCAGGAAAGGACTTTTGATTATGCTCTGTTCTTCCAGGAGGTCGAGCAGGCGCCAGATCCTGGGCTTTTCCACCGCACGGGGCCGGCAGGAGAGAGCGCTCAGCGCGAGGATCGTGAAGAGGAGAGCCGTGCGCAGCGGCGGGGCGGATCTCTTCATGGGACGTCCTCTTCCATTTGGCGGGAGACGTATCCTTTCCATTCGAATAAGCCGGGCCTTTTTTCATAGCGGCGCAGGGCGGCGGCGGTTTCCGGGGAAATCCGCTCCAACCAAGGTGCCAGGGAATCGACTTTGCGAGGGCTGATCTCGACCATGGAGACGACCCTGATGCTGGTCTCAGTCTTATTGAACCTTCCCTTATATTCCCCGTTGATGAGCACATCCGTCATCCGGGGATTGGGGTTGAGGATGGCCAGCGGTTTGACAGCGGACTCCTCCAGCGCCTTTTCCCAGAAGGGGAGAGAGTATCCGTAATGGGTACAGTTGAGGCTGACGAGGAGCGGGGGAGAAGGGGATGGCAGCCTCTGGATGGCTTCGCTCACAAAGCCGAGGATGAGCATCCCGGTTTCCTCGCTTTGGGGGTCGTTCTCGATAAAGCTTTCCAGCTCGGGGCAGGATTGTGCGTGGATGCGGACGGCGGCGAAGCCAAGATTCGCGAGCCCCTCCTCGAATGTCCTTTCCGCTATGGTCGTCGGCGTTCCAAAGATGATGACCGAAGCTTCGGGGTGCTCCCTCATTGCCCCGGCGATGAGCTCGAGTCCCGGGTCGACAATCCTCACGACGGGGATCTCACTCCGCTTGGAGAACCCGGTCTCCTGGTAGAGCACAGACAGGGTGTTGCAGGCGATGAGGACGATGTCGGGCCGGAAATTGCTCTGCAGGCTTTCCAGGGCGCTGTCAAAGACCCGGATCTTTTCCTCTCGCGTCCTCAGGCTGTTGTAGCCGCCCTCGTTTGAGAACAGGGCGTTGAAGTAGACGAAATCGGTCTGCTTGAAGATCCCCGCTTCTTTCAGCTTCCGGACGGCTTCGGCTAGGACGGACAACCCTCCTAAGCCCGAGTCGGTAACTGCGATAGTGACCCGCTGCTTTTGAAAAAAATGCGGCAAGGGCATCTTTTGAAGAAGAACTTTTTCTCGACCGGCCAAGGCCTGGAAGCCAAGAGAAAGACAGAGGGTTACGATGATTATGGAAAGGGAGGAAAGAAAAAGGCCGGAGGAAGCAGACGGGGCGTGTTTGGTACTCATCTTTGGATATCATTCTACCAAATGCGGACCCAGCAGGGGAAGAGCAGAGAAAGGCGCCGGCTCTGGCTTGACAGCCTCCTTAAGCCAGTCTATATTCTTGAACCCTATGCTGGGACAGAAAAGGATTAGCTCCCTGGACCTGATTCTGGCCCTGGTTTTGGGGGGACTTTTTCTGACCAGCCTTTACAGTTATATCCTCTTCCACTCCCTCGCCGAGATTCTCCGGGTTGCTGTGGCCGTGGCCATCTTCATGCTGGTCTGGAATGTTCGCCAATCGTTGGACAACAACTATTTGAAGTTCGTAAGCGTTGCCTACGTGTTCATCTGCAGCCTGGACATCGTGCATACATTTTCCCACAAAGAGATGGGCATCTTCCTAAGCTCTGAAACAAACCTGACGATCCAGATATGGACAGGCGCTCGGTTCTTGGAGTGTGGCTCGCTCCTTCTGGCCTCCTTTTTCCTGGGCCGGAAGCTGAAATTGAGTTTTGTGTTTGCCGGCTACTCACTGATCAGCCTGCTTCTGCTGGGAAGCATCTTTTATTGGCGGGTGTTCCCAACGTGTTTTGTCGAGGGAGTGGGACTGACTCCGTTCAAGAAGATGAGCAGTAGACTCATCGCCCTTGTTTTTGTCGCCTCGATCGCCGGGCTGTTGAAAAAGCGAGACGAGTTCGACCCGGCCGTGCTGAGATTGCTGGTGACATCC
>Ga0153915_10001814_pt1 | contig 19622 bp, 18 predicted proteins | sample Opewatmetagenome_2_FD_107003 | JGI IMG/M metagenome (GOLD analysis project Ga0153915, IMG submission 107003) | Freshwater wetland microbial communities from Ohio, USA - Open water 3 Core 3 Depth 3 metaG | ecosystem: Environmental > Aquatic > Freshwater > Wetlands | place: USA: Ohio, Lake Erie...
CACGGGTGATAAACCCGAATAACCGATCTCTCCTTAAAAAACGAGAGCCGGGTACGCCACTGCCGGTTCTCTTTAAAAGGAGGAGAAGAAGAGAAATCGCCCTACAAATAACATCATATCAAATCCCAGCTTATCGTGCTTGACGGGTAACCTACGATTACCCTACGCTTTACCAACAATATTGAGAGTAGAGTACAAAAATACCATGGATTTTGCAATTCGTACCAAAAAACTAAGTCGCACATACAAGATTCACGGCGGTAAGAAATCCGAACCGCATTCATTGGTTGCCCTCACCGATGTCAACCTGGAAATTCATCCCGGCGAGTTGTTCGGTTTGCTTGGACCCAACGGTGCAGGCAAGACAACATTGATCAAGATCCTCACCACTCTGCTTGCACCGAGCACGGGTCATGCCTGGGTGGCGGGTTACGATGTCGCCGACGAACCCGAAAAAGTCCGTCCGCGAATTAATATGGTTTCCGGTGGTGAAACCTCAGGTTATGGTCTGCTCACGGTGCGTGAGAATTTATGGATGTTCTCCCAATTCTACGGACTTTCCTCTGGCGTCGCTAATCGGAATATCAAGCGATTGCTCGAAGTAGTTGGTCTTTCTGACCGCATGAATGCCAAGTCTTCTGATTTATCTACAGGCTTACGCCAAAAGATGAACATCGTCCGTGGGTTCATGACCGATCCAGATGTGCTCTTCCTGGATGAGCCTACCCTTGGCTTGGATGTAGGTGCCTCCCGTGAGGTTCGTCGTTTCATCCGCTCATGGGTTGACGATAACCCCACCCGTACACTGCTACTCACCACCCACTACATGGTTGAAGCGGATGAATTATGCGACCGGGTTGCTATTATTAATCAAGGGCGCGTTTTGGCATGTGACACGCCTGCCAATCTGAAGCATAACCTACAGCAGGAAGTTATTTTCCGTTTGGAAGTCAGCCCTTTCAATGGTAGTCTGAATGCAGCAAAATTCGAGGCACTACCTGGGGTTTGCAATGTCATTCATCGTCCACAGGATGGATTCGAATCTCTCGAGCTCATCCTGGAAGAAGAACAAGCCCTGGCAAGTGTGGTCACCACCTTAAATTCCGCTAACATCCGCTTGCTAAACCTGCAAAAATGTGAACCTAGTTTGGAGGATGTATTCGTAAAGCTTGTTGGTCAGAGCATGGAAGAGGTGGAGCAGAAAGGTGAAACGAGTGAGCAATAACCCATATCCCGCCTCCGGGGTGCTCACACCCCAGGATGGCTTGCAATCCTTCGAGGCTGGTCGCTTGCGCAAGAACATGGGTTGGAGGCTATATCTCCAAACTGTGATCGCCCGCGCTTATCCGCGCATTATCGGTCAGGGGCGCGAAAAATCCTGGCTTTTTTTCGACATCTTTCTGCCTCTGCTATCAGTTTGCGCTTATGTATTTGTTTACCGTGCAATCCGTGCCCCCGAAGATTATATCGGTTTCGTCGTTGTTGGTGGGGCAATGACCGCTTTTTGGATGAATGTGCTCTGGAGCATGTCCAGCCAGCTTTATTGGGAGAAAGAGCAGGGCAACCTGGCATTATTCATCATGACCCCCACCTCGATGATGGCGATTTTGCTAGGCATGGCTTTGGGTGGTTTACTCTCCACTACATTGCGCGCTCTGGTAATCATCATTCTGGGTAGTCTGTTTTTCAATGTCCAATATGCTGTATCTAGCTTCGTCCAACTCTTCGCGGTCTTTATCCTTGCAATGTTGGCTTTATATGGCCTTGGAATGATGGCCGCCTCACTCTATCTCCTTCTCAGCCGTGAGGCTTGGCATATCTCCAACCTGGCAACAGAACCTGTCTACTTATTCTCAGGCTTTTACTTTCCCATTAAAAGCTTCACCTTTTGGATTTCTGCTGTCGCTTCAATTATTCCTCTCACATTGGGTCTGGACGCGATGCGCCAGCTCGTTTTTAAGTCCGGACCTTCTTTGGGATTCGTATCCGTGCCAATTGAGATTATCGTCTTATGTGTTTTAAGCATTGTTTTTCTGATTGCCGCCCGATATATGCTCGCCTATATGGAAAAACTGGCCATCCGAGAAGGGCGTATCACCGAGAATCGCCGCTAAGGTGCCATTGAATCTATGCATACATCCAAACTCCAAACCACACAAAATCCCTTATCCGGTTATTCAAGGTCCTTCCGCATTGCTGCCTGGCTGGGTTGGCAGATCGAATCCAACTGGACCGATCCTTTTCTCTTTGCAATCTACTCAATTATCAAGCCTCTTGCGGGAGCAGCTATTCTGGTTGTCATGTACAGCGTCATCACCAGTGGTAACTTCTCCTCACCCATCTTCTCTTACATCTACCTCGGAAATGCTTTCTACATATATGTAGGTGCTGTCATGACCGGGATTTCCTGGGCTGTAATGGATGACCGGGAGCACTATAAAACCCTTAAGTACATGTACATCGCGCCTATTAACATCCAGGCCTACCTTATCGGGCGCGGGGTCGCTAAATTCCTGGTTGGCTCTATTTCAGTCATCATCACCATCGTTTTTGGTGTACTCTTCTTGCACGTGAATGTCAACCCAGCCGCGATCAATTGGCCTCTTTTCCTGGTCTCCCTGGTGATTGGTGTGATTATGCTTGCCATGATGGGTTTGATCCTTGCCGGAGTTAGTCTGCTGATTACCCAGCACGTTTCATTTATCGGTGATGCCGTAGCCGGAGCCCTCTTCCTTTTCAGCGGGGCTATCTTCCCATTGGAAGTCTTGCCTTCCTGGCTCCGCCCAATCGGCTTCGCCATGCCTGTCACGTATTGGCTAGAATTATTGCGCCGTTCGCTAGTTGGTCATGTTGCTGAAGCTTTCCCAACATTACAGAATTTGAGTAATATTCAGCTCATTGCCATCATGCTCGGACTGACCTTTGTCTTCGGGGTGATATCCATCTTTCTCTTCCGCTTTTGTGAACATATCGCTCGGGAAAGAGGCTTGATTGACAAGGTGTCGAATTACTAAAGCTTCACATCCCCGACATTTCTAATCAAACTATGAATCATTCCACATCTCATCGTCCTAGAACCTCCCACCGAGCCTTGTCAACAATATATATCGGATTGCTCTCTTCCAGCCCGATCGGTCCGTTATGGGTTGCTGTTTCAGAGCAGGGACTCATGATGGTCGATTGGAGTATGCCGCAAGCAGATTTTTCCCGGCAGGTTGAACGGCGTTTCCATGCTGATGTTATGTATGATGAACCCCACACCGCGGATGCGCTCCTTCAGCTATCTGAATACCTGGATGGCAACCGATGCCAATTTACCTTGCCGTTGGATTTAGCCGGGATGACCCTTTTCCAGTCGCAAGTACTTCGCCTCACCACACAGATCCCCTACGGTCTAACCTCGACCTATAAAGCAATAGCTTTACAAGTAGGTAATGTGCACGCGGCACGCGCTGTCGGTCGTGTTGAAGCTACTAACCCAATACCGCTGGTAATTCCATGTCATCGCGTCCTGGGTTCTAATGGATCTTTACATGGCTATGGTGGACCCGGTGGGATTAAATTGAAGGCCTGGCTCTTGAACTTGGAGCAATCTTTCATTTAAATAGAATCTGCGGGCATGAAGCCCGCAGGAGAATTCTAACACCCAATTTTATTCTTTAAAACCGTATTTCTCAATGATGGCTTGGATGATACTGCCATCCTCCTCACTCACATTCACAAATTGGTACCCTACATCAAAATATTCCGGATTAATATCAGGCGCACACCAACGGCTATTGGCAGTGAAAACCAGCTCATTCTTTTTGACGAAATCTTCAGGCAACTTGATATGTAATTCCATCACATTATTTTGATCGATCTTGCTCTCGGTCAGCACCATGGCACCTTCCAGCGTAATATTCAATAAGGTCCCGATGATTCTCTCACTTTTTGAGTCATACACATTGGCAAATAAGAGCAAGTCTTTTCGTGGGTACTTTCTTCGCTCTAGCATGGTTTGCTCCTCACCTCTATTTAACACATGACCTGCTATAAGGATACCGGAAAAAGTGACATTATGCAAGCACTAATTATGTTAGTCGCACAATTACATCTTCTTCAGAGCTCCACTTTGAATCAATTATCTTCCGCAATGGTAAAATCATAACAACCCATTCTTTTATCGAAACGCGTTAAATTAGAGGAGATCTATATGCCTACCCCTATGATCATTGATGCCATTCGAACGCCCATTGGGTCACTGGGTGGCATCCTTGCTCACGTCCGACCTGACGATTTGGCTGCTCATGTTCTAAAAGCCATCATCACCCGTAACAAGCTGGATCCTGCCTTGATCGAGGAAGTATATCTAGGTTGTGCGAATCAGGCAGGTGAAGACAACCGTAACGTTGCCCGTATGGCCACCCTATTGGCAGGTTTCCCTGTCGAAGTGGCAGCTGTTACCTTCAATCGTTTGTGTGCCTCCGGGTTGAACGCTATCAATCAGGCGGCCCGCGCCATCCGCGCAGGTGAAGGGGATGTTTTTATCGCTGGGGGTGTCGAAAGCATGTCGCGCGCTCCATATTCAGTACCTAAAGCTGAACAGGCTTTCGCTTTTGGTAATTTAATCGCCTGGGATACCGCCCTGGGGTGGCGCTACCCGAACCCCAAGATGCAGGAACTCTACGGCACTGAATCGATGGGCGAAACTGCTGAGAATATCGCCCAAATGATGCCTGAAATTACCCGCGATCAGCAGGATGCTTTTGACCTGGCAAGTCATCAACGCGCCATCGCAGCTATAGATTCGGGTAAATTTGCAGAAGAGATTACCCCAGTTAGTATCCCCCAAAAGAAAGGCGATCCAATTATCGTCTCAACAGACGAGCGCCCGCGTCGCGATACAACGATGGAGTCTCTATCTCGTCTGCGACCAGCTTTTCGCAAGGAGGGCACCGTCACGGCAGGCAATTCATCTGGACTGAACGATGGCGCAGCTGCTGTTCTCCTGATGAGCGCCGATAAAGCAGCTGAGTTAAAACTCAAACCCTTAGCACGCATTATTGCCTCTGCTGCAGCAGGTGTCCCACCTCGCATCATGGGATTGGGACCAATCGGTGCGGTCCGTAAAGCTCTCGAACGGGCAAAGATAAGCTTATCAGATATAGGATTGATTGAGCTCAACGAAGCCTTTGCTGTGCAATCTCTGGCAGTTATCAAGGAGCTAGGGCTATCAACCGAAATCACCAATGTTAATGGTGGGGCAGTTGCCTTGGGTCATCCCTTGGGCTGCTCAGGTGCACGCATTCTTACCACCCTGCTACATGAAATGCGTCGTCGCGCTCCTTCTGAAAAACGCCCTTATTACGGTCTTGCCACCTTGTGTGTTGGCGTCGGTCAGGGTGAAGCTACCATCGTTGAATGGCTTGATTAAGACATGAACTGGTTCTGATGAACCTGTCCACATAATCTAGGCAGGGGTAGATTCTGCCACCTTCTTGTGCCCATCTTTGTCAAACAAGCGGGCAATCTCTTCTGGTGCCTCCTTTCGGAACTGGCTCATATAAAGGTTGTAATAGAACCCCCTTCGCGCCAATAAATCCACATGCGTGCCGCGTTCGACAATCTCACCTTCATCCAGCACCAACAACAGGTCAGCATTTCGGATCGTGCTCAAGCGGTGAGCAATGACAAAACTGGTCCGGCCCTTTAGTAAGTTCTCCAAGGCTTGCTGGATTAACCTTTCAGTACGCGTATCCACACTGGAGGTCGCCTCATCCAGGATTAAGATGCGTGGATCAGAAAGTGCTGCTCGTGCAATCGCAAGCAGCTGACGCTGCCCCTGGCTTAGTCCACTTCCCCGCTCGCCTAGTACCGTCTGGTACTTATCCGGCAATCGCTCGATGAAAGTATCTGCCCGCGCTAATTTTGCAGCCTCGATCACTTCATCATCGGTTGCGTCTGGGCGTCCAAAACGTATATTCTCCATCACGGTGTTGCTGAACATGAAGGTATCCTGCAAAACAAGCGCAATTTGCTCACGCAGAGATTTAGCCGTCACATCCCGAACATCCACATCGTCAACAAAAACCTCCCCGCTCGTTACATCATAAAACCGTGGGATCAGGTTGATCATCGTGGTCTTTCCTGCCCCTGTCGGGCCAACGATAGCAATGGTTTGCCCTGGTTCAGCGGTAAAGTTGATCTCACACAATACAGGCTGGTCTTCCTTGTATGCAGCGGAGACGTTCTTGAACTCTACCTTGCCTTTAATTTGAGGTAGCTCAATCGCATTAGGACGGTCTTGCATTTCAAGCGGTACATCCAATAAGCCAAAGATGCGCTCCGCACCTGCCACTGCACTCTGGATATTTGTCCACAGGATGGCGATCTGTTGAATAGGCTGGTTGAAGCGCTGCACATAGACCAAAAATGTGATCACAAGCCCGAAAGAGACCACCGTGCCGAACAACGATTGGTTGTTCAATAATGCCAGCCCGCCTACCACAGTGACAATAGCCAGTGCTAGGTAACCCAGCGCTTCAAGCGCCGGTGCCAGGGCACTTGTAAATGAAACTGCACGCACATTTGCATCTCGATTGGCTGCGTTGGTTACCTTGAATTGTTCGATGTTTTGGTCCGCACGATTAAAAGCTTGAACTTCACGTACTGCCGAAATGCCCTCCTGTAGCTCGGCATTTACATTGCCAATTTCTGTGCGTGTGCGTCTGAAGGCTTTCCGCGCTTGCCCCGAGAACCAAATGGTTGCAATCGCCATCAGCGGAGTCACCGCCATGCTGAGCAGCGCGAATGGTAAGCTCTGGGTAAGCATGTTAATGGCTATCCATACCAATAACAATATTCCACTCGCCACGCTTACCAAGGCGAAGCTCACCACTTGCTGGATCGTATCCGTATCATTGGTGATCCGGCTCATCAAATCTCCAGCTTCATGATCCGCATAATAACTCAGTTGAAGGTTATGCAAGTGCTCAAACACTTCCGTCCGGAGTGTACGCAGCATATGCTGGCCTACCCAGCTCATGGAGTAAAAGGTCAATCCGGTTAAACCTGATCCCATAACATACAGGATGATGATCAAGATCATCATCCTTCCCAACCCTGCCACCCGTTCTGCATCGGTCATTTGTGTGATATCTGCAGGTGGTCCCGAGAAACCTCCAGCCTGAAAAGCCATTTTTATAACCCGTTGGGTCAATCCCTGGGGTGCCTTACTCTGGGTCAGCCAGCAATTAGTCTCAGAGGCATTAGCCACCTGACCAACCTGGGGTATGTTTGCCAAACTGCTTCCCCCTGTCGGTGCAATGAGGTAACAATCCACCAATTGTCCGGTAAGTTCCGGGTTAGTCACCTGTGCCCATGTTGCTGTGACCACACACACCACGGCAACAATCATCATCGGCCACCAGGGTTTGATATACCTTACGAATCGCCGTAATGTCTCGCCAGATTTCTTCGGCTTAAGGGTTTCTCCTCCCATAATTTGACGCGGGTTAGCAAACATGAATAGCTCCTTCTACCTTTTTAATAAAATACTTTTAGGATTTATCTTCTTCCGCTTAAGCAGACGCTGTAATTGGTTCAACAACTTCAGAGGTCCCGCTTTCCTTTACTGAGTCATCAATCAGCTGCGAGCAGTAGATATCGGCGTAAATTTCACTTGTCTCCAGCAGCTCTTCATGCTTTCCTCGGGCAACAATCTGTCCCTTATCCAGTACGAGGATCTGATCTGCACTCATGACCGTGCTGATTCGTTGGGCGATCACAAAGCTGGTACGATTCTTCATCAGCAAATCAAGTGCAGCTTGAATCTTGGCTTCAGTCGCCAGGTCTACACTGCTGGTCGAGTCGTCCAGGATCAGGATGCGTGGGTTGAGCAACAAGGCACGCGCAATCGCCACTCGCTGTTTTTGCCCACCGCTTAAAGTGGTGCCACGTTCACTAACAGGGGTATCGTAACCACCCGGGAATGACATGATGAATTCGTGTGCAGCTGCTGCTTTGGCAGCTTCCACAATTTCTTCCATACTGGCATCCGATTTGCCAAAAGCGATATTTTCACGGATGGTTCCTGAAAACAGGGTACTTTCTTGCAGCACAATTCCTGTCTGTGAGCGCAGTGAATCGAGTGTGACATCCCTCAGGTCAAAACCATCAATGGTTATTCTTCCTTCACTTGGGTCATAGAAGCGCGGTAACAGGTTAATGATCGTGGTCTTGCCTGAGCCGGTTGCACCAAGCAGAGCGATCCGCTGCCCTTGCTGGGTATCGAAGCTGACGTTTTTCAAAACTGGCTCACCACTTTGAAAATAACGAAAGGTCACATTTTCAAATTTAACCTCACCCCTCACCGCAGGTAACGCTATTGCATTTGGCTTATCTGTCACATCGTTTTTAGCATCCAGGATTTCAAATATGCGTTTTGCTGATGCCGCAGCCTGACCAAATTGAGTGATGATGAACCCGAATTGTGCAACAGGTAAGAACAAATACACCAGATACAGGCTGAACTCCTGCCACTCACCCAAAGTAAGCGTGCCATGGATGATCTGTTGGCCTCCTGCGTAGAGCGTAGTCGCCTGTCCAAGGTTGGCAATCAAGAATACCAGTGGCATCAAAAATGCAAATAAGCGTGAGATGGTAATCTGCTGATTCATTAAATCGGTAGCCGAATCTTTTAACTTCTTCTGCTCACTCTTCTCTCTCGTAAAGGCTTTTACCACTTTTATCCCCGCCAGATTTTCTTGCAGTACGGTGTTCAAAGCGGATAGTTTTATCTGTACTTTGGTGAAAAGTGGTTGGCTGATAGTGCCAAAGATCATAAAAAGGACCAGTGATACCGGTAAAATCCATATCGTCACCAGTGCCAGCTGTACATTTGTGGCGAATAAAATCACCAGGGTGGCGCTCAGGAGTAAGATTGCACCAATAAGCTGCAGCAATCCCTGTCCAAGAAAGAGCCGTACTTTTTCAATATCATCAGTCGCCCTGATCATCAGCTGACCAGTCTGGTTGCGATCGTGATATGAAAATGATAAACGTTGGATCTTGGCAAATAAGTCATTCCGAATTTCGAAAGCCATGCTTTGTGAGTTTCGTTCTGCCCAATACGTTTGCAGGAAGGCAAATACCCCTCGTAAAGCAGCAAATACGAGGATCAAGATTCCAGATTGCACCAGCAACCTGGGTGCATTTGTTTGGTCAACCTGCAAATGAGAAGTAAGCCGATCAATCGTCATATTCGCAGGCAGATTTAGAAAACTCAAGATTTGGGGTAATGCTTGCCCGATAAATTGGCTTGGAATATTGGGTAGTTGGGCAAGCAAAGTCTTGGCGATTACTCCATTGGTAACAGCATCAATGATGCTCCTGACTAGGCGTGGTACAGCTAGTTGTGCTACCGTGGCAATAACTAAAAACAAGTAAGGAAGTACTGCTAACCACCCATACTTCGATAAATATTTAGCCATCCGCATCAAGCTCCTACCCCCTGAAAAAGGCGAACGGTTGGGTTTAGATCGTCGTTTGTTCAAGATTAACTCCTTTCCTTGATCCACAAAAGTTTTTTTTAATCAAGAAGATTGCTTAGGATTGCAGATGATTTTCATATCTAATCTTTTTTCTCCAAGGCTATCGAACCATACAACCGTATATCGCCTCGCTGGAGAAGTGAGCCCTTGAAATATCAAGCTCTTGTGAAATTATGTATAAGATTTCAGTGGCGCATTTCCCTGCAGATGTTCACCCTTTAGTTTATTCGAAAGATTGAATTGGTTTTAGACTGCTGGAATTAGTTAGTTTTTCAGATTAAGTCCCACCATTTTTCCTGAAAGTAGAAGCACAATTTGTGAGCATAGTTAATCCTGCGATGACCGTTGCCTGTTGTTCTGGGGTTAGTTTGGTGGTTAATTCTTCCATCCATCGTGTTCGAGCGGTAATCCCCTGCTCCACTAGAGCTTTCCCCTTGCCGGTTATGGTTAAGCATTTTGCTCGCCGGTCGTTTGGATCTTCGGTCCTTTCAACCAAGCCCTGGAGAACTAATCGATCAATCAATTGGCTGGATGCGGCATTGGATACTCCTAATTGTGATCCAATTGCAGATACGCCACACGGCTCACCGTGATAGAGACTAAAAAGAGTGATGATCTGGGATGGCGAAAGTCCATTGTCATCCATTAATTGTTTAAATTCACGCATGGAATGTTGTAGGAACACTCCAGACCAATCTTGTAATGTTTGAGTAAATTTAGAATCGCCAGACATAGTTAAACCCTTCAATTAATTAAGCAGACTGAAATATATTATATTTACTCTATTTTGTCAAGATTAATCATAAAACCACAACGAGAGGTTTACTCTCGTCGTGGTTTAATATTTGCTTAGAGATTTAGTGATTATGGTGTAGCAGTGGGTGGAAGCGGGGTATTCGTCGCTATGATTACCGTCGGATATACTGTCCCAACTGTTGCTGTGGGAACTGGCGTGGCGATATTAACTGGAATTTTCAGGATCTGCCCTGCGGAGATATCATTTGCATTAGCTAGTTTATTTTCCTTGACAATCGCATCCACTGTGCTATTAAATCGGACCGCGATGGCACCCACTGTATCTCCTGGCATCACGGTGTAATTAATCAGCGTGCCGGGTGGTACCAATGTCGAGACCGATGTAGCTGTTGGCAGGAGCATGTTAGGTGGTGGGACGAGGATTTTCTGCCCTACAAGAATGATCAGTGTCGCAGGGTCAATCTCTAGGTTAAGGGCAAGTAAAGTCGGGATATCTGTTCCAAATCGTGCCGCTATATCGCCCAGCCCAGTATCCCCCTGCTGTACGGTGTACTCAAATGGTCCTGAAGGTGTAGGGGTCACTGTCGGTGTTGCTGTCTCAGTCGGAAGTGACGTTGGAGTTATAGTAGGTGTATTGGTCGCTGGTAAGGGTGATGCCGTCGCAGTCATGGTTGGTGTGAAGGTTGCTGTCGGTGTGGGTGTTGCTGCCCTAAACGGAGAATTATCCCCCAACAACCAGAAGATCAGTGCTGCTGCCCCCGCAATGAGTAAGATTGCTGCCCCTATCATGACGGCCATCGGTGTACTCTGCCGCAGTTGCTGACGCTTGCGGTGTGCCTCGATTACCTTTTGGGGTGATTCTTTTGCACTCATGAGATTCTCCTCACAATACCTGGATACAGGTTACCCTGATCCATAGTGTTCAAAGATCATAGACGCCTATCAACAATGGATAGTTCCAAATGATTCTACCCGATTTTATTCGAGTTGTGGCACATTCACACATTTATCCAGCAATCATAAAAATAATGTAGAATCAATTAACACTACTTCATGAGGTGAATATGCATATCGTAGTCTTTGGATCTGGTGGAGTTGGGGGTTATTTTGGTGGCCGCCTGGCACAAGCGGGTGAAAAAGTTACCTTCATCGCTCGAGGTGAACACCTGCATGCCATGCTCACTGACGGTCTCAAAGTCGAAAGTATCAATGGGGATTTTGCCATCCAGCCGGTCATCGCCACCGACGACACAACTCAGGTTGATGCGGTTGATGCGATCCTGGTGTGTGTGAAGACATGGGATGTTACCAAAGCCGGCAAAGCGATCATGCCCATGCTTGACTCAAATACATTCGTCGTCCCATTAGAAAATGGCGTTGAAGCTCCATCACAGCTCGCGGAAATACTCGGTAGAGAGCACATCCTGGGTGGCTTATGCCGGATTGCCAGTCGCATTGCCTCTCCTGGGCATATCCAGCATACCGCGATCGACCCTTCGGTTGCCTTTGGAGAGCTGGATAATCGCTCGAGTTCGCGATCTCGTAAACTTCTACAAACTTTTGAGCACGCGGGGGTATCGGCAGAAATTCCTCCCGATATTAACGTCGCAATATGGCAAAAATTCCTCTTTATCTCAGCCGTCAGCGGTATCGGGGCAATCACCAGAGTCCCATTTGGATTATTTCGCTCTCTGAACGGAACGCGTAAGATGCTTGAAGATGCATTACGTGAGTGTTACTCCGTTGCAATAGCTCAAGGCATTCATCTACCAGCAGATAGCGTTGCCAAAACCCTGGCTTACATTGACTCATTACCCCCGACTACCATGGCTTCCATGCAACGGGATATCATCGATGGTCACCCATCTGAATTGGAAGCCCAAAACGGAGCCCTCGTGCATATGGGACAAATACTCAATATCCCCACCCCCGTTCATGCATTTATATACCATAGCCTCTTGCCGCAAGAGAACCTTGCTCGTGGATTAAAGGGTTAGCTAGACAACTCAGGAAACCGCACAAGTGCACACCCATAGGGTTGCGTTTGAGTGACCTCGGGGATAAGGTTCTGAGTTAATGACTCAATGACCATGGGTATATATACCTTTGTTGCCTCTCGTCGCCTGAAGGTGATATCATCCCAGGCTCCCTGGTAAGCAAGTTTTCCACTTCTATCCACAACGAAAAAGTGCGGCGTTGTCTGTGCCCCGTACAAATTCGCCACCTGCTGATGAGCATCTACTATTACAGTGGGTAGCTTCCTTTCAGTTGCCACTCTCACGATCATCTCTGGTGATTCGTTGGCGTTCGAAGCAATCCAAAGTACTTTCACCTGTGCCTTCCATTGGTCCAGGAAAGCAATTAATTCGCTATCCACATGTTCACACCATACACATTCAGCTGACCAAAAATTCAGAACTACAGTACTACCCAGTAGGTCTTCTAGGGCATACAATCTCCCCTTTAAATCGGGGAGTTGGAATTCTGGAGCCTTTGCTCCGATGGTCACTATGGCACCCATAAAGGTGAATATCCTCCAATCACGAGCTGCACCGGGTTGCTGCCATCTGCATTTACCATCCACAATTCTGGCAGATCAGATAATTTAGCTTGGTTAAAACGCACATAGGCAAGCATTATCCCATCTCGGCTCCAGGCAAGATCATAATGATTGTAATCAGCCTCATCAGTAATTGGGTGGGGGTTAGACCCATCGGCATTCATGATCCATATTTGCCTTCCAAGCGACCAACGAAGCACATCCAGGAACTTGCGCGTGAATGCGATCGCTCCACCCTCTGGCGAATAGCTTGCCTCAACATCTTCCACATCATTTGCCCCGGATATATCCTCTGTAGCGTTACTCTCTATCCGGTAACGTATCAGGTGGCTGGTTCCGGTTTCATAATTCCCGGGTGCTGGAAGATAGGAAATCTCAGGTGCCAGATAATATTCTCCGTTGGGGCTCCAGGCACCAGGTTGACCCGTCTGGTTCGGCAGCTGCACGCTTTCTTGGGAAAGGGGATTAACCACTTCATACCCACTGCTGGTCCGGTCGTAATACGCCAGCAAACCCGTTGATGACCAGCTCGGTTGAATGGTTTCATGGGTTGCCAGACCCAGGGGGATTGCGCCCAGGCTTGGTAAGCTCAATAACCAGATTTGCGCCGGACCTAAACCTCCTCTTAGAGTCGGCAGAAGATATTCATATGCCAGATAATGACCATCAAAAGACACCACAGGGCTTCTACATTGCGCCACTCCACAATCCAACAGCTCCTCTGGTCGGTATGAATTGTTGATCGAGCTCTCAGCCTTAATTCGATCTATCTGGTAAAGATCTGCTCCATCCTTAGAATTACTGGCACTGAAATAGAACGTCATCCCATCGCGGCTGGCAGAATAGTCAATCACCTTCATCCCTAGGGTGTATCGGCTAATTTCTCCAGTCACCGGCTCCAGGGTATAAATATCAGCTGGGCCATTCGATGGCCAAAGATATGCCAGAGTTGCTTGACTGGTGGTAAATGACCAGCTTTGTCCTCCCATTGGGAAAGCTATCCAGCTTACTGCCTTGGTTCCCGCTTCCAGGCTCACGCTGATCTCCTGTCCGCCAGGCCATGGCTGGTCAGGTGTAAATGTCAGGCTATGATTATCCCAGCTGAATGTACCTGCAATGGCTGGATCAATTTTCAGGTGTTCGCTGACTGGATTCGTTTGCATTGATTGGGAAAACACTAACCGGATCGGCGAGGTAGCCGGTACATTTAACGCCCCTGCCTGGGGATAGACCTCAATCAATCGGGGCCTTGAATTCCAGGCATATAGAACTATACCTGCTGCCGTGAGCAGTACAAAAACTATTACGGCTATCACACTTCTGGCTTTCATGTTGAAAATTATAATCCTTCCGGAGGAAATTCCTGGATTAGGGCTATTGCCAAGAGACAATCTTCGATTGTCACACTTTCTAGAATGTTTCGTTATTACGGTTAATCGATCCATACCTTGAAAGTATTTTCACAATCATGTTAAAACAACTCGATATGGTAGAATGTGACGCATGAAACGCTGGCAATTCTGGTTGGGGTTATTGATTAGCGCTCTATTCCTATATCTAGTTTTAAGAAAAATCGATTATTTTCAATTATGGCAGGTCTTGAAAGCCGCCAATTATTGGTGGCTGATACCCGGAGTCGCCGTTTATTTTGTTGCTCTATGGGTGCGTTCTTGGCGGTGGCATTACCTTTTGCGGCCTTTGAAAGCTATTACCACCCGCACCATGTTTCCCATCGTCACCATTGGGTACGCTGGGAATAACATTTTTCCCGCCAGAGCTGGAGAGGTCGTTCGCGCTGTGGTTCTCAAACGCAAGGAAGGTGTACCCATCTCAGCATCCCTGGCTACCATCATCGTTGAGCGTGTGTTTGACGGCATCGTGATGTTGGCTTTCGTCTTCGTCAACCTGGCTGAGCTGACCCGTCTCACCAGCGTTTCCATCGATATAGCGGGAATAAAATTTGGCATCCGCGAAGTCGCCATCTGGGGGAGCGTAGCCTTTTTTGGGGCACTGGCTATTTTCCTTGTCGCTGCCATGTTCCCCACCCCCACCGACCGTCTGGTCACATGGTTGGTTGAGCGTTTGGCTCCTGTTCGCATCCGTGAGAAAACCCTTGGGATCAGCCGGCGCTTCCTCGATGGTCTGGAATCACTCCGCTCCCCTCTTGATGTGGTGATGGTCTTTTTCACCTCAGTGCTTATCTGGTTGCTTGAAACTGTTAAATATTGGTTCGTAATGCATGCTTTTAGTTTCTCAGTAAGCTTCTTCGCCTTGATGTTAATGAATGGCGTCGTCAATTTGGCAACCACCATTCCCTCCGCCCCGGGTTATCTTGGCACATTCGACCTTCCTGGTATCGCTGTTTTGCAGGCATACAACATTCCACGCGAGATAGCTGCAAGCTACACCTTTGTGCTTCATTTTGCCTTATGGTTCCCCGTCACTGCTCTGGGTCTCTACTACATGTTCCGTGAAGGGATCAAGTGGACGGAAACCATCCAGGCTAAGGATGAGCCAGCACAACCAGAAGGAATCAATTGAATATGAAGCGCATTTCAATATTGGGTGCTGGCTTTGGAGGTCTATCTGCCGCTTATGATCTGATCAGGCGTGGTAATCAGGTTACCGTATATGAGGCTTCCGATCATGTTGGGGGTTTGGCGGCTGGTTTCAAAGAGCCCCATTGGGATTGGTCCGTAGAACAGTACTATCACCACTGGTTTGCTTCGGATAAGCACATGCTTGGATTGATCAATGAGCTTGGATGGGGCGATAAAGTGCTATTTCCCCGCCCCTATACGGTCATGTATTATCAAGGGCACTTTTATCCGTTCGATTCAATCCTCAAAGCCATCCTTTTTCCCGGCTTGGGCTGGGGGATCAACAAAGCTCGCTTCGGCTTGGTCGGACTGTTCTTACGCCTGACCAATGATTGGAAAGCCCTTGAAATGCACACTGTGGATGCCTGGATGCGCAAATGGGCTGGTGACCGCGTCTATGAGCTGATGTGGCAACCGCTGATGATCGGTAAATTCGGCGAGCGATATGCCCAACAGGTCAACATGGCTTGGATGTGGGCACGTTTAAAAGCCCGTACCACCCGTCTGGGCACCTTTCAAGGAGGTTTCCAGGCTTTTGCGGACCGGTTTGCAGCCACCTTACAAGGATTGGGGGTTACCCTGTTTTTAAATTCTCCCGTTCAACAAATCCTCTCATCACCTGGTGGAGACGGGATCGACCTCTTTACTTCCAACGGTCAAGTTCATTACGACCAATGTCTGGTGACTACTTCTCCCAACCTGCTGGCACGCCTCGTTCCTACCCTACCCCCAGATTACCTCAAGGGTTTACTCGAGCTAAAATCCATGGGTGCGGTGGTAATGACCCTTTCTCTCAAACATCAGCTTTCAGAGCAGGGGTATTATTGGTACAACCTTCCCAAATCGGCTGGTTTCCCTTTTCTGGCATTGGTGGAACATACCAATTTCGTCTCCCCTGAGCATTTTGGCGGTGATCATATTATCTACTGTGGGGATTATCTCGAACCAGACCATGAATATTTCAAGTTAAGCCAGGAAGAGCTGCTGCAGCGTTTCCTACCAGCATTTAAACACTTCAATTCCGACTTTGAGCCGGGTTGGATCAACAAAACATGGCTGTATCGCACCAATTATGCCCAACCAGTGCCGTTGCTCAACCATTCACGCAACATTCCCACTATCCAGACGCCCCTGCCCGGGCTTTATTTCGCCAGCATGAGCCAGGTCTACCCTTGGGATCGAGGAACGAATTACGCCGTCGAGATCGGGCGCAGGGCTGCGAATTTGATGATGGACTCATTGAATAATTAAGTTTTCCACCAATATATTGGGGCATATTCACTCGGGTCCACAATCTTGAATTCCCTAGTGCTTGCGAGCGGCAGAATGCACTAACCTTCTCTAATCTGATTTCCCAGGTAATCAGCATATTGTTTCGATGCTGACTTTGCTATCGCTATATTAATCATTTTATCCCACCCATTATTGAATCCTGTGCCTGTTATCCTGTAAATCAAATACCCCAGTATGCTTTCGTGTATAATCACTTGGAATGGAGGCTTCTATGAGACGTCCTTTATCGTTGAATATTTCCGCTATTCTTGAGCTCCCCATTATTTCACACGTACGTCGTAATCACGGGTTGGAGCATGCCACTTTGCATACCCTGGCAAATCATCTCCCGAACACCATGCTGATTGGCCATTCAGATGTTGGTGGTTTTTGGATTATTGGTGATGTTCCACCCGAGGTGTTGCATACCGCCGTCCTGGAAGCGATCGCACGACTAAGGGCTGGTGAGCGCCAGCTGGCGATTCACCCTAATTGTGGTACCAATTATGTTACTGCGGGCGCGCTTGCTGGTCTGGCGGGCGCCTCAGTCATGCTGGGTTCAGGCAAGCGTGTGCAGGATAAGCTTGCTCGTCTGCCTTTCGCTGCCGCGCTTGCCACCATTGCTTTGATCATTTCACAACCATTAGGTTTACTCCTCCAGGCGCGGGTGACCACCTCCGGTGACCCTGGCTCACTTGAAGTTACCGCAATTTCCCATAAGAAGCAAGGTCGCATGACCGTTCATCGTGTGCAAACCAGAGGGTAAGTGTGGTAGAGGAAGCTCCTGAGATCTATCTCTTTGATGGTGATGATGAATTTGCCATCAAAGAATCCATCGATAAGATCCGCACCCGACTCGGTGACGCAAATATCGCCGAGATGAATACCACCCAATTGGATGGTAGGTCATTCTCGCTAAACCAGCTCAAAGATGCTGTGGCAAGTGTCCCGTTTCTGGCTACAAAAAGGCTGGTTATTCTCACCCACCCTACCGCCAGTTTAAAAGACAAGGCCGAGCAAGAGCAATTTATAAACTATCTAAATGCCGAGAAACCTACTGCAAAATTGGTATTGGTGGATTATGAATTCCTGACCAATGAGAGAGATAAAAAAGAAGGCAGGTTAAATTGGCTCGAAAAATGGGCCTCCTCCCCGCAGCAGGCAAAGCGTGTCTACATCCGGCATCATCCACAACCCAGTGGCGCTTTAATGGTTAAGTGGATTCAAGAACATGCAAAAACTATGGGGGGTCAAATTTCACCTCAGGCTGCAGTTTTACTTGCCAATCAGATTGGTGACGACACCCGCCTGGCCACTCAAGAGATCACCAAGCTGCTGACGTATGTCAACTTCGCCCGTCCAGTGGATATAGATGATGTTGAGCATCTTACGCCTTTGACCGCTAAAATTGGTGGTTTTGAGCTGGTGAACGCCTTGCGAGACCGTGACCAGCGTAAAGCACAAGCCTTATTACACAGAAGTCTGCAAGAAGACGACCCTTTACAGATTTTACAGAGTATAGTCTATCAAATTCGGTTGCTGATTGTGGCACGTGAGATATTAGATGAGCACGGTTCGATCAATAACTTTCCAAAATCATTAAATATTAAATATTATCCCGCTAAATTGGCACTGGAGAGCGCCTCACGTTACTCCATTAAATTTCTTGAAATGATCTATCATCGATTGTTGGACCTTGATGAAGCGATTAAAACCGGGCAAATGGACGCAGATTTAGCCCTCGAGCTGTTGGTGATAGAGCTCACGATTTAGCCGAGTTTCCATTATTATTTACCCCCAACCAAAAATGATTTGGCAATACCGAACGCGTGGCACGTACCTCGATACCTGCCCCTTTCCATGAGTTATTACCCAAGGTGCGTGGATGAATTAGACATATATTGGGTGCCTTCCCATATTTCGTATGGTAATAATTGGCTGCCCTCTGGATTTTAGTGGTCAAATCTGATTTATTATCATTATCGAACCACAGCATTCCAATATTCATAATCTAGCCTCCGACGGTTTGGAACCATATCATCAAACCTGTTTTTCTCAATTATCGTCATTATAACAGAACATTTGTTCTATGTCAAGAGGATTCAGCAGTTTACTTGCCATCCATATTATGCAGGATATGTACCAGGTGCCCTTTCATTCGGGAAAATAAATAAAAATGCCATCCAATCTGACATGGATGGCATCTAGTCACTAAAAAATATCGTGTATTTAATGCTTCACCCAATAGCTGATACTTTCAATGTGATAGGTCTGCGGAAACATATCAATGAGAGTCACCTCCATCAACGAATATCCCCCCGCTGCTAGCTTTTTGGCATCGCGAGCCATCGTAGCCGGGTCGCATGAAACATATGCCAGTTGTTCTGCTCCTTGTGCTAATATACCTTCAACAGTTTTCCCTTCCAAACCTGAGCGTGGTGGGTCCATTATGATAATATCCGGATTGAAGATGATGCTACCCAACACCTCTTCCGCCGAGGCTTCATAGAGGTCCACATTCTCAAATTCATCCAGATTGGTGGTGAAATCTTCACAGGCATCAGGGGAAACCTCAATCCCCACCAAACGCTTCACATTAGGCGCCAGGAAGGCGCTAAATAATCCCACGCCAGAATAAACATCCAAAATTGTCATATTTTCTGATAAGGATAGATGCTCTGTTAAATACTTCACCATTGCCTGCGTTTGAAGGGTGTATACCTGAAAGAAAGAGCTGGCTGATACCTTGAAGTGCCTGCCTAAAACCTCCATCACAATATGGTCACTACCTGCTAGAACCAAACTGCCAGTTGGTCCCACTTGCACAATAGAAATTGCCAGGTCTTCAATGCTGAAATCCAATGGCTGGGGGTCAGAACTTTCCAGGATAAGCATCATGTC
>Ga0153915_10001816_pt1 | contig 19614 bp, 16 predicted proteins | sample Opewatmetagenome_2_FD_107003 | JGI IMG/M metagenome (GOLD analysis project Ga0153915, IMG submission 107003) | Freshwater wetland microbial communities from Ohio, USA - Open water 3 Core 3 Depth 3 metaG | ecosystem: Environmental > Aquatic > Freshwater > Wetlands | place: USA: Ohio, Lake Erie...
AGCTGGTTAGAGTGCCGGTCTGTCACACCGGAGGTCGCGGGTTCGAGCCCCGTCAGCCCCGCCTGAACCCGCCTCGCGGGACGAAGTGTCCGGCTCCGCCTGCCCGCTCAGGCGGGGCCGTCCTTTTTTCGGACGCGGGGACCATGGTCGAGACCGCTCCGTTCCTTCATCATCCCGTGCTGGCCGGCGCCGTGCGCGACTGGGCGGCGGGCGCCGCCCGCGCCGTCGATGCGACGGCCGGCGGCGGCGGCCATGCCGAGCTGCTGCGCGCCGCGGGGGCGCGCGTGCTCGCGATCGACCGCGACCCCACGGCGCTCGCGGCGGCCCGGGCCCGTCTCGGCGACGCGGACGTGAGCTATCTCTGCGCGGCGTTCGGCTCGCCCGAGGCGACGGCGGCGGTGGCGGAGTTCCGCCCCGACCGCGTGCTGCTCGATCTGGGTGTCTCGTCTCCCCAGCTCGACGACGCGGCGCGCGGGTTCACCTTCCGGCCGGGCGCCCCGCTCGACATGCGGATGACCCCCGGACAAGGGGCGAGCGCCGCCGATGTTCTCAACAGCGCATCCGCCGATCAGCTGGCCGACGCGTTCGCCAGCGGGGCCGACGAGCCTCGTGCCCGGGCGCTGGCGCGCGCCATCGTGCGCCGCCGGCTGCGGGAGCCGTTTCGGACCAGCGACCACCTCGTCAACGCGATCCGCGAGGTGCTGGGGCCGCGCGCCGGGCCGCCGGACTTCGCCCGGCTGTTTCAGGCCGTGCGCATCGCCGTGAACGACGAGCGCGGCGAGCTGGAGCGCGCGCTCCCGCTGTTCCGGGACGCGCTCGTCCCGGGCGGCCGGCTGGGCGTGATCACCTACCACTCCGGCGAGGACCGCATCGTCAAGCAGGCGTTCCGCGACTGGGCGCGCGACTGTATCTGCCCGCCGCGCCAGCCGATCTGCACCTGCCGTGGCCGGTCGCTGGGCGTTGTGCTCACCAAGAAAGCGCTGACGGCCGGCCCAGACGAGGTACTGGCGAACCCGCGCGCCCGCTCGGCGCATTTCCGGGCGTTCCAGACCGCGGAGGCCGCGTGAAGCTCAGGGGTCGCCACCTGTTCTTCCTGTGGCTGTTCGCGGCGTGCGCCGCGCTGTGGCTCGTGATCTGGCGCCAGACCGACAGCTTCCGGCTGGCGCGCGCCCTGAACGAGACGCGGAGCCAGCGCGCCATCCTCCAGGGCCGCGCCGGGGATCTGCAGCGCCGCATCCGCGCCGCGACCAGTCGCGATCAGTTGATCCCGCGCGCGGCCGCTCGACTCGGGCTGCGCGAGGCGAAGGACTCGGAGATCTTCCGCATCACCGTCCCGCCGCCCGCGCCTCCACCGTGAGCCGTGGCTAAACCCGCAGTTCGCCTGCAGGCGCTGGAGATCGCACTGCTCGTCGGTCTCGGGGCCGTCGTGCTGCGCGCGGCGCAGGTGCAGATCCTCCAGGGGGGGCGCTACTCGGAGGAGGCTCGGGCGCAGCGCACCGTGCGCCTCACGCTCGAGGCGCGGCGCGGCGGCCTGTACGACCGGGACGGCACGGCCATCGCGTTGACCCAGGAGAGCTACCATGTGGGCGTCGCGCCGAATGAGCTGCGCGACCCGGGGCGCGATGCCGTGGCGATCGCCGGGGCATTGCACCTGCCGGCCCCGGAGGTGCGCTCGGCGCTGCGGAAGCGGTACGCCTACTTCGGCGGGCCGTTCAGCGCACTCGAGGTCCAGCGCATCCGCGCACTGCGGGGTGTGCACCTCGATGCGGTCTTGAAGCGCTTCTATCCCTCTCCGACCTTCGCCGGCGCCGTCGTGGGCCGGGTGGGCACGGACGGCGGGACATCCGGGCTGGAGCACGCCTTCGACAGTCTCCTCACCGGACGGGCCGGTGCCGCCGTGGCGCTCAAGGACCGGGCCGGCCGCGAGTACGAATCGCCGTCGCGGTTGATCGCGGCACCGGTCGCGGGTGCGGATGTCATCCTGACGCTCGATGCGGAGCTGCAGGAGATCGCGCAGCGCGCGCTAGGGGAAGCGGTGCGCGAGACGGACGCCGCCGGCGGCGACGTGGTGATCCTCGATCCCAGGACGGGGGAGCTGCTCGCGGTCGCGTCCCAGCGGCGCGACGGCAGCACGCCCCCCAGCGCGTTCACCGAGACCTACGAACCCGGCTCGATCGCCAAGATCTTCGCCGCCGCGGCGCTGCTGTCGCTCGATCGCGTGAAGGACAAGGACCACGTGTCGGGCGAAGACGGGCGGTTCAAGATGCCCGGCCGACCGGTGCTCATCGACGAGCACCCGATGCCCTCCCTTACCCTGGCCGATGCGATCGCCGTCTCCAGCAACATCGCGATGGCGAAGTTCGCGCAGCGTCTCTCCCCACGCGAGCAGTTCGCCATGTTGCGCGACTTCGGGCTCGGCACGCAGACGGGGATCGAGTTCCCGGTCGAGTCGCCGGGTCGGCTGCGGGTGCCGACGGAATGGTCTGGCACGAGTCAGGTGAGTCTCGCCATCGGCTACGAGGTGGCGGTGACCCCGCTGCAGATCGCCGTGGCGTACGGCGCCATCGCCAATGACGGCCTGCTCCTCGCTCCGACGCTGGTGCGCGAGATTCGCAGTCCCGCCGGAGAGGTGCTGTACCGCCATCGCCCCGAGCCGGTGCGCCGGGTCGTGTCGACCAGGATTGCCCGGCAGCTGCGCGACCTGCTGCAGGGCGTCGTGCGGCGCGGCACCGGCACCGGCGCCACCATCGCCCACTTCGAGCTGGCGGCCAAGACGGGAACCGCCCGGCGCGTGGTGCACGGCAGGTACGCACCGGACGAGTACACCGCGTCGTTCGCGGCCCTGTTTCCCGCCGACTCGCCCCAGGTCGTCGTCGTCGTGAAGATCGACGACCCCGATCCACGCAAGAAAGGGTATTTCTCGGCGCAGACCGCCGCGCCCGTCACCCGGTCGCTCATCGAGCAGGCGCTGGCCTCGCGCACCGTCACCCTGAATCAGGCGCGGCTCGCGACCGCGCCCGCCGCCGCGACGCCGCCCCCGCTCGAGGACGATGACGGCCTCGTGCCTTACGTCGTCCCGTGGCCGTTCCACCCCGACACTGCCGCCGGCCGCGGCGACCGCGTCGTCCCCGACGTGGACGGTCGGCCGTTGCGCGAAGCGGTACGCGCGCTGCACCGCCGCGGGTTCCGCGTGGTGCTGCGCGGCTGGGGCAACGCGGAGCACACCTGGCCCGCCGCCGGTACCTCGGCGCGCGCGGGGTCCGTGGTGACGTTGTTCGCGGCGCCTCGTCCGTGACCACCCTGGCCGACATCGTGACCGGGCTGCGCGGCGCCGCGCTGCTCGCGGCCGAGCCCGCCGACGCGCCGGGCCTGCCCGCCATCACGGGACTCACCGCCGACACACGCCGCCTCGCGCCCGGCATGTTGTTCTGCGCCGTGCGCGGCGCCGTGGAGGACGGTCATCGCTACGTGGCGGCCGCCGCGCGCTCCGGTGCCGTTGCCGCGCTCGTGGAACACCCGGTGGACGCGGCGCTGCCGCAGATCGTGGTGAAGGATGGGCGGCGCGCCGCCGCCCTGGCCGCGGAGACGTGGTACGGGCGCCCGGCGGCACGGCTGGATCTCATCGGCGTCACCGGGACGAACGGCAAGACGACCACGGTGACGCTGCTGCGTCACGTGCTGGGTGCGCTCGAGCCGATGGGCTCGATCGGCACGCTCGGTGCGTTCGCGCCGGACGGCTCGCCCGTGGCGAGCGAAGCCGGCAATCTGACGACGCCGGGACCGATCGATCTCCAGGCGACCCTCGCCGCGCTGGTGGCCTGCGGCGCCCGGGGCGCGGCGATGGAAGTGTCGTCCCACAGCCTCGACCAGGGCCGGGTAGACGGTCTGGCGTTTCGCGCCGGCGTGTTCACCAACCTGACCCGGGACCACCTCGACTACCATCGCACCTTCGACGAGTACTTCCGCGCCAAAGCGCGCCTCGCCGACCACCTGCGCCCCAACGGGCTCGAGGTCGTGAATGTCGACGACCCCGCCTGGCAGCGGCTGCGCCGCGCGCATCGCCGCATCACGTTCGGTGAGCACGGTGGCGAAGTCACCGCGCGCCACGTCACGAGCGACGGCCGAGGGTCGCGCTTCGAGCTGATCACGCCGCTCGGCTCCGCGCCGGTGCGGCTGCCGCTGCTCGGCCGCTTCAACGTCGTCAACGCGCTCGGCGTGGCGGCCGTGGCCTGGGGGATGGGCCTCCCGGTCGAGACGATCGCCGAGCGGCTCACGGCGGCGCCGCAGGTGCCCGGGCGCATGGAGCGCATCGCTTCGCGGCCGTGTACCGTGCTGCGCGACTATGCCCACACCCCGGATGCCCTGGAGCGGGCGCTCGAAGCGCTGCGACCGGTCACGACGGGGCGTCTGATCGTCGTGTTCGGTGCCGGCGGCGACCGCGACCGGGGGAAGCGCGCCCCGATGGGCGAAATCGCCGTGCGGCTCGCCGACATCGCCGTGGCGACGTCCGACAACCCCCGCACCGAGGATCCGGAACGGATCCTGGATGAAGTGGAAGCGGGGATGAGCGCGAAGCCGCACCATCGCCTGGCCGATCGTCGCCAGGCGCTCGCGCTCGCCCTCTCGTTGGCGCGCCAAGGGGCGGGGGACACCATTCTACTCGCCGGCAAGGGGCACGAGACCTACCAGGTGATCGGCACGGAGAAGCAGCCCTTCGACGAAGGAGCGATCATCCGCGAGCTGGGCGCCTCGTGACATTCTGGACCAGTGCGCGAGTCGCGCGCACCCTTGGGACGGCTCCGTCCGGGTCCGCGGCGTTCCCCCATGTCTCCACCGACACGCGGGCCCTCGTCGCGGGTGACCTGTTCGTCGCGCTGAAAGGGGAGCGGTTCGACGCCCACGATTTCCTGGCCGAGGCACGCGCGCGCGGCGCCGCTGCCGCCGTGGTGCGGCGCGGGACGCCCCCCGTGCCGGGTCTGCCGTTCTTCGCGGTGGACGATCCGCTCGCGGCGCTCGGAGCGCTCGCGCGCGCACGCCGCCGCGCGCTTCCGGCGGGGTGTCCGGTCATCGCGATCACCGGATCGAGCGGCAAGACGAGCACCAAGGAGCTGGTCCGGGCGGCCCTCGCACCGCGCTACCGCGTGCACGCCACGGCCGCCAACCTCAACAACGAGATCGGCGTTCCGCTCACGATCCTGGGCGTCCCCGAGGATGTCGAGGCGCTCGTCGTCGAAGCGGGCGCGAGCGTCCCGGGGGAAATCGGCCGCCTGCGGGCCATCATCGAGCCGACGATCGGGGTGATCACCAACGTGGGCTACGCGCACGTGGAGGGATTCGGCTCGCTCGCCGGCGTGCTGCGGGAGAAGCTGTCGCTGCTGGACGGCGTCCCCGTGGCCATCGTGGGACTCGAGCCGCCCGAGCTGGCGCAGGAGGCGCGCCGCCGCACGCGGACCATCGTGGCGGGCGCGGCTCCCCCGGCCGAGGTGCAGGCTGAAGCGGTCGCGTTGGACGAGGACGGTCGTTGTGTCCTGCGCTGGCTCGGCCGGGAGATCACGCTCCCGCTGTTCGGGCTGCACCAGGGGGACAATGCGATGCTCGCGCTGGCGGTGGCGCAGGAGGCCGGGGTCGAGCCGGCCGCGGCCCTGTCTGCCCTGGCCGGGGCTGCCGTCCCTGGCGGGCGGGGACGCGTCGTCCACCGGGGAGCGCTCACGATCATCGACGACACCTACAACGCGAACCCGGGCTCGCTGGCCCGTGCGGTGGAGTCGGCGGCGTGGCTCGCGCGGGAGCGGGGACGCCCGCTGGTGGTGGTGGTCGGCAGCATGTTGGAGCTCGGGCCGGAAAGTGCCAGATTGCACGCGGCCGCGGCGGCCGACATCGTGCGCCGCGAGCCGGCGCTGGTGGCCGCCGTCGGGGAATTCGTCCCGGCCTTCGCGCCCTACCGCGAGCGATTCGGGGAGCGGCTGCTCGTCGCCGCGGATGCCGAAGCGCTCGGTCCGGCGCTCAAAGCCGTGCTGCACGGGAACGAAGTGGTCCTGCTCAAGGCGTCGCGCGGCGTTGCCCTGGAGCGGGTGCTGCGCCATCTCAGCTAGGAGACACCGGCCACCGTGCTCTATCACCTGCTGGCGCCGCTCGGCAAGCACCACATTCTCTTCAATCTGTTCAACTACATCACCTTCCGGACCGCGGGAGCCACCATGATGGCGCTGATCCTCGCCTTCGCCGTGGGTCCGTGGGTCATCGGAAGGCTGCGGCAGCGCGGCGTGGGTCAGGTGATTCGCGCCGAAGGGCCGGCGCACCAGGAGAAGCGCGGCACGCCCACCATGGGCGGCATCATCATCATTCTGGCGACGGTGATCCCGACCTTGCTGTGGGCCCGGCTCGACACGCGCTACGTACTCGTCGCCGTGGCGGCGACGCTATGGATGGGCGTGATCGGGTTCCTGGACGACTACTTGAAGATCGTTCGCGGCAAATCGCAGGGGCTCGTGGCCAAGTGGAAACTCGTGGGGCAGGTGACCTTCGGCCTGGCGCTCGGCGTGTTCCTGGTCCTGTGGCCGTTCGTCCCCGCCATGGCCACGTACACGCAGCTCCCGGTGTTCAAGTACATCTTCCTGGCGTTGCCGATTCCGCTCTACATCGCGTTCGTCACGTTCGTCGTGACCGCGAGCTCGAACGCCGTGAACCTCACGGACGGGCTGGACGGGCTCGCGACCGGGCTCACGGCCATCGTCGCGGGCTCCTTTGCCGTGTTCGCGTATCTCTTCGGGCGCTTCGACGCCTCGCGCTATCTGGGTGTGATGCATCTCGCGGGGTCGGGGGAGCTCGCCGTGTTCTGCGGCGCCCTGATGGGCGCGGCGCTGGGGTTTCTGTGGTTTAACGCGTACCCGGCCCAGGTCTTCATGGGAGACACCGGGGCGCTGGCGATCGGCGGCGCGCTGGGCACCGTGTCGATTCTGCTCAAGGCGGAATTCCTGCTGCTCATCGCGGGCGGCATGTTCGCCCTCGAGACGCTGTCGGTCATCATCCAGGTCAACGTGTATCGCTGGCAGAAGCGCCGCCGCGGCAAAGAATACGCGGACGCGCACCGGGTCTTCCGCATGGCGCCGCTGCATCACCATTTCGAAAAGTGCGGGTGGTCGGAGCCGCAGGTGGTGATGCGGTTCTACATTCTCGGGTTCCTGTGCTCGATGCTGGCGCTCGCGACGCTCAAGGTCCGATGATCCTGCCGGACGCTTGGCGCGCCGGCCGCGTGGCGGTGATCGGTCTCGGGAAGAGCGGCACGGCGGCGACGCGGCTGCTGGTGCGGGAGGGGGTGCGCGTTTACGCGAGCGACGGCAGTCCCGCGCCGTATGCGGGGGCGGCTGCCGAGGCGCTCCGCTCCCTGAAGGGGGTCGAGGTGGAGCTGGGCCGGCACGATCTGGCGAAGATCCGCGCCGCCGCCGCGGTGGTCGTCTCGCCCGGCGTTCCTCCCGGTGCCGCGCCGCTGGCCGCGGCCCGCGCGGCCGGCGTACCGGTCGTCGCGGAGCTCGATCTGGGCTTCCGCGCCCTCCAGGGCGTCCGCTGCATCGCGGTCACGGGGACGAACGGGAAGACGACGACCACGGCGCTGATCGCCCACCTGCTCGGTCACGCCGGGCTGCGCGCCCAGGCGGCGGGCAACATCGGGCTCCCGCTCTCCGACGTCGCGCTCGCTCCCGATCCACCGCTGTGGATCGCGGTGGAGGTGTCGTCGTTCCAACTGCACGACAGTCCCCACTTCGCGCCGGAGATCGGCGTCCTGACGAACCTCGCGCCCGATCACCTCGACCGCTATCCCGATGTCGCCGCCTATTACGGCGACAAGCAGCTGCTGTTCCGCAACGCGACCGATGCGAGCGTGTGGGTGATCAACGGCGACGACCCGCAGGCGCTCGAGCTCGCGGCCGGAGCCCGCGGGCGCCGGCTGCGCTTCTCGCTTCGTGGGCCGAGCGACGGCTGGTACGATGCGGCGGAACAGTCCTTGCGTCTGGGGGGTGGTGAGCTGATGCGCCGCGAGGCGCTGCCGCTGCTGGGCCTGCACAACGTGGCCAACGCGCTGGCGGCGGCACTCGCGGTGCAAGAGACCGGTATCGGTCCGGCGGCGATCGCCGAAGGGCTGCGCACGTTTCAGCCGCTGCCCCACCGGCTCGAGCCGGTGGCGGAGGTGAACGGTGTCCGCTGGATCAACGACTCCAAGGCGACCAACATCGCATCGACCGTGGTGGCGATCGAGGCGATGGACCGGCCGTTCGTGCTGCTGCTCGGGGGGCGGCACAAGGGCGAGCCGTACACGCGTCTTGCGCCGCTGCTGCGGGAGCGGTGCCGCCTGGTGGTGGCCTACGGCGAAGCGGGGCCGCTGGTGGCGCAGGACCTTGCCGGTCAGGTGCCGCTCGAGCGCGGCGGCGATTTCGCCGACGTCGTCGCCCGCGCCCGCCGCGCCGCCCGGTCCGGGGACGCGGTGTTGTTGTCGCCCGCCTGCTCGAGCTACGACATGTTCGCCAACTACGAGGAGCGCGGCGCCACGTTCCGGCGGCTCGCGACCGCCGCATGACCGAGCGGCGCTGGGAAACGCGACTCCTCGCGGTCGTCGCCATGGGGCTCTCGATGGTCGGGATCATCGCCGTCTACGGCGCCTCGAGCCTCGTCACGACGCGCGGGGGCGGCGTCGTCGGGTCGAGCTTCGCCTTGAACCAGGCGGTGGGGCTGCTGGTCGGCGGCCTGATGGCGACGATCGTCGCCCGGCTCGACTACCACCTGTGGGAGCGCTGGGCGTGGCCGATCCTCGGCATCGTCGCCCTGCTGTTGCTCGTGCCGTTGTTGCCCTTCACGCACGCTATCGCGCCGATGCGCAACGGCGCGCGCCGGTGGGTGGAGATCGCCGGGCTCTCGATGCAACCGTCCGAGTTGGCCAAGATCGCCATGGTGGTCTGGACGGCGATGCTGGCCGCCAAGAAGGGGGCCGAGATGCGCAGCTTCCGGCGCGGCGTGGTCCCCATGCTCGTGATCGTCGCTCCCCTCGTCGGGCTGATCTTCCTCGAGCCCAATCTCTCGATGGCGCTGCTCGTCACGCTGCTCGCCGGGGTGGTGATGTTCTCGGCGGGAGCGAAGATCGGGCACTTCCTGCTGCTCGCCGTCGGGGCCGCCCCGCTCCTCTTCGGGGCGGTCGCCACTGCGCAGTACCGGCTGGCGCGCGTGCTCACGTTCCTCAATTCAGGCAGCGCGCCTACCGAGGCGACCTGGCAGGTGCACCAGTCGCTCGTCGGCATCGGCGCCGGCCGCCTGCTGGGCGTCGGGATCGGCCACGGCCAGCAGAAGCTCGGCTATCTGCCCTACGCCTACTCCGACTTCATCTTCTCCACGCTCGGCGAGGAATGGGGCTTCCTCGGCGTGCTGCTGCTCGCGGTCGGGTTCGGCCTCTTCATCTGGCAGGGCTTCCGCATCGCGCGTTCGGCGCGCGACCCGTTCGGGCAGCTGCTCGCGGCGGGGCTCACCGCCATGGTGGGCATCGGGGCCGTGCTGCACATCGGCGTGACGCTGGCGGTGCTGCCCGCTACCGGCATCACGCTGCCGTTCGTCTCCTACGGACGCTCGAGCCTGCTCGTCGCGCTGATCGCGACGGGCATGCTCATCAGTGTGGGACAGCGGCGCAGCGGTCGCGCGGCGGGGGAGTGAGGCCGTGAAGGTCCTGTTCGCCGGCGGCGGCACCGGCGGGCACCTGATGCCTGCGCTGGCGCTGGCCCAGGCGCTGCGTGATGCGCATCCCGACCTCGAGCCGGTGCTGATCGGGTCGGAGCGGGGCATCGAAGCCGAAGTGCTGCCGCGCTATCCGTTCCGCCACTACCTGTTGCCGATCGAGCCGATCTACCGTCACCAGTGGTGGCGCAACGCGCGTTGGCCGCTCGTCGCCTGGCGCGTGTGGCGGGCGGTCGGGCGTGTCCTGGCGGACGAGCATCCCATTCTCGTCGTCGGCACCGGCGGCTACGTCGCGGGACCGGTCGTGTGGCGGGCGCAGCGCGCCGATATTCCGACGGCGATCCAGGAGCAGAACGCGCTGCCGGGACTCGCCACCCGCTGGTTGGCGCGGCGCGCCCGGCAGATCCACCTCGGCTTTCCCGAAGCGGCCGCGCGACTGCGACCGGGAGCGCGGACGGTGGTGTTCACGCTGGGCAACCCGATCCGTCCGCCGCCGCCCGCTGAGGCCGACGACCGGGCGACGGCGCTCGCCGCGTTCGGACTCGCGCCCGAGCGTCCCACGGTGCTCGTGTTCGGCGGCAGCCAGGGCGCGCGCGCGCTGAACTACGCCGTCGCCGGCGCGCTGGAGCACGACGGGTTGAGCGACGTGAATCTGCTGTGGGGCACCGGTCCGGTGCACGCGAGCACCTTCGCCCGCTACGCCGTGCCGGGACGCGTCGTCGTGCAGGGTTTCTTCGACCCGATGGCGCGGGCGTATCGCGCCGCCGACGTCGTGTTCTGCCGCGCCGGCGCGATGACCGTGGCCGAGGTGTGCGCGTGGGGGAAAGCGAGCGTGCTGGTGCCGTTGCCGTCGGCCGCGGCCGATCATCAGCGCTACAACGCGCGCGCGCTCGCGGACGCGGGAGCGGCGGTGCTGTTGCCGGAGTTCGATCTCTCCGGTCGTACGCTATCGTCGACGGTGCATCTACTGCTGCAACATCCGGAGCGACGCGCGGCGATCGCCGCCCAGGCGCGCGCGCGGGGACGACCAAACGCGGCGGCGGAGATCATGTCAAATATTTTGACACTCATCGACTTGTAGTAGCGGCTCTTTTCTAAGTCGCGTAAAATCCTTATATTAGCCTCCCACAGATGACCTTGTTTGCACCCGACGGCGATTCCCGACCCGTCCACTTCATGGGCATCGCTGGAGCGGGGATGAGTGCCTTGGCGCTGTTGGCCAGGCTCCGCGGGGTGCCCATAACTGGTTGTGACAACGACACTTCTGGTGCTGCTGACCTGGAAGCGCTCGGTGTGCCCGTCTGGCAGGGGCACGATCCGGCGCATTTGGACGACGCGCGAGCTGTGGTGGTGACGGCAGCGGTCCCGACCGATCACCCCGAGCTGGCCCGCGCGAGAGCGCAGGGGCTCGCCGTGATGCGTCGGGCCGATGCGCTGGGTGCGGTCGTCTCCGGGGCAACGGTGGTCGCGGTGGCCGGCACGCACGGCAAGACGACCACCACCGCGATGTGCACGCAGGCGCTCGCGGCGGTCGGGCGCGATCCGACCGGGCTGGTGGGCGGCCGCATCGCGGCGTGGGGCGGCAACGCCCGCATCGGCGGGACGTCGCTCTATGTCGTCGAAGCGGACGAGTTCGACAAAGCGTTCCTCTCTCTCTCACCCACGGTGGCGGTGATCAACAACGTCGAAGCCGATCACCTGGAATGCTACGGCGGCAGCACGGAGGCGCTCGAGCGCGCCTTCGTGCAGTTCGCGACTCCCGCGGCGCGCGCGATCGTCGGCACCGACGATCCCGGCGCCGCCCGCGTCGCCGCCGCGCTCCCGGGATCGGTGTGGCGGGTGGGGACCGAGCCGGGCGCCGATATCCGCATCAGCGCCTTCGATCTCGGGCCGGACGGCTCGCGCGCCCGGCTCGCGCTGCCGGGCGGCCGTTCGGTGCAGCTGCGCCTCCGGGTGCCGGGGCTTCACAACGTCCGCAACGCGGCCGCCGCGCTCGGGGCGGTCGCCGCGCTCGATGCGGAGCTGGCGCCCGCCGTGGATGCCCTGGCGTCGTTCACCGGCGCGGCGCGACGCTTCGAGCGCGTGGGGGAGGCGGCCGGAGTGACCGTCGTGGACGACTACGCGCACCATCCGAGCGAAGTGCGCGCCACGCTGGCGGCGGCGCGGCAGGCATTCCCGGGACGCCGCATCGTCGCCGTCTTCCAGCCGCACCTGTACTCCCGCACCGCGCTGCATGGCGCGGCGTTGGGGCGCGAGCTTGCGGCGGCGGACGCGGTATTTCTCGCTCCGGTGTACGCGGCGCGCGAGCAGCCGCTCTCGGGTGTCACCTCGGAGCTGGTGGCCGCGGGTGCGCGAGCGGCCGGGACGAGTCCGGTGATGGTGACCGATCGGCCGGCGCTCGCCGGACAGGTCGCGCGCGTTGCGCAGGCGGGCGACGTCGTGCTCACGCTGGGGGCGGGCGACGTCACACGCACCGGTCCGGAGCTCCTGGCCTTGCTCGGGCGACACCCGGCGGGCAGCGGCACGAGGGGGAACCGGTGAAACCCGTCGGCCGGCGCATCCTCATCGGCGTTGGCCTCGTGCTCGGCGCCTGGCTCGTGTTGCCGCGACTGCTGCGCCACGCGGGATTCTTCCGGGTGCGGCAGATCGAGCTGGTCGGCGTGCGCTACTCGGCCCCCGCGGCGTTGATCGGGGCGCTGCATCTCGCGCCGGGGGCGAGCGTATTCGACGACCTTGACCTGCTCGCGACGCGCCTGCGGGCGCTGCCCGGGATCGCGGATGCCCGTGTGGTGCGCCATCTCCCCGGGGCGCTCAAGGTGATCGTGCGCGAGGTCGAGCCGGTCGCGCTCGTGCCTGGCAGCGACGGCGGCCCGCTCACCGTCGTGGACGGCGAGGGCCACGCGTTGCCGTACGATCCCTCCCGGGTGCCGGTCGATCTCCCGGTCGCCGCGAGTCCGGACTCGGGGCTCGTGAGCGTGCTCGCGCTGGTCCAGTCCGTGGATCCGACGCTGTTCGAGGAGATCACGGCCGCCCGCGCCTCGGGCGACGATGTCGTGCTTCAGCTCGGCGCGCGGCGCGTCCTGGTGGAAGACGACGCCGGTCCCGAGATCATCCGCGCCGTGGTGCTGGTCGCCAACGATCTCGCGGCGCGGTCGCGCCCCTATGGAGAGCTCGACGCGCGCTATGCCGGCCAGATCGTGGTGCGCCGCACAGCGGGAGGCGGCGCATGACCCGGGACCGCCGCCTGGTGGCCGGGCTCGATCTCGGCAGCACGAAGACGTGCGCGGTGATCGCGGAAGTCGTGGGCGACATCCCCCGGTCGCCGCTGGCCAAGGTGCTGGGCGTGGGCCTCGCCAAGAACAGCGGCGTGCGCCGCGGCGTGGTGCGCGATATCGAGGAGACGGTCCGCTCGGTGACGGCCGCGCTGCGCGACGCGGAGCGCATGTCGGGGGTGAAGTCGGCGGCGGTGACCTGCGGCATCGCCGGCGAGCACGTGTCGGCGCGCAACTCCTCGGGGGTCGTGGCCGTCAACGGGGACGAGATCACGCCGGCGGACGTGGCGCGCGTGAACGAGGTGGCCCGCGCCGTGTCGCTCGGGCCCGACCAGGAGCTGCTGCACGACATCCCGCAGGAGTACATGGTCGATCAGCAGCGCGGGATTTCGGATCCGGTCGGCATGACGGGCATGCGGCTCGAGGTCGAGGCGTACCTGGTGACGGTCCAGTCGACTGCCGCGCAGAATCTGCGCAAGGCGGTGCAGCGCGCGGGCTATCGCGTGGCCGACCTGGTGCTCGAGCCGCTGGCCGCTTCCTACGCTGTGCTGACCGACGACGAGAAAGAGCTGGGGGTCGCGCTGGTGGAAGTGGGCGGCGGCTCGACCGGCGTGGCGATATTCCACGAGGGAAAGATCCGGCACGTCGCCTCGCTCAAGTACGCCGGCGCCCACGTGACCAACGATCTCGTCCAGGGCCTCGGGGTGACGCAGGCCGACGCCGAGCGACTCAAGGAGCGGCACGGCATCGCCTACGCGCCGCTGGTGGATGCATCGGAGATGATCAATCTCCCGTCCACGCCGGGCCAGGGCGCGCGGCAAGCGTCGCGCGAGCTGCTGTCGCACATCATCCATCAGCGGCTCGACGAGATCTTCATGCTGGTGGGACGGGAATTCGAGCGCGCGGGCTACGGCGGCGGGCGCCTGCCGGCGGGCGTGGTGCTCACCGGCGGCACGGCGCACCTGCCCGGACTGGTCGAGCTGGCGCGCGAGGTGTTCGCCGTGCCAGTGCGGGCGGGAGCGCCGGAGCTCGGCATTTCCGGCCTGGTGGACAGCGTGCAGGCACCGCGCTACGCGGTGCCGGTGGGGCTGGTGTTGTACGCGGCGCGGCGCCTGATGCAGGGGGCCGCGGGACACGCGGCGGGCAGTGCGGGCGACGGCAGCGTCGAAAAAGTCTTGGGACCGCTGAAGCGGTGGCTGCAGGATTTCTTCTGATCGAGGGCCCGAGGGAGCCATGATCTTCGAACTGGAAGAAACGGCTGGACAGAACGCGCGGATGAAAGTCGTCGGCGTCGGCGGCGGCGGGGGCAATGCCCTGAACCGCATGGTCGACGAGGGCGTGCAAGGCGTCGAATTCATCGCCGTGAACACCGACGCGCAGTCGCTCGAGAAGAACCGGGCGGCCGTGAAGGTGCAGATCGGCAAGAAGCTCACGCGCGGACTGGGCGCCGGCGCGCGACCCGAGATCGGCCGTCAGGCGATCGAGGAGAACCGCGACGAAACGCTGCACGCGCTGCAGGGAGCGGACCTCGTGTTCGTCACCTGCGGAATGGGCGGCGGCACCGGTACCGGTGCGGCGCCGATCATTTCCCAGGTCGCCCGCGACCTGGGCGCGCTCACCATCGGCATCGTCACCAAGCCGTTCCTGTTCGAGGGGCGCAAGCGGATGCGCCAGGCCGAAATGGGCATCGCCGAGATGCGCAAGCACGTGGACACGATGATCGTCGTGCCCAACGAGCGGCTGCTCGCGGTCGTCGGCAAGGGCATCCCGTTCCAGGATGCGCTCAAGAAGGCCGACGAGGTGCTGCTGCACGCCACGCAGGGCATTTCGTCCATCATCTGCGTGACCGGGCTCGTGAACGTCGACTTCGCCGACGTCCGCACCGTCATGCAGAATGGCGGCACGGCGTTGATGGGCACCGGCACGGGCCGCGGTGAGAACCGCGCCATGGAAGCCGCGCAGCAGGCCATCTCCTCGCCGTTGCTCGACAACATCTCGATCGCGGGTGCGACCGGGGTGCTGATCAACATCACGGGCGGGGAAGACCTCACCCTGGGTGAAGTCACGCAGGTCAGCGAGGCGATACACGATGCCGCCGGCGACGAGGCCGAGATCATCTGGGGCGCGGTCCCCGATCCGGCGATGCATGGCGAGCTGCGGGTCACCGTCATCGCCACGGGATTCGACAAGGCCGTGGCGCCGGCGGAAGCCCCGGCAGCGCGTCCGGCGGCGGGTGTGCTGCCGTTCGAGAAGCGGCCCATGCGTCCCGCGCCTCAGCCCGGGAAGCCGGCCGAGCCGCCGCCGGTCCGACGCCCCTCGACGCCGGGAGGCGCACAGCCGGAAGTGAACGAGATGGAGATCCCCACCTTCATCCGGCGGCAGATGGACTGATGCGCCGGCGTGGGTGGGTGGTGCTGGGGGCGCTCGCGCTCGTCGTGGGAGCCGGATGGGCGATCCGCGGCGGCTGGCCGTGGCGGTCTGGCGTCCGGGCACCCACGATTCAGGTGACGACGGCGTATCGCGAATTCACCGACACACTGGGACGTCGCGAAACGCTGTCCGACGTGCTAGCCCGCGTCGGGCTCACCGGCGGGCAGTACTCGGCGTTCCTCGCCTCAGCCGCGCGGCTCGACCCGCGGCGTCTCCGTCCCGGCCTGGTGTTCCATTTCCGGCGGCCGCTCACCGACTCCGTCGTGGATCGCATGATGGTGCGGCTCGGCCCCGATCGCCGGTTGTGGTACGTCCGGGGGGGGGGCGACAGCGGATGGAGCGAGCGCGAAGAAACGATCCCCTGGGCGCCCGAGCGGCTCCGGGTCGTCGGCCGGATCACCACCTCGTTGTACGAGGCGCTCGACTCGGCGATCCCCGATTCGTTCCTGCCCGCCGGGGAGCGGCAGGCCCTCGCCTGGGCGATCGCCGACGTGTACGACTGGGAAGTGGATTTCACCCGCGACGTGCGCACGGGCGACCGCTTCGAGGTGCTGTTCGACCGTCTCGTGTCCCCCGACGGGGAGCGACGCTTTGGCCGCGTGGAAGCCGCCCGCGTCGACGTGGCGCACAGTCCCACCTACGCCTACTACTTCGCCGATGACGCGGCATCCGGCGCCGGCGGCTACTTCGACGACGCGGGTCGGTCGTTGAAGCGCGCGTTCCTGCGCGCGCCACTGCAATTCCGGCGCGTCTCGAGTCGGTTCGGCGGGCGGATGCACCCGATTCTCCATACCGAACGGATGCACGAGGGTGTGGACTACGCCGCCGACTACGGCACCCCCGTGCGGGCCACGGCCGACGGCATCGTGACGCGGGCGGGGCGCGACGGCGGGTACGGCAACCTGGTCGAGCTGCGTCACGTCAACGGCATCCGGACGCGGTATGGGCATCTGTCGGCGTTCGCGCGCGGGCTGCAGGTGGGCCAGCGCATCGCGCAGGGCGAGACGATCGGCTACGTCGGCTCGACGGGACTCTCGACCGGCCCCCATTTGCACTACGAGTTCCTGATCAACGGCCGGCCCACCAACCCGCAGCGCACCGCGGCCGGCGCCGGAGCGCCCGTGCCCGCTGGATTGCGCGCGGCGTTCGACTCGGTGCGGATGCGGCTGTCGCGCGAGCTCGAGCCCACGCACCCGGCCGCCGCCGCCAGCGTAGACTAACCCCGACAGCCACCGTGGATCTCTTTCCCGCCGTCGACATCCGGGGCGGGCGTGTGACGCACGTCCGTATCGGAGCCGCCCCGGCCCCCTCGGTGTATGGGGACGATCCGGCCGCCGCGGTGGAGCGGCTCGCGGCGCAGGGGGCGCGCTGGGTGCACCTGGTCGATCTCGATCGGGCGTACGGGACGGGCTCGAACCGCGACGCCGTGCGCGGCCTGCTGCGCGGCGCGACGCTTCGCGTGCAGGTCGGCGGCTCGCTGAGCCGGGAGGAAGACCTCGATGAGATGCTCGCCTGGGGCGCGGCGCGCGTGGTGGTGGGATGCGGCGCCGCGGCCCGGGAACCGGCATTCGTGGGACGCCTCATCCGCCGCCATGGGATGGAGCGGGTCGCGGTCGGCATCGATGTGACGGAAGGGCTTGTCACGCCGCGCGGTGGAGTGCCGGCGGCGCCTCTCCCGGCCGTGGAGCTCGCCGGTCAGGTCCGCGATCAAGGAGCGCGTACGGTCATTCACACGGACGTCACCCGCGACGGCACCCTCATCGGTCCCGACATTGGTGGTGCGGCGCAACTCGCGCGCCTGGGACTCGAGGTCGTCGTGAGCGGCGGCGTCGGCACCCTGGCCGACATCGGCGCCGTGCGGGACGCGCGGCTCGCGGGGGCGATCGTCGGGCGCGCCCTGCACGAAGGTCGGTTCACCCTGGCCGAGGCATTGGCGTGCGTAGCCGCCTGAGCGTCGGTCTCGCCGTGCTGCGCGCCGTGGGGGTCGGGGCGGTGGTCTTGTTGCTCATCAATCCGACCCGGTCGCGTCCCCTTCGGACGACCGCACCGCCCATCGTGCTGCTCGACGCGTCCCTCAGCATGGCGGGACCGGCGGGTCCCTGGCGCGCGGCGCTCGACAGCGCGCGCCGGCTGGCGGCCGGTGGGACGATCTGGCGCTTCGGCGGCGGCGTGACCGCGTTCGACACCACGGCGCCGGCGGAGGGCGCGACTCGATTGGCGGCGGGGCTCGCCGCCGCGGCGGCCCGCGGGGGTCCGGTGGTCGTCATCACCGACGGCGCCGTCGCCGATGCGGCGGACCTGCCCCCCGACCTGCGCCGCCGGCCGCGAGTGCTCGTCCTGCCCCGGTCCCAGGGATTCGACGCCTACGTCGCGGCGATCGATGGACCGCGACGCGTCGTGGGGGGAGACACGGTGCGGTTGAGGGTGGTGTACGGGACGGCAGGGACGCGGGACGAGGGACGCGGGACGAGGGGTGCCATCACGGTCAGCGTGGGCACTCGCCGCCTGTTGTCTCGACCCGTCGTCCTTCCGGACAGCGGTGTCATGGTCGCCGATCTCACGCTTCCCTCGTCCCTCCTCCCTCGTCCCGGTTACCAGGTGTTGGAGGTCCGCCTCGACGGCGTCGGTGACTCCGAGCCGCGCGACGATGCGCGCTTGTTCGTGATCGACGTGAGCCCCCAGCCGACGGCGGTCGTCCTGGCCGCCCCCCCCGACTGGGAATCGCGCTTCTTCGCGCGGACGCTCGAGGACGTGGCGCGCGTGCCGGTGCGGCTCTACGCGCGCACCGAGCCCGGGCGGTGGCGCGAGGGCGCCACGCTGGCGCCGGTCGCGGCCGACGCGGTTGCGCGCGCCGTGGCGGGCGCGCGGCTCGTCGCGCTGATCGGTGATCCAGCCGCGCTCGCGCCGTTCCGGCGCCGCTCCGGCATCGTGACCTGGCCGCTGGAGACCGCACGCGCCGGCGACTGGTACGTGGACCCTCCGCCGGCGTCCCCCCTCGCCGGGTCGCTGGCGGGTGTGGCGTGGGACTCGCTCCCGCCCGCCGCCGGCCTGACCGAGCTGCCGGGCGATTCCACCGCGACGGTGTTGCTCACCGCGCGGCTGGGCCGCCGCGGCTCGCCACGGCCCCTCGTCCTGGTCCGGGATTCCGCCGGGAACCGGAGCGTCGCCGTCGCCGGGACGGGATTGTGGCGCTGGGGCTTTCGCGGCGGGACCGCGGCGGAGGCGTACCGCACGTTCGTGGCGGCGCTCGCCGACTGGCTGCTGGTGGAGCGGGGAGCGGGGAGTGGGGAGCGGTTCGGTCCGGTGACCCTCGAAGCTCCGAACGGACTGCCGCTCGAGTGGCGCTGGGAGAGAGGCGCGCCACCGCCCATGGCGGTCGTGGAGCTCGAATCGGAGGGGCGGTCCCATCGCGACACATTGCGCTTCGATGCATCGGGCCAAGCCGCGCTCCAGCTCACTCCAGGTGTGTATCGCTGGCGGGCCGTGGACGGTCCTGAGCGGGGTGTCGTGGCGGTCGAGCAGTACTCCGATGAGTGGCGTCCCGCCCCGGTGACGCTCGGCCCCCAGCCGGGGGAGCCGGGCGACGCCCGCCGTGACGTCGGCGCCCGCGACCAGTGGTGGCTCTACGCCCTCGCACTGGCCGCGTTCATCGCGGAGTGGGCGTGGCGGCGGCGCCAAGGGCTTCCCTGATGGGGCTGTGGCAACGGCTGGCCCGCGCGCTCGGCCGCGGTGACGACGCGTCGTTCGAGGATGCGGAGCGGATCCTCCTTGAAGCCGACTTCGGCGTGGACGCCACCGAGGAGCTGATCGCGAGCCTGCGCCGGGCGCCCGCCGCGGAGCGAGAAGGTCACCTCGAGCGGGCCGTGGCCGGCCTCCTCGCGGGCCCCCCGGATCCCGGCCGTATCGCGCGTGCCGCGGAGCCGCCAACCGTCGTCCTGGTGTACGGCGTGAACGGCGTCGGAAAGACCACCACGGTCGCGAAGCTCGCCCATCGGCTCGCGGGAGAAGGGCGGCGCGTGCTGCTCGCCGCGGCGGATACGTTCCGCGCCGGCGCCGTATCGCAGCTGCGGCAGTGGGGCGACCGCCTCGGTGTGCCCTGTGTCGGGGTGGAGGATGGGCGTGGCGATCCGGCGGCGGTGGCGTTCGACGCGATCGACGCCGCCCTCGCCCGTGGCCGGGATACGGTGCTCGTGGACAC
>Ga0153915_10001817_pt1 | contig 19607 bp, 16 predicted proteins | sample Opewatmetagenome_2_FD_107003 | JGI IMG/M metagenome (GOLD analysis project Ga0153915, IMG submission 107003) | Freshwater wetland microbial communities from Ohio, USA - Open water 3 Core 3 Depth 3 metaG | ecosystem: Environmental > Aquatic > Freshwater > Wetlands | place: USA: Ohio, Lake Erie...
GATGCGGAGGGACGTCCAACGGAGGATCCGGCCAAGATGGGTTGCCTGCTACCGGCAGGGGGTGCGCGTGGCTTCGCGCTTTGCCTGATGGTCGAAGTCCTGAGCGGTGTACTGACCGGATCAGCTTTTGGTAAGGATGTCGGGTCGATGCTATTCACGTGGGACCGACCCGTTGACGTCGGCCACCTCTTCATCGCGCTTGACATTGAGCACTTCCTCCCGCTAACGGAATTCCTGGATCGACTCGGTAGACTCCTGGGTTGGATAGTCGCTACACCGCCGCTGCAAGGCTTTGAGGCAGTCCGCATCCCCGGCGCAATCAGAGCACAGCTTGCTGAGAAGTACATGCGGGAAGGCATCCCAGTGGCACAGGAATCGGTGGCTCCGCTCATGCAGCTTGCCCAGCGCTTCAATCTCCCTGTGCCCTGGAACCATGAATGAGGGTGGTTTTGGGGATATATGGTAATGGTTACGATCGATTTGGGGAGATCCCTAATGGAGTGAGGGCATCGGGAAATCCCCTTATATGATGTAACGATTGCAATCTGTCAAAATATTGAATGCTGAGGTACGATGAAGAATAAAATAGCAATTATATTCGACGATTCAATGCATGAGAAAGATATTTTCCATAGGGTCCAAAAGGCTGTGATAAAGATACAAGTGAAAAGTATTTTGAGAGAATACAATGGGAGGAGTATCATATGTGTAAATACTCCGGCAGAGATTAAAGAACAATTGCCAAATTGCAATATAATATTTAAAGAATACGGAAATTGGGACCAGAAAAACGTCCTTAATCAACAATCATCACTCATATCTCAAGCGACTTTCTTTTCGCAAAACTGGTACAAGATAAGGGAAAAGGATGTAACCCTGATAGAGTTAACGCCAGGTGTAAAGATTTCGATAGGAAGGGTATTAGAACATTACGTAGCTAAAGATATATACCCTTGGTTGGTACTTTGTGAGGAGCTTAAAGCATTCATTGAGGTCGAACGACCATCGAAAATATTTGTAATGCATAAATATTCTCTATTTGGGGTTTTATTATCCTTGGTACGAGAAAAAGGGGTAGAGGTTGTGATAATTGCTCCCTATTTCTGGCGAAAGCTTGAGAGATCATTCAAATTACTTACCTTAATTCCCGAAAACCTGAAGAGAATAAGCGATACAGTAGTGAATATAATGAAATGGAAGGGGAGGTATAAATTGGGAGGGAGCCGTGGTAAAAACGGCGTAATAGTTTTCGTGAGCACCCCTAATCCCACAAAAATACTAATACCAATATTGAAAAAGCTTCAGGTCATAGGCATTAATTTTATGACGCTCAATTTTGATTTTGATCCGAAAACGAATGTTAAAGAAATACTCAAGGGAGAAAATTTAGAGTTTGTCAGAATAGAAAACTATGGTACTTTAAAAGACAGTTATGAAAATATCAAATACCTGGTGAATATCGGAACAATATTAGATGAAATTAATAAAAATGAATCCATGTTATATGCAAATCTTGATTTGCGGGATATATTGCTGGATTTGGTGAGTTATCACCTTTATAGTAAACCACTTATAGTCGGTTTTGCGAGGATGTCTTTGCGGGTCATACAGATGGAACAGCCTAAATTAATAATTACAGCTAATACAAAGAACTGGGATGGAAGGCTATTCACCGAGATTGGAAATGCTTGTGGCATCAATACGTTAACTATTCAAGAGGGACTGTATGAAACCCCTTCATTTCATTACATGTTTAATAGTAAAAGGATTGCCTTGCAGGGTGAGGAAGTAAAACACGATTTTGTGAAAAGCGGTGTTGAAGAGGGAAGATTAGTTGTTACTGGTGCCCCTGTGTACGATTTTATAGAGGACAATGTAAGGATTAAGAAGGAAGCAAATAACTTTAAATATTTGGAGAAATATGGAATAGATTTGAAAAAGGGTTTAATAGTCTTTGCGTCTCAACCTCACGATAAGAAGCTGTATAAAATTGAAGAAAAAAGAAGAATCCTTATGGGCCTTAAAATGGCAATGGCGAATTTCCCAGATAGGACGCTCGTTGTTAAGTTGCATCCGTATGAAGGTTACGAGGAATTGCCGGATAGCATATTGGAAAAGAATTGCGATAAAAATATAGTTGTAATGAAGGATATCAATATTTTTGACTTAATATATATTTGTGATTTATTAATTACAAGGTGGTCAACCTGTGCACTTGAAGCAATACTGTTGGACAAACTTGTCATGACGATAAATTTAGGCGCTGCACCAGATCCGTTCCCATACGCTGAGAATAATGTGGCATTGGGTGTATATAGGGAGGAGGATATAATGCCTTCTCTAAGGAAAATATTGTATGATAGAAATACGAAAGAGAAGCTAAGGGAGAGCCGCTCCAAATTTATTGAAAAGTATGCTTATAGATTGGATGGAAATGCAACAGATCGAATATTATCTTTAATACGAGAGATGATGACAAACTGAATTCAGACCTAACTGAACAGCCACATCGAAGGTCAAAAAATGAACCGTCTACTCACAATCGTCATGTATCATTATGTTCGAAGTCTAGAGCACTCTCGGTTCCCTGAAATAAAGGGATTAACGACAGAACAGTTCAAAGAGCAAATTGCTTACATAAAGAAATATTACGATGTTATCGGCGGTAATGATCTTTTGGACGCGCTTAGTTCGGGGAACGAAATTTCACCTAAGGCGCTATTGCTTACTTTCGACGACGGTTACAGCGATCATTTCACCCAGGTATTTCCTGTTCTCGATCAAGAAGGAATCACCGCCTGTTTTTTTCCTCCAGCCAAATGCATCCTTGAGAAGAAGGTACTTGACGTAAATAAGATACATTTCATCTTAGCCTCCGTTCCTAATAAAACGGAGTTGGTTGATAGCATTTTCAACATGGTTAGTGAGTACCGTGGCGAGGTTCACCTCTTAAATAAAGATGACTACTGGAATAAGTTGGCTGTTGCGAACCGCTTTGATTCAAAGGAGGTGGTCTTCATAAAGCGTATGCTACAGCGTGAGTTGCCAGAAAAGCTGCGGAAGATCATTATAGATGATCTGTTCAAGGGATACGTAAGTTCTGATGAGCAGGCATTCTCGCAGGAACTTTACATGAGTCTCGATCAGCTCCGGTGTTTGTGTAGACACAGTATGTACATAGGGAGCCACGGATATGATCACTACTGGTTAGATCATTTGGAAAGTGGAGAACAAGAAACGGAGATTAACCAGTCAATGGAATTCCTCAAGAGCATCACAGGGATGGAGGCGGAAGGATGGATAATGTGCTATCCATACGGTGCTCACAATCAGTCGCTATTGGGAATTCTTGCGAATCATGGCTGCAAATTAGGCTTAACGACGGAAATTGGTCTAGCCGATTTCAATCAGCATAACCCCTTAACTCTGCCGCGATTAGATACCAACGACCTGCCCAAAAATGCTAAGGCTGGACCAAATCAATGGACTACAAAGGCCATAGGATGATATGAGATCTTATAATTTGGATAAATAGAAAATGATTATCGCACTTATCCCCGCACGAGGCGGTTCGAAAAGGCTCCCGAGGAAAAACATTAGAAAGTTTGATGGGCGTCCTTTGATTTATTACAGCATTGCAATTGCAAAAGCCAATAAGGAAATAGATCGATGTATTGTTTCAACAGAAGATCATGAAATTGCAGAAGTTGCAACTGAATGTGGTGCGGAAGTTATTTACCGGCCATTGGAGCTTGCAGATGATTTAACACCCACTGTAAGTGTAGCAAAGCATGTCCTGTTGGAATTAGCCAAAGAGGGAAATAAACCCGATGCTGTCGTTACCCTTCAACCTAACTGTCCACTAAGACCGGTATATCTTCTAAACAAGGCCATTGAGCTATTTTTGACAAATGATGTTGATTCGGTAGTCTCGGTCACTGTGAGCCATCAAAAGTTAGGTGAAATCAAGGGCGACTATTTTATACCTAGTTATCCTGTTGGGATTCGGGCTCAAGATTTGAAACCATTATTTTTTGAAAATGGACTCATTTATGTATCTCGAACGAGTGTCATTTTTGAAAAAGGTAATCTTTTTGGAAGCCGTGTGCTTCCGTTACTAACAGATCCTCTTTATGCATATGGAGATATAGATACTGAATTAGATTTTCAGATATCGGAGTTTATCTTTAAGAAATTCAGAGATCGTTTTGCATTTGAAATGAATTACAAAATTAATGGGAAAGTTTCTAAATAGAGTAGAAAATATGTTGTGGAGTGCTAAGGTATTTGTAATAGTTTAATAACGAAAATTTGTTAAGTAATTGTTGGGCGTTTCCCGAAGGCATGTAAATGTTTACATCATAATTTCAGATACTTTCAGTATTTATTGGGTTACCTATTAGGTTTGCACTTCTTCTGAATCAAACCGTGTAATCTCCCTAATAACTTCATTGGAGAATATGTAGCGAAAAGAGGTTCAGAGATGATCCCTGAAATACGATTAGGACATCGTGCCGTAGGCCGAGACCATTTTCCTTTAGTGATTGCCGAGATAGGCATCAACCATGAAGGTAGTTTTGCTAAAGCCGTCCGAATGGTTGACGACGCCCATTCTGTGGGCTGTGAATGTGTAAAATTCCAGTCCCACGTGATCGAGGATGAAATGATCCGCAACGATGTTGTTCCGGGTAATGCGAATGAGAGTATATGGGATATTATGTCGCGCTGTGCATTATCTGAGGAGGAAGAGAGGCGACTGAAGACATACACTGAGGCCAAAGGCATGATCTATCTTTGCACGCCTTTTTCACGCGCTGCAGCCGAGCGTTTAGAAAAGATGAATGTCTGTGCATATAAAATTGGATCTGGCGAATGCAACAATTATCCCCTCGTGCGCCATATTGCTTCATACGGAAAGCCAGTGATCCTGAGCACAGGGATGAACGATCTTTCATCGATCACAACAGCGGTTGAGATCCTGCGACAGGCGGAGATTCCCTTTGCACTTCTTCATTGTACTTCGATGTATCCGACTCCCTATGAGAAAGTGCGATTAGGGGCTTTGTCGGAATTGGCAACACATTTCCCGGATGCTGTAATAGGCCTGAGCGACCATTCATTGGGTAACTACACGTGTTTCGCTGCAGTGGCCTTAGGAGCAAGCATTTTAGAGAAACACTTTACTTCTGATAAAGATTGGCAAGGCCCTGATATCCCAATCTCCATAAATCCCCGTGAACTGAGAGATCTTATCGAAGGAACAAAGGCGATACAGATGGCGGTAGGTGGAACGAAAGATGTTCTCCCCGAAGAACAGCCAACCATTAACTTTGCGTACGCCTGCGTGGTTGCGATTCGTGATATCAAAGCAGGAGAAAGGCTTAGCGAAGAAAACATCTGGGTCAAACGCCCGGGAAGTGGCGAGATAAAGGCGGTTCATTTCGAAAGTATTCTGAACAAGAAGGCACGAAGAGAAATTAGGAAGGATTCTCAATTAAAGTGGTCAGATCTGTCGTAGGTACATATACGTGAATGAAGAAAAGGATGGCGTATGGAGACTGAAGTGAAGAAAATCCTTTTTATTACAGGGACGCGTGCAGATTTTGGGAAGCTCAAGGCTTTAATCCAAGAAGTCAGTAAGTCAAAAAAATTCGAACCGCATATATTCTGTACGGGCATGCATATGCTTGCACGGTACGGTTCTACCGTTAATGAGATTAGGAAGAGCGGCTTCAAGAATATCTACACTTATATCAATCAGGATGGGGCCAATAACTTTGGAATGGATGTATTGCTCGCTAATACGATTCTCGGACTCACATACTACACTCGTGAAGTTCCGCCTGACCTGATAGTGGTGCACGGCGACCGCATCGAGGCACTTGCTGGTGTAATTGTCGGAGCTCTAAATAATATTCTTGTCGCGCATATTGAGGGCGGCGAGGTCTCGGGGACAATCGATGGACTGATACGCCATGCCATCACTAAATTGGCGCATATACATTTCGTTTCGAATGAAGAGGCGCGCAGGCGCCTTATTCAAATGGGCGAAATACCGGAGGCAATATTTGTGATTGGTTCACCAGACATTGACATAATGCTCTCAGATAACCTGCCGAGCCTGTCGGAGGTAAGGAATAGGTATGGAATTAACTTTTCAGACTATTCGATTTTCATCTACCATCCCGTAACAACGGAGATCCATCTCATGAAAAGAAATATTGGAGTTATCAGAGACGCCTTGGAAGGTTCTCATTTAAATTTTGTAGTTATTTATCCGAATAATGATAATGGGTCACATATCATAATGGAGGCTTATGAGCACTTGGCCAACAACACTCATTTTCGATTTATTCCATCTATGCGCTTTGAATACTTTCTTTCTCTTTTGAAAAATGCTATGGCCGTTGTTGGAAATTCCAGTGCGGGTATACGAGAAGCCCCGGTGTACGGAGTGCCAACCTTGAATATAGGCTCGAGACAAAAGAATCGGTTCAATCATACTTCTATTATCAATTTAAGCGAAAATAAGGAGGAAATTATGCGCGCTTTGAAAAACATCCCACGGAAGGGATTACCATCAATGCACTTTGGGAATGGAAAGAGTGCTCAAATCTTTATAAGAGAGTTAAGAAACCCTCAGTTATGGAGCACGCCCTGCCAAAAACAATTTCAGGATCTTGACTTAATCCTGCCGGTTCAATGAATCTGAAGGTGGGCATTGAATGTTCAGAAGGGGCATGTGGTGTCATGCAAAAGTGAGATGATAATGACCCGAAGAGTAAACGCGAGAGGTGATTTAAGGATAAGTGTTAGAATTAATTAAATTGTGTTTAGGAGAATGTAAACTTGGAAACCAATGATCGTGGTCAGCTTCAGTTTCGGCCTTCGGAAGTTATGCCAGGCATAAGAAACATCATAAGACAGGGTTCTATTTACTCAATAACAAAAGCGTTGTTATTGATGTTTAGTATCGTTACATTTCCTATTTTTACGCGAGTACTTTCTAAAGAAGAGTATGGTTTGATGCATCTAATAACAATTGTGCTGATGATGGTGTCTCTCATTTGCTCCGGGGATTTGAAGGATGCGATATTGAGATTTTATGGGGAGTGTGAACGAAGGAATGAATTAAGATTACTCATCTCCAATACGTTTACAGGGTCTCTATTGATTGCGATAGTTGGATATTTGCTATCGGTTCTGGTAGCTTTTGTAATGTTTGAATTTGGCATAATATCCGACTTTGTATTTAAAATCATTGTCATTTCCTTTTTAGCCATAATAGCAGGAAATATTATTACTCCGATACAAACCTTTTATAGAGTTAGGGAATAGGCTCTGAAATATAACGCGGTGTCACTCATCAGTAAACTAATGACAACCGGTTTATGCATCGCCTTCGTCGTTTATCTATCAAAAGGTTTATACGGTCTGTTCGTAGGTCAAATAATAGGCGAGGGGCTAATTGCGGCCACCCTATTCATTTTATTCATGAAAAAATATGGTTTAGGAACGCTGTCAATTTCTCCTAATCACCTGAAAATTTTCCTGAAATATAGTTCCCCTTTGATTGTAAATGGGATATTTGCTTATTTAACAAATTTCGGGGATAGGTTTCTGATTGCCACGTATTTGGATCAATCGAGCATTGCTATATATGCGGTTGCTTATGCCTTGCCCGATTATATACAAACGGCTGTTATCTTATCTCTGAATATGGTCTTATATCCCGTTATAATGAACCTGTGGGGAATGGGTAAGGATAAAGAAGCTGAGATGATGTTAAGTAATTTCCTGATCATATATGTTGTTATCGCAATTCCTATGGTATTCGGTCTTATTTCTGTTCGATATGAGATTATTGAAGTCTTAGCATCAAAAAAGTATGTTCAAGCTGCAGAATTGATAACGGTGTTAACACTTGGGATAATGATAAGGGGATTGGAGTTTCCTTTAGCTGCAGGGTTGTACAAAAAGAAAAGGACTGATTTGATTGCGTTGGTGAATATAGGCGGGGTTATTGTCAACGTCATATTGAATGTTATTCTCATTCCAATCTTCAGTTTGAAAGGAGCAGCGTTTGCCACATTAGGGAGTTATCTTGGAGTCTTATTCGTTTCTTATAAATTATCAAACAAATATGAAAAAATCACTATCAATTTTAGGAAAGTGATAAAGTTTACAGCGATTTCAATATCAATTTCGGCGGTAATGTTTGTTGCGTTGAATTTTATTAATATGAAACCATTGGGTCTGATTTACGACCTTAGCTGCAAAATTGTTGTGGGGATCTTCATTTACTGTTGTGGTGTATTTGTTTTGGTTAAAAAAATTGAGAGGTTTGATAAAAAAGTGGGGCTATAAACAAAAGGCGCAGAAAAAGTGAGGAGGGGGCGGCGTATCCTTTCACTGGGAGAAAGAAACAAAAGGAGAAAGGAGACGCCACTATAGAGCAGGGTAGCTTTTCAGATGGATTGAGGTCGAGCAGAACGTACGAGATGCTGGAGGCAATGGTTCGAGAGAAGGGTTTTGGAAATTGCAGGGATTCATCCAAGACGTCTCAGAAGAGGAATAGAGTATGCTTACTTTTTTTCTAGGTATTCTTAAGGAGCTACTTCCACCAATTTTATACGGTGGTGGAATCGTTGTAATGATAATTAGTATTTTCAGGCGACCTGAGTGGGGGCTTTTCTTGATAGTTGCTCTGAGGCCTCTACCGAATATTTATTATAAATTCTATGATTTCCCAATGGGTCAACATTACTTGGATTTGGCATTTTTTGCAGTTCTGGTTGGAATGATAGTAAACAAAAGGGGGATTATAAAAAATGCAAATTCAATAGTAATTACTATTTTTATCGTAATTAGTTATCTTGCACTCGTGAATTGCTCAGTGAGGTTTAATCTTCCTTTCCCGGTAACTAGGGAGAATCCATTGCTTGCGGATTGGAAGAACTATGCCGAGATGATTGCTATGTATTTCTTCGCGTTAAATGGAATAGAAGATGAACGTAATCAGAAATCGATAGTAATGATAATGTGTTTAATCGTTTTATTTATCTCAATAAGAAGTTACCGGGCCTATACAGGCGGAGGAGCGTTTTTGGAAGACAGCCGGTATGCAGGTCCTTTCGAAACTGTAGGTCTGGGGCCCAATCATTTTGGTGCTTTTATCGCGGACTATTCTTCAGTTTGGCTTGGCCTTTTTCTCTTAGATAAGAATAAGTGGCGGAGATGGCTATATTTGGCGACTGTTTTATTTAGTTTACATCCACTTTTCTATTCGTATTCGAGAGGGGCGTACGCAGCGGCTTTGGGTGTTTTGGTTTTTTTCGGCGTTATAAAAAAAAGGAGCTTGCTAATTTTAGTTTTTTGTATTTATTTAGCGTGGCAAACGATATTACCTGCATCTGTCGTTGATCGAATCAGTATGACACGAAGCGAGAGTGGGGAGCTTGAAGATTCCGCTGCTATGAGGTTGGAAATATGGAATTACGCGATAGATTTATACAAGGCAAATCGTATTTTTGGAGTAGGTTTTGGAGGTTATTCATTATCAGTACTTGACAAAACAGGCCGTCCCAGGGATTCGCACAGTATTTATTTGAAGACGTTGAGTGAACAGGGAATTGTTGGGTTAGCTTTATTGTTGCTAATTTTTTGTATGGCTTTTTATAGTGGCGGGAAACTGTTTAAGATGGGAAAAACGCCATTTCAGAAAGGACTGGGGTTAGGGTTTTTAGGGTGTATAGTAGCATTGATGATTACGAATATGTTTGGAGACCGTTGGTCTTATTATGTTTTGGCGACTTATTTTTGGGTTTTCTGGGGATTAGTAGATAGGACGCTGGTGACATCTGATATCCCAATCGATACATTAGGTGAAGAAAAGCAAAAATAGAGAATCAGGTCACGGATTCATGCCCAGATAGAACTGTGATGTTTGTTGATATGTTCAGTATTGAAAGACTCTCAAACTGAAAGACTCTCAAATACCGAAAGGGATTCCCTGTCTTGAAGAATCTTTCTAATGTGAATATACTCTTGTACCACGAGGTCACTGATTTTCCCGAAAGGGCAAAGAAAATAAGAAAAATGGGTCCCGCCGATTCTCTCTTGGTTAGGCAATTTGAAGAGCAAATGGCTTTGATATCTGAGAGACCAAATACTAAAGTAGTGGCAGCCGATGATGTTTTTAGTGGAGCAGAAAATAACTTTAGGAAAATAGTTTTTACTTTTGACGACGGATTCATCGGTAATTATCTGTTTGCTTTCGACATCCTGGAAAGACATGGATTCAAAGCAACTTTTTTCATTACGGTAGATAATATTTCGAAAGAGAGATACATGAGTTGGGAGCAGTTATCTATCCTATATAAGAATGGCCATTTGATTCAGTCGCATACGATGACGCATCCCATGCTCGGGGTTTGTGACGAAAGGCAGATTACGTATGAACTCGAGACTTCAAAAAAGACCATCGAAGATAAAATAGGAGCGCCGGTAAAATATTTGAGTCTACCTTTTGGCAGTTTCGATGAGAGAGTAATCAAGATTGCGAAGGATACGGGTTATGAAGCCATTTTTACTTCCTCTTGCCGTACTAGAGATTCGAACGAGAAATTGCACCAGTTCAGCAGAATACAGGTCAAAGATACTTATTCGCTGAGGAAATTTGTGAGGTTAATCGATCCAAATCCAGCGCAGTGTTTGCTTAGCAGGACAAACGAGGCTTTGAAAGGGTTCATAAAGAAGATGATTGGTTTGAATAACTATCGAAAATTATACAGGCTCATATATCGAATCGAAGTTTAGCTGAGGAATCATGAACATATTATTTTTATCGACTGAAAACCCATATCCTCCAGATGGGGGACATCACTTAAGAACCTTTAACATCCTGAAGATTCTTGCAAGCTGGCATAAAATCTATTTTGTGGGCTTTGCCCAGGATAAAAGCGAATTTAAATATATCCCTGAGATCAAAAAGTTCTGTGAGACGGTTGATATGTATAAAGTTAACGAGACGGGATACAATAAGGCATTTTTTACGCTTGCCTGCAAAAATGTGTTTTCAAAACAGCCCTTAATCGCGCAAAGATATTTTATTCCAGAGGCTCGGAAAAGGATTGAACAGATATTAGTCCGTCATGCGATCGAAGTAGTCCATATGGATATGCTGGCATTGGGGTTGTATAAAAATGTTTTAGAAAATAGACGGGTGATATTAACCAATCATAATATTGAATCGCTTAGGCTTTATAGAAGAATGAAGATTGAAAAAAACATATTATTAAAGGGTTTCCTATTGTACCAGTATGTTAAACTTAAAAAGTTTGAGCAAGACATTTGTCCTGCATTTGAGCTTTGCATTGTTGTATCCGATTATGATAAGAATTATTTGAAGAATCTTTGCAATAGGGATAATTTTGCAGTGATTCCTAATGGTGTAGACACTGCCTATTTTAAACCCGTGTGTGCAGACGAGAGAAAAAACCATCTTGTTTGGGTGGGTGGAATGACGGGGCCATATAATGCCGATGCTGTTGACTTTTTCTTAGATAAAATATGGCCCGTCATAAAGGGTGAGATGTCGGAGGTGACAATTGATTTCGCTGGCGGAGGGCCAACAAAAAAACTGAGGAGAAAAGCGATAGAGGATGGAAGTGTGAAAATATTAGGGTTTGTGCCTGATATAAGGCCCATCGTTCAAGAAGCATCGGTTTTCGTTGCTCCAATCAGAATCGGAAGTGGAACCAAAATAAAGATTTTAAACGCAATGGCTCAGGCAAAACCTGTAGTTGCAACAACAATTGCTGCAGAAGGAATCGATGTTACGCCCGGAGAGAATATTCTAATTGCCGACGACCCGAAGGAATTTGCAAAAAAGGTAGTTTATTTGCTGAGGAATGATGCAACAGCAAAACGGATAGGGAAAATGGCAAGACAGTTGATGGAGGAAAAATACAGTTGGGATGGAATAGCCAAAAATGTATATCCCTTATATAGAAATTTCTAGAAGTGTTACAATTTAATGGCAGCAACAGGATACCTCGTAATCCGCCCAATAACTTAAAGAAAACTAATAAGAATTGACGGCGAAATCAAAATAATCATTGGAATGGATTGTGGAGTTGCATTAAAGACAAAATCCTTTTCCAAATGGTTCTAAAAGCGAGCTCTATACTCATCATGACTCCTTCAAAGTTTATATTACCAAGTATAATTGACTAAATTCTAAATTCTAATTTCGAGGGTTACTCTCATCCGGGTATGGGAAGTCATTAGATCCTGAATATCTGTGAAGATCATTTTGGCTTCGGTAATTTTGCGGGTGAGTAAAACAATGCGGGGGTGACAGAGATGGGAAAGTTCGGTGAACAGCTTATAGGGGCAGTGCCTGCACTAGGTAACTTGGCGGCGACGTTCCATGGCTGGAGACTCAATCGACTGCGTTACGGGAATGAGTATCACCGATGTATCCAGGAGGTTCTCGCAAGGGATGGTTGGAAATTAGAGCAGATTTTAAGATACCAGGAAGAGAATCTCCGGCACTTTATTAGACATGCCGTTACCCGTGTACCGTACTATCGAGAGTTATTCAGGAAACTCGGACTTTCTCCGGAGGAAATTAAAACCGTCTCCGATCTTCAAAAAATTCCTACTCTGGAAAAAAGTCAGGTCCGAGAAGATCCGATAAGATTTGTGGACGAACGGCTCAATCCAAAGAGCTTGATATGTGATCGTACTACCGGGACGACAGGGACTCCGATCAAAATATTTAAAACTTCAGAAGTCATTCAACGTCACTATGCATATTTTGATGTGCGATGCCGGAGGTTAGCGGGAATGGACTTTGGTCGTGAACCTTATGTCATGTTAGGAGCCCAAACAGTGGCACCGCCATCGTGCACGCATCCGCCATTTTGGTGCTATAATCGTGTTCATCGGCAACTTTATATGTCAGTATTTCACCTATCGCCAATTTATTTGCCTTATTATTTTAAGGAAATCAGGCGACGCCAATATCAGGCCATTATGGGTTATCCCTCTGCTCTACACACACTTGCGCAATTCATTTTGGATACGGGCGAGGATGATTTTCAATTCAGAACTGCAGTGACCAGTGGTGAAGTACTACACTCCCATCAGCGACGTATCATTCAGCAGGCTTTTGGTTGTAAGGTTTTCGACCAATACGGTTGTACGGAAATATGTGTATTTGCGGCACAATGCCATGAAGGTTCAATGCACGTTAGTCCGGATTATGGTGTATTAGAGGTCGTGGACGATACTGGGCAACCTGTTCCCGTGGGCACTGTTGGGCAATTTATTTGCACAGGTTTACTTAATGATGCCCAGGTATTGATCAGATACCGATTAGGTGACCAAGGCGCTTTAAGCGACGAACGATGTCAATGTGGAAGTCCACTACCGGTGTTGAAATCTATCGATGGTCGTTCCAGTGACGTTTTCGTCCTGCCTGACGGACGCCGCATATGGGAATTTGAGGATAAATTGTATGGGGTACTATCATATGTAGCAGAGTGGCAGCTTGTTCAAGAAGCTCCAGACTTGTTTACCATGTGCGTCGTTCCTGCAAAGGGATATAGCTCGGTAGATAACGACCAAATCCTCAGGAGCTTAAGGCATTACTTGCCGGGCGTAAATATTACTATTAAAATCGTACCTACGATAAAGCAGGGTCCTGGGGGAAAACGGGCAGTATTTGTGACAAGAAATCCACATGACGACGATAGGATTTGGCCTAACCGTCATGGGTAAAGGATGATTCGAGAGAAATGCAGAATCGGGTTATTGAGCTTGATATCGTTAGAGCTTTGGCCATTTTTCTCATACTCCTTCGTCATCTCTCCCAACATACTTTTAATTTTTACGCTGTTCATCTTAAAGGAAACGTTATAGATCTAACCTTCATATATTGGGGGGAGTTGTACTTCGGTCTCGGACTCTTTGCATTTATATCTGGTTACTTATTAAGCAAGGAGAATCCTTCTTTTAACAGATGGGGGGACATAAAACAATTCATCCTGAAAAGGTACATACGTATATTCCCTTTATATATTGTCGCCTTACTTTTGTTTATTGCCCTAAATGGCCGTCTACGGGATTCATTCAGTATCTGTTCCTTTGCTTTAAACCTTCTTGGCCTTCAAATCATCTTTGCATCCAAATATTGTCGCCCCTTTATGACATTGTGGTTTGTTGGGTTAATCTTATCCTATTATTATTTATTCATTATTCTTGTAAAATTCGCTCGCGACATCCCCCGACTCATCACCTTAACCTTTGCCATCTTCTTATTTAGTGCGCTTTTGATGCAAGGAATGGGGTTGATAGATGAAAGATTTCTGATGTATTTCGGCATATTCGTTGCTGGCATTATGGGAGCAAGGTTTAAAGTGATTGAAAAAATGAAAGTCAGGCATTTCATTTTCGTTTCCCTGCTGTTTATCATTCTTGCGTGCTTCTATGTTGCTTTTATTCACTGGAAAGAAATTCCTTCTTACAGATCGAGTTATCCCTTTTTGGTCAGGATGAGTGATATTGTTCTCCACAATTTATTCATCCTATCGTTTATTTTCATTGCTTTTGTCCTTGCAAGGGCGATCACTCACACTGACCGCTACGTTTTTTTTCAAAAAATAGCATATGCTTCCTATGGTATATATCTATTCCACAGGCCGATATGGTGGGTCATGGAGGACATATACAACCCGGCAAATGCGACACTCAAAGCCGTTTATTTGGCACTTTTCGGGATTCCGCTGACAATATTTGTTTCCTATTACTTGCAGAAATTCTATGACAAGTATTTCAGAATGAGAATAATCAAACGAGTGACCTGAAAAATTGCTTACGCCGACTGATGGTATTTCTTATAAGGATGTATATTTTCAAGTATTTGCTAAAAAATCGGCTTAAGTGTATTCACTAATTTGCCGCTCAATATCGTCCTCGGATTTTTGGGAATGATGTGATGCATCTAGTTTCCAATACGTGTTTCGATAAGCGTGTCATGGAAGAAGCAAAGAAGGTGTCCGTGTTGATCCCGTGTCGAAACGAAGTTAGGTATATTGAGGGTTGTATAAATAATGTACATAGTTTTTGTCAGCCCGATGGAGGGTTTGAAGTCATTGTCATTGACGGGATGAGCACTGATGGAACGCGCGAGATTCTGTCCCATCTCGAGGGTCAATTCTCTGATCTTGTTGTGATTGATAATCCGAGCAAAACCGTCCCTCATGCGATGAACTTGGGGATTCAGTATGCAAAAGGAGAATATATTGTTAGAGCAGATGCGAGATGCGTTCATCCTAAGAGCTACTTATGCGATTTAGTTGAATTGAGCGAAAAAACAGGGGCCGACAACGTAGGTGGCGTATTGGTTCCCGAATTTGGCAATTCGTATGCGCAAAATGCTATTGCTTTGGCTTACAAAAGCCGTATTGCCATGGGAGGGGCATTGCGCGATCGCGGTAATTTCATTGGGGAAACAGATACGGTATATGGAGGCTGTTTTAAGCGAAAGCGTCTTTTAGAAGTAGGGATGTATGATGAAACGATGGTAAGGAACCAAGATGACGAATTATCCTTCCGGCTACGTGAAATGGGAGGGAAAATAATCCAAGACGGCAGGATTAAAATTCAGTACTATCCAAGAAACTCCTTTTGGCAACTTTTCAAACAATTCATGCAATATGGTTACTGGAAGGTCAGTGTGATCAAGAAGCATCCTCAGCAGGCATCCCTAAGACACTTTCTCCCGGCCGTCCTTGTATTGAGTTTTGTGACTTTAGGTTTGCTCATCCCCTTCACCGTTTATGGGCTTTATGGATTTTTGATCTTTTCAGGAAGTTACTTCTTGACCATTGGATTATTTTCAATTAAATCTGCCTACGAGCTGAGCATGAGGCTTCTGCCAGGGTTGATCTTTGCAGTATTTCTCATTCATATCAGCTTTGGAATGGGTTTCATCATTAGGTCGATAGGTAGGTTATTTCGACTCAAATTGAGATGGTTTGAAACGTTAAGCAGGTAAATATGGAGAAAAAAACTTTGCCAGATGATTTTCTTCCCTTTGCGCTTCCTGTCATCGAAGAGGAGGAAATAAGCGAAGTTCTTGATGTCCTTAAGTCGGGTTGGATCACTACAGGACCCAAGGTAAAATTATTTGAGAGGGAGTTCGCTGAATATATCGGATGTAAACATGCCATTGCTGTCAATTCTTGCACCGCCGCCCTCCACCTGGCCCTCGAAGCGATTGGGATCGGAGAGGGAGATGAAATTATCACTTCCCCAATGACTTTTGCAGCGACAGGCGAAGTGATTCGGTACTTCAAGGCAAGGCCCTTATTTGTCGATATCGATTCCAAAACAATGAATTTAGACGTGGAACTACTTGAAAACGCCGTTAAAAAAAGATGCGAATCCGGGAATGGAAAAAGATTGAAGGCAATCATCCCTGTCCATTATGGCGGTTATCCTTGTGACATGGAGGCCATCATGGCGTTAGCATCGAGATACGACCTAAGAATCATCGAAGACGCCGCTCATGCCTTTCCAACCTCTTATAAACGGAGGATGATCGGGACCCTTGGGGATATCACCTGTTTTAGTTTTTACGCGACGAAGAACATCACCACCGGGGAAGGAGGAATGATTACTACCGAAAATAAAGAATATGCAGATCGGATGCGAATCATGAGCCTACACGGAATCAGCAAAGATGCCTGGAAGAGATACACTGCAGAGGGAAGCTGGTACTATGAGATCATCGCGCCAGGATACAAATACAACCTTACAGATGTCGCAGCCGGGCTGGGGGTTGCACAGCTTAGAAAGGCGGATGCATTCCTAAAAAGGCGGATGCAAATCGCCGACAGGTATCATGAGGCATTTCAAGAGTTGAACGAACTTGATTTGCCTTTAGCGTACGAAGGGGAAGAAGGAACGACACATAGCTGGCACCTCTACGTCATTCGATTAAACCTTCAGCGACTACAAATAGGTCGAAACGAGTTTATCGATGAACTCAGACGGAAAGGGATAGGCACTTCTGTCCATTTTATCCCCCTCCATATTCATCCCTACTATCGCGAGACCTATGGCTACCAACCCGCTGACTTTCCGGTGGCTTATGAAACCTATCAGAGAATCATATCTCTTCCGATCTATGCAAGAATGACGGATCAGGATGTAAACCGTGTCATTGAATCGGTAACAGAGATCGTAAAGTCTAATAGAATATAAAAAATGAAACGCCCTTTTGATATCTTATGTTCATTCATCGGTCTTTTATTGTTGCAGCCACTTTTCGTTGTCACGGCAATCATGATAAAAGTCGATAGTCAGGGGCCCGTCTTTTTCAGGCAAGGGAGAGTGGGAAGGAACTTCAGACGATTTATGATTTATAAATTCAGAACAATGGTCGTGGATGCAGAGAAAAATGGATTACGCATTACCTCAGGCGGAGATAGTCGAATCACAAAGGTAGGAAGAATTCTAAGAAAATTTAAGATTGACGAATTGCCACAACTTTTTAATGTCTTGAAAGGGGATATGAGTTTAGTCGGCCCAAGGCCTGAGGTAGAGGAATATGTCAAATTATACGAAAAGGATTATATGGAGATACTTAAGAGAAGACCAGGGATTACCGATGTCTCTTCAATTATCTTCCGGGAGGAAGAGGCAGTCCTTAAAAATCAAGTCGACCCTGAAGGATATTATAAAAAGATACTCTTACCTGAAAAAATTAGACTTGCAAAGGAATACATAGAACATTCCTCTTTCTCATACGACTTGAAACTGGTTTTAAACACCCTTCATAAAATCCTTAACCCCGCTGCCATCGCCCACGATGGTTACAGCAAGAAAATCATCCAAGATTCCTCTAAGGAAAACTGACCGGCAAATGCCCTGGAAGCCCGGCCATAAAGGCGAGGTCAAGGAGCACAATTAAAGTAATATTTTCTTTTCCCGGCCTGACGGGGTGACCGCGGAGCTTCACAAGTTTGAAACCTTTTGGAAGTTCTTCGGGGTTTCGATATAAGGCTTTAGCACCTATCCATGCGCATTTTACATTTAATCAGTAGTGGTGGCTTATTTGGGGCCGAAAGGGTAGCTGTCGAGTTGTCTAAGAGCCTAAGGAAAACATATCATTGTGAGCCTATTCTCGGTGTCATAAAAAACGCTTACAACCCCCACGAAGAGATTTTGGAAGAAGCCAAAACCAACGGCATTGCCTATGCTGTTTTCCCATGTCGGAGTCAATTGGATTTGAAACTCGCTTTTTCCATTAGAGAGTTCATAAAAAGGAATAGAATAGATGTCATACACTGTCATGGTTACAAATCGAATTTTTACGGACTGTTAGCGTCCAGAGGTGAAGTTCCCTCTGTGACAACAAATCACAACTGGTTGACCACGCACTGGAGGCTCAAAACTTATTGTTTTCTTGACAGCCTATGGATTCGATTCTTCGATCGAATTGTAGCTGTTTCAAATGAAGTAAAGAAGGATATGTTGAGGTATAAAATTCCTGCAGCAAAGATAAGAGTGGTGGATAACGGAATTGCTTTGGAGAGATTCGCAAAACTGGTTGAAACAAATATTATGAAGAACCAGCTTGGCCTCGATGAGAAGATTAGGATTATCGGCACCATAGGCAGCCTGGTCATTGAAAAAGGGCATATCTATCTATTGGAGGCTGCGAGACAAATCCTGGATGTTGTCAAAGACTTAAAGTTTCTTATAATAGGCGACGGACCCCTACGGAAGGCCCTCGAGGAGAAATCGGAAGAATTGGGTATCAAAAAGGATATCATCTTTATGGGACAAAGGAAAGACATTCCAGAATTATTGATGGCAATGGATGTTTTCGCCTTACCTTCTATAAAAGAGGGGCTCCCAATAGCTCTCCTCGAAGCAATGGCATCGAAGAGGCCAGTGATCGCTACACGAATTGGAGCCATCCCAAACGTTATAGAGAACGAGGACATAGGGGTGTTGGTTGAACCCAAAGATATTACAGGGCTACGAGACGCAATCATGAATCTTTTAAACGACCCAGGGAGAATGAACCTTTTAGCCAGAAAGGGTTTCGATAGAGTGTGTAGGGATTTCTCTTCTGATGAAATGGCCAAGAATTATCTGAAATTATATAATGAATTAGCCAACCCTAATTCCTGCAGGAATCCCGTTTTTAATTGAGAACAATTTATGTTCAATATCTAATTAAGAACGGAAGTTTTCGGTTTAACGTAAAGATTCTTGGAGATAATTTCGATCAAGTTGTCCCGCAGGTTTGAAGGGGGCACGCTGCGAAGGTTAGGAATTCTTTTTCCACTTTAAGGAAGGAATTTTCCAAAGAACGGTAATTCATTTTCCCTCCCACAAAGCTTCTCCAGTTTTGATTTCCCGTCCGGCTCGAAAGTACTTGACATTATTAAAATAATTTATGGCTGCCTAAATTATTACCGTTGGCATAATTTGTGAATTGTTTATGACTGATTTACCCGGGAAACCGGAATCCCGAAACGGTGACGGTTTGGTTTTTTATAAGATTACGGACTGACTCAAAA
>Ga0153915_10001818_pt1 | contig 19598 bp, 14 predicted proteins | sample Opewatmetagenome_2_FD_107003 | JGI IMG/M metagenome (GOLD analysis project Ga0153915, IMG submission 107003) | Freshwater wetland microbial communities from Ohio, USA - Open water 3 Core 3 Depth 3 metaG | ecosystem: Environmental > Aquatic > Freshwater > Wetlands | place: USA: Ohio, Lake Erie...
GGCTAACGCAGGCAACAAGTGGTTTGTGGTCATTGATGGGAAAGAGGAGATGCAATATGACGGCATCGGCGCCCTTATCTTCAGCCCCGACAGCAAGCGCGTGGCCTATGCGGCGCAAGCAGGCAATAAGCAATTTGTAATCGTTGACGGGAAAGAGGAGATGCAATACGACGGCATCGGGACTCTTGTCTTCAGCCCGAACAGCAGGCGGGTGGCCTATGCGGCTCAAGCAGGCAATAAGCAATTTGTGGTCGTTGACGGAAAAGAGGAAACGCAATATGACGGCGTTGGGGACAACCTTATCTTCAGCCCGAACAGCAAGCGCATCGCGTATGCGGCTCAAGCAGGCGATAAAGTTGTCGTAGTCGTTGACGGGAAAGAGGGAACGCAGTATGACGGCATCGGGGGGGATAACCTTGTTTTCAGCCCCGATAGCAAGCGCGTCGCGTATGCGGCTCAAGCAGGCGATAAAGTTGTCGTAGTCGTTGATGGGAAAGAGGGAATCCAATATGACGGATTGGGGGAAGTCTCTCTTGTTTTCAGCCTCGACAGCAGGCGGGTGGCCTATGCGGCTCAAGCAGGCAATAAGCAATTTGCAGTCATTGATGGGAAAGAGGAAAAGCAATACGACGGCATCGGTTCTCTTATCTTCAGCCCGAACAGCAGGCGCGTGGCCTATGCGGCTCAAGCAGGAGAAAAGCAATGTGTAGTTGTTGATGGGAAAGAGGAAATGCAATACGACAACATAGGTTCTCTTATCTTCAGCCCGAACAGCAGGCGCGTGGCCTATGCGGCTCAAGCAGGAGAAAAGCAATGTGTAATCGTTGATGGGAAAGAGGAAATGCAATATGACGGCATCGGATATCCTGTTTTCAGCCCGAACAGCAGGCGCATGGCATATGCGGTTGAAGCAGACAATAAGTGGTTTATGGTAGTCAATGGAAAAGTGGAAAAGCAATACGAAAAAGTTGGAACTCCTGTTTTCAGCCCGGACAGCAAGAGCGCGGCATATGTGGCTCAAGCCGACAGCAAACAATTTGTAATCGTCGATGGAAAAGAGGAGATGCAATATGATACTATTGTAAATCTTGAAGGAGGCGAACCGATTTTTAGCGCCTTTGACAGCTTTTATTACCTTGGCTTGAAAGGCCAGAGCGTTTATTTAGCTGAGGAGAAAATTAAGAGATCCTGGATTCAAACAACAAGTTCGACAATTAAGGATATTCTACATGTTCGATAAAAGAGAATTGAAGAAACAATACAAACAGACACTTCCGCCTATGGGCATTTACAAAATTGAAAATCTCGTTAACGGCAAGGTCCTTATAGGCAGCAGCAAGAACCTGCCGGGAAAGGCCAACAGTTACAGATTCCAGCTTAAACAGGGGTCCCATATGAACAGAGATTTGCAGAAGGATTTCATACTGTTTGGCGAGGAAAAGTTTATCTTCGCTGTTGTGGATTGCCTTGAACCAAAGGAAGGCCCGGGACATGATTACACAAGCGATTTAACCGCGCTGGAAGAGATGTGGATGGAAAGGCTTCAACCCTATGGAGAAAGAGGGTATAATAAACAGATTATAAAGTAACTATTGAAAAAGGCGGTAGAGTGCGGCTCTCTTGGAACCGGGCTGCTGTTTCCCTGGAACCGGGCCTATGAAGGTGACGGCATCGGTCTTTTTAACAATCTCGATCAGGTCCTGGATTACATTTTTAAATCAGTAACTATGCAGACTTGACAGGTAGTTTACACCGAAATAGGTAAACAATATGCAAACAAAACCTGCTATTGACAGCATTGCCAGCCTTTTCCCCTGCCAACCCCTTATCAGTCTTGCATGAAGCATGGCGGCATATACAAGCCAAGTGATGAGGGACCATGTCTCTTTAGGGTCCCAGGTCCAGTAGCTGCCCCAGGCGGTGTGGGCCCACACAGATCCCGTGATTATGCCTAGCGTGAGAAGCAGAAAACCCATAATTACCATTTGGTAACTTAATTCATCAAGGACATTCAACCCGGGGATGAGGTTGAAGATGACCCCCTTGTTGTCGGGCCCCTCGGTCATCTTGATAAAGTACATGATGCTCATCCCGAAGGAGAGTGCAAAGGCGGCATAGCCGAAAAAGCAGGTGATGACATGGGCCGTAAGCCAGTTGCTCTGAAGGGCGGGGACCAGGGGCTGGATGGCGTTATTCATATCCCCAGAGAAAGAGGCATATGCAAGAGACAGAAAGGCCAGGGGAGTAATGAAGGTCCCGATGCTCTTGTTCATGGTTCGTTTTTCGATAATGAGATAAAGGAGGATAATCGTCCATGAGAAAAAGATGAGCGATTCATAGAGATTTGACAGGGGCGCATGACCGATGCCCAGTTTATAGGATTCAGCCCATCTGAATATAATTCCAACGGTGTGTCCGGCAAATCCTGCTGCGGTCAGATATGTTCCGATCCTTCCGAATGCCTGCCTTCCCGTTACAAGTAAGACAAGATAGGCCAGGAAACAGAAAAAATAAACAAATGTTATATAACTCAGGATGACAGTATTAATCATTATGCTTCCCTTCCATTGCTGCTTCTTTTAATCTTAAAAAAAGCCCGTCAAGCGCCTTCTCCATGCCCGCGGGATTTTTATTGGACGTCCCGGCAAGACTCATCTTTACATTCCCTTTGTCGCTCTCAAGCCTTATCCAGAACCTCCTGTGGGATGTGAAAAAGGTTAAAAACAGGCCGATGATAATCATGATAAAACCGGCAAAGACAAACGGCACTCCCGGGTCCCTTGAGACCTGGAGGCCCGTATAGGTCACGGATTCCATTTCAAAAAGGTCGAAGGTAAAAGGGCTGTATGCAGAGGGATTAAATTTCTGAGACAGTTCGAACATATCGGAATATTTATTCTTTATTATATCCTTATCTTTAAACAGCCATATGGGCGTTTCCTTTCCTTCCTGCGATTTAATGGCAATAAGCGCGGCAGGACCCAACATATTCATTAGATTGTCATTTATATCGGAAAGGGTCAATTCCCCCTTATTGTCAGGAAGCATGACAGCCTTTCCAAGTTCAGCCTCGATTGTTGTCTCCTCCGCTTTTTCATTATTAAGGGCCTTGATACGGACCTTTTCGCCGGGCATGTCGCCGTAGCTCGACTGATAGAATCTTATCCCCTTAAATTTAATCGGGTGGTTAACGCGGATGCTGCCGCTCAATGCCTCCTGCCCGTTTACAATGAAACTGAGGTCCGACCTGTATTCCTTCGGCGCCCCGTTGTCATATAAATCAATCAGAAATTTCTTGCACAGGACAGTGAAACCCAGGTCCATATGGCTGTGGTCTTCTCCGTTTGTAATTACAACGCTGTCTATTGATCCGCCCTCCGGGATATTCACATAGCCGCTAAACCCGAAGATCGACCCGGCTATCGCCCCCGCAAGGATGAGTAAAACGCTCAGGTGTGCCAGGTAAACGGAGAAGAGAGAGAACCGCCCCTTCTCGCAATAGATATATGAGGCGTTGCCGCTGTCCTTGACAACTACATTGTTAAACCTGCCCATCAAGAATCCCTGTATGCTTGATGAGGCCTGCCCGACGCCTGCATCGGGCAATAATATGGTCCTGTGCGTCGCCTCTTCAAACAACTTTGACCTGTCAGGATCAGGGGTGAGCCGGAACAGTTTTAATGTAGCAGGGAATCGATCAATGGAACATAGAATAAGGTTTATAGCCAGACAAAATATTATAAACCTGAACCATATCGAATGATAAATGCCCGCGTCTTCCTGTTGCTGGATCAAGGTGCCGATTATCGATACAATAGCCAGGATTGAAAGCAGAAACAGGGTCAGCTTAACAGATCGCAATATATTCCATAACGGATTTGTCTTTTTATCAGTCATATTAAAAGCCGGAATGCTAAATGTTGATTGTCCTTTTAAATCTCCTTACGCACTTCTTTTGTTTCTTTTGTTTCTGTCTATAACACAATTTATTAAAAACGGCAATGCCCGGATTATAAAAGTCAAAACAATTGACGCCGGATAACAATTCATGATAAAAACTAATTGAAAACAATACGTAAAGGAGACCCCATGCTTGATCTCAAATTTATCAGGTCCAATCCGGATAAAATCAGGGAGATGCTGAAAAACAGGAAAAATGACCTGGATCTCTCCGTGTTTGAATCTATTGAAAAAGAAAGACGGGAAAAGCTGTCCGCACTGGAATCGCTCCGGTTTCAACGCAACAAGGAAAGTGATGATATCGCGGCATTGAAAAAGAGCGGGAAGGATGCATCGGCAGTTATCGCGGAGATGAAAAAGGTGTCCGCAGAGATCAAGGTCCTTGATGCTGACCTGACTGCGGTTCAGGAAAAACTTGACAACATCGCCATGATCATCCCCAACATGCCCGATGAATCCGTGCCTGTGGGCAAGGATGACAAGGACAACTCGGTTATCCGGACATGGGGAGAGATTAAGGCTATGGATTTTGAGCCACTCCCCCATTGGGAAATCGGAGAAAGACTCGGGATACTTGATTTTACGCGGGCATCAAAGCTCGCCGGCGCCAGATTCGCCCTTTACATGGGCGCGGGCTCCCGGCTTGAAAGGGCGATAATTAATTTCATGCTGGATACACATACAAGGGCCCATGGTTATACGGAGGTCCTGCCTCCTTTCATGGTGAACTCCGCATGCATGACCGGCACAGGGCAGCTGCCTAAATTCAAGGAGGACCTTTTTAAGATTGAGGGATGGGACCATTATCTTATCCCTACTGCCGAGGTGCCTGTCACCAACATACACAGGGAAGAGATATTGCAGGAGGAAGACCTGCCTATTCATTATGTCGCCTATACCCCCTGCTTCCGCTCAGAGGCAGGGTCCTACGGGAAAGACACAAGGGGCCTTATAAGGCAACATCAGTTCAACAAGGTGGAACTGGTCAAATTCTCCCGCCCCGAAGATTCCTGGGACGAGCTTGAAAAGCTCACTGCCGACGCCGAAGACATACTTAAAAGGCTGGGGCTGCCCTACAGGGTTGTCACACTTTGTACCGGCGATTTAGGCTTTTCATCGGCCAAGACCTATGACCTTGAGGTCTGGCTTCCGGGACAGAATCTCCATCGAGAGATATCTTCATGCAGTAATTTCACCGATTTCCAGGCCAGGCGGGCCGAGATCAGGTTCAAGAGAAAGGGCGCAACAGGCACGGAATTTGTCCATACACTGAACGGTTCCGGGCTGGCCGTGGGCCGGACGCTCGTTGCCGTCCTTGAGAACTACCAGCAGAAGGATGGAAGCGTCGCAGTGCCTGACGCCCTTGTGCCCTATATGGGCGGCACCAGGGCGATCAGTTCGCGTGAGTCATGAATCCTCAATAAATAAAGGAATTTTTTATGTGTGGCATTGTCTGTTATGTCGGAAAAAACAAGGCGGAGCCTATCCTGATAGAAGGGCTTAAAAGGCTGGAGTATCGTGGTTATGATTCTGCCGGGATTGCAGTTCAGGATGGAGATCATATAGATCATATAAGGGCCGTAGGCAAGATTGCCGAACTGGAGAAGGCCATCAACGGGATTGATATCAAGGGAACCTCCGGCATTGCGCATACAAGGTGGGCCACCCACGGAGAGCCTACGGAATATAATGCCCACCCCCACATGGATGAAAAGGAAAATGTATTTGTTATCCACAACGGGATCATAGAAAATTATAAGTCCATAAAATCCAGGTTGGAGAAAAAGGGTATTGTCTTCAGGTCTGAGACCGACACCGAGGTGCTTGCCCACCTGATCGCCCTGAATTTTGAAGGGGACCTTAAAGAGGCCGTCAGAAAGACCATGTCCCAGGTTGACGGCACCTTCGGGCTGGCCGTAATCCACAGGGATCTTCCGGGCCTGATAGTCGTTGCAAGGCGGGGCAGCCCGTTAATCATAGGAGTCGGTGAAGACGGCAATTTAGCGGCCTCGGACGTCTCTGCCATGGTAAGATATACAAACAAGGTCATCCATCTGAACGACAATGAGCTGGCAACTATTACAGCCGACAATATTTCTTTATTCACTGCCCAGGCAAAGGCCGTGACAAGGGACGCCGAGACGGTGGAATGGTCGGAAGAGGACGCTGACCTGGACGGCTTTCCTCACTTTATGCTCAAGGAGATATTCGAGCAGCCGGAGACAATAAGGAACGCCATGAGGGGAAGGGTGGACAAGGGAGAGGGCGTCCCAAAGCTGGGAGGAATAATGCCCGTATGGGATACGCTCAAGGAATGCAGGCATATCGTCATTGTTGCCTGCGGGACATCCTATTATGCAGGCGGTGTGGCCAGATATGTATTTGAAAAATTAACCGACATTGATGTCGAGGTAGAGCTCGCCTCTGAATTCCGTTACAGGAAACTGAACTTTCCCGCCAACACATTCATAATCGCCATGAGTCAGTCAGGCGAGACCGCGGATACGCTGGCGGCAATACGCGAGGCCCGCAGAAAGGGTGCGAGACTCATGGGGATTGTCAATGTGGTTGGAAGTTCCATATCAAGAGAGACAGATGCCGGCATTTATAACCATGCAGGGCCTGAGATAGGCGTTGCATCAACCAAGATATTCATATCCCAGCTTACTATCCTGACTCTCCTTGCCCTTCTGCTCGGCAGGCATCAGAACCTGTCTCTCACAGAGGGCGTGGAGGCCATAAGGGCTATGGAAGAATTGCCGAATCAGGTCAAGGAGATTTTATCAAAGGCCAATCATATCCAGGCCGTTGCAGAAAAATATTATCAATGCAGCAACTGGCTTTTCCTCGGCAGGAAATACGAATACCCTATCGCCATGGAGGGCGCATTGAAACTGAAGGAGATCTCATATATCCATGCGGAAGGATATGCCGCCGGAGAGATGAAGCACGGCCCCATTGCGCTTATAAATCCCGCTATGCCCACAGTCGCCATAGCGCCCATAGATTCCATGTATGACAAGATGATCAATAACATCCAGGAGATAAAAAGCAGGAAAGGCCCCATAATAGCGATAGCAACAGAAGGCGACACCGCCATAAAAGACCTGGCGGATGATATTATCGAGATACCGCGCACCCTGGATTTCCTGTATCCCATCCTAGCGGTGGTCCCATGCCAGTTGCTGGCATATTACTGCGCACAGTTTCTTAAGAGGGATATCGATAGGCCAAGAAACCTGGCAAAGAGCGTAACAGTGGAATAGCGGAAAACCTTTATCCTTTAACAATCATGAATTGACCCATGGCTATTCCCTTTCAGGAAAGAAGGCTGCCTCTTTATAGGCTGGCGAAGGCACTCTCTGCCTTTATCCTATGCCCATTCTTCAAGATTCATGTAAGCGGGCATGCAAATATCCCCGTGGATGGCCCGTTCCTGATGCTGCCCAAGCATCAGCGCTGGGAGGATGTCCCTCTGCTCTCCATGTCTATCGCCAGACCTCTGTATTACGTCGCAAAACATGAACTCTTTCAGGATACCCTTTCAAGGTGGCTTCTATCGTCTCTTGGAGGGTTGCCGTTAAATCGATCGAAACCCTCCGACAGCATTCAATCCGTAAAAAAGATGTTGCATCTTCTGAAAAAAGGGGAAGGCATTGTTATTTTCCCGGAAGGGACCTATTATAGGGAAAGGATGGGAGAGGCGCACAAGGGCCTGGCAAGGATGATCCTTTCACGTTGTAGGGCGCCCCTGATACCGGTCGGCATTAATTATTCAAAGACCGGGCAAAGGGTGCATGTGAGGATCGAGATAGGCAGACCTGTTTATACTAAGGCGTCAGGCAATATAAAGGATGCCATCGATCTTGCTGTCCGTGAGATAGCAGGGCTTTCAGGGTTACAAAAATATCATATCGGAGAAAACACAGATGACGGAACTTGAAAAGGCATTTAGCAAAATCGACGGCTACAGGGATGAAATAATAGCCTTTCAGACGGAATTGACGTCGAGGATTGCCCTCGGCCCCGCTAACGGCGGGACAGGGGAGCATGAGAAGGCCGCATTTTTAATAGAAAAGCTGAAGGAACTGTCGCCGGATCTTATAGAAGAGATTAAGGTCCCGGATGAAAGGGCAAAGGACGGATATCGTCCGAATATAATTGCCGTGTGGGGGAGTCAAAATGGGCCTTCAGGGGTATGGGTGCTCAGCCACACGGACATTGTCCCTCCCGGAGACCTTGCCCTCTGGAAGTCTGATCCATACATTGTAAGGGTTGAAGGGGACAATGTAATCGGCAGGGGGGTAGAGGACAACCAGCACGGGATTGTAAGCTCCTTTCTGGCACTAAAGGCAATCAGGGAATGCGGCATAAGGCTTAAAAGAAAAATCTGTCTTGCCTTTGTTGCCGATGAAGAGACAGGGAGCAGCTACGGGCTTGAATATCTGGTAAAAAACCGCAGGGGTTTATTTAAGCCGGACGACCTTATCATCGTCCCTGACGGGGGCAACAGAGACGGCTCCATGATCGAGATCGCCGAAAAATCCATGTTATGGATAAGATTTACTGTGATAGGCAAACAATGCCACGGAAGCACCCCCAAGGAAGGCAGGAACAGCCTTTATGGAGCCGCAAGGCTTATCATAGCCCTTGAGAGATTAAAGGAGAGATTCAAACTGACGGACAACCTGTTCAGTCCGCCTGAATCGACCTTTGAACCCACAAAGATCGAGGCCAATGTCCCCAACGTCAATACAATCCCGGGGAAAGATATATTTTATATGGACTGCCGGGTCCTGCCAGATTACCGGGTTGACGACATCATTAATGAAATAAAGAGTATTGCCGGGATGCTGGAAGAGGAGTTGAAATTGACGATCCATGTAGAGCCTGTCCACAGACAGGATGCCGTTAATCCTACCCCTGTTGAGGCACCTGTTGTTGCTTCTCTTGCCAGGGCTATCAAAAGGGTTAAAGGGCTGGAGGCAAGGCCCATGGGGATAGGCGGAGGCACAGTGGCCGCCTTTTTCCGCGGAGAAGGTCTTCCGGCAGCGGTATGGGTGACCTCCCCTGACACAGCCCATCAGCCCAACGAATCATGCAGCATAAACGATATAATTTCGGACGCAAAGGTATTTGCGCATGTATATTTGGAATAAAGGCGAATGAACAAATTTAACGAGAAATTAACCGATCTGCTTGAAAGAGGGGTAATTGAAGGCGTGTATCCGGGCGCCGTGCTTCTTATTGCTGAAAAGGGGCGAATATTTTTTTTAAAAGAGACCGGAAATCTCTCAATAATCCCGGGCGTCTTGCCGATGAAAAAGGATACGATATTCGATCTGGCTTCATTGACAAAACCCCTTGCCGCCACTATTGCGGTTATGGGTCTGGTCAATGACGGCAGGATCAGCCTGGATCAGCCTTTATCCGAACTTATTAAGACAGACAATCTGGGAGATAAACATGCCCTGACCCTTCGTTTAATCCTCAGTCACTGCGCAGGATTTAAGGACTGGATGCCTTTTTATTACGATCTTGTAAAATACAGTCCGGATACAAGGAAAAAGATTTTAAGAGAGAAAATAATTGAGCAGCCGTTACAGTATCCCCAGGGGACAGGCGCCTTATATAGCGACCTGGGATTCATGATCCTGGAATGGGTTGTGGAAGCAGTATCCGGTCAGACCCTGAGGGATTTCGTTCACAGGAATTTCTACACCCCCATGGGCTTAAAAAGGACTTATCTTTCAGATGGAGCGCCGCCTTTCAATATTGAAGAGTACGCGGCAACTGAAGATTGCCCCTGGAGAAACCGGATAATCCGGGGAGAAGTGCATGATGAAAATGCCTATGCCGTTGGCGGATATTCCGGGCACGCAGGCCTTTTCGGGACCGCCGAAGAAATCTTTGTTATAATTAATATGCTTAGAGAACATTATCTAGGGAAAAGGAACGATTTTTTTTCACCCGACATCACGAGACAATTTTTCGTAAGACAGGAGATCGTAAAGGGAAGCACATGGGCCTTGGGATGGGATACCCCGGCTGCTGAAAATTCCTCTGCCGGGAAATACATCTCCCCCCATAGTGTAGGCCATCTGGGTTTTTCCGGGACATCCCTGTGGATGGATCTTGAGAGAGACATATTGACTGTATTTCTGAGCAACAGGGTCCATCCGACAAGAAACAACCTGAAGATCAGGACCTTCAGACCCGTCCTCCATAACCTGATATTTAAAGAAATGACCGGGATGTGAAGTCACTGCGCCGGCAACACGAACTGTCGGAGACGGATCAACCCTGTCCCGTCAGATGCACGCGCCCTCTTGGCAGGGGCCCAAGGGAACAAGAATAGGTTTGACATGCAATGTTTATTCAGGCTATATTTAAGCCTGTCATTTTAAGGATAAATCTATAGAAATAAACAATCAAAACCTGTGGATATGTCTTGCAAGACCATTAATTTTTAATAATAAACGAGGGGATAGGATGCAAACAACTGGAAGAAAAAGAATCTATATCTTTATAACATCTTTGATATGCCTTTTTCTGATCTGTTCCGGGTGCTCAAGCAATGAAAGTAAAAAGAACAAGCACCTTGCAAAGGCCAAGGAGTATATTGCAAACAATGAATTAAACAAGGCGGTAATAGAACTTAAAAATGTCATTCAGCTGGACCCTAAAAATGATTCCGCCTATTATGACCTTGGAGAGACGTATCTGAAATTAAAACAGGGAAATGACGCATATCAGGCCTTTTCCAGCGCCGTTTCAATTAATCCCGATAACATCAACGCCCAGTTAAAGGTGGGCCAGATACTTTTGCTGGCAAAAGAACCTCAAAAGGCCAAAGAGAAGGCGGAACTTATCCTTAAAAAGGCACCAGACAACATTGAAGCGCTGAGTCTCCTCTCCGGCATTCAACTGCAGGAAAATAATATTGATTCGGCTATTGCAACCCTGGAAAAGGTATCAGGCCTGAATCCCAAAGAATATAACACGCAATTATCCCTGGGAAGGGTATATCTTTTAAAAGGCAACCGGGATCTGTCTGAAAAGGCATTTGCCAATGCCAAAGCGCTGGACCCTAATGCTACGGCCCCATATATTGCCCTGTCCGGCATATACGGGGCAAAGGGAGACTGGGATAAGGCTGAAGCCACATTAAAGGAAATGCTTAATTCTTCAGACTCAAGATATCAGGATCTATACTACCTGGCGGTCTTTTATGAGGGCAAATCGAGATGGGACGAGGCAGAGAAGACATATCAGGAAGCCGTTGCCACGGCCCCGAACGACGATATCGCGCCGCTTATGAATCTGGGCGGATATTATGCCCGCAATAAATCCTATGACAAGGCGCTTGAGACCTTTAACAAAGCAGGGACTATAAAGAAAGACGACTTGAATGTCATGTTGAGCCTGGCGCAACTCCATTTCGATTTCCAAAAGATAAAGGAGTCAGAAGAGGTTTTAGATAAAGTGCTGGAGAAGGATAAAAGCAATCTTTCCGCGATATTTCTAAAAGGCAGGATACTTCTTTATAATAAGGATTATGCAAACGCTATTGAACGATTCGATGCAGTGCTTAAGGATAAGCCCGAGAATTCCCTGGCTCATTACATGAAGGCATTATGTTTGTTGTCGAAAGGTGATACCGACCTTGGGCGGGAAAGCCTTACCAAGGCGGTTGAACTTAATCCTAACCTGACAGATGCAAGATTAATCCTCGCTGAACTTTTCATCAAGTCCGGCGATAAAACCCTTGCCTCTGAGCAGGTTGAGGCTGTCCTGGCACAATCCCCGGAAAATACAAACGCCTTGATCCTGAAGGGCAGCCTGAGAATACTTGAGAAAGATACAAAAGGCGCGGAAGAGGCATTTCAAAAGGTCGTGGCGCTCAGCCCGGATAGTCCGACAGGATACCTCCGCCTTGGCGTTCTTTACAATCTTATGGGAAGAAAAGACGATGCGCTTAAAAACCTTCAGAAGTGCCTGGATTTGAATCCCAGACAGACAGAGGCCCTCGGCTTAATTGCAGGCATCTATGTAAATGATAAAAGATATGATGATGCCTTTAGCATCTGTGAAAAACAGAAGGAGAAGGCAAAGGACAGCGCATCCGCGGTTGCGTTAATCGAATATCTTGAGGGGAATATATTTATTGCTCAAAAGGACAGCAAAAAGGCGGAAGGACATTTTAATGAGGCCATAAAGACCGATCCCAACCTCCTCTCGCCTTATGTGGCTTTGGCGGCTATCTATGCAGGTGAAAAGAGATTCGACGAGGCTATTGCGCAATATAAATCATTAGTTGAAAAAAATCCAAAATACACATCAGGTTATATGGCCCTTGGCGTCATATATGATCAGATGGGCGATGATAAAAATTCCGAGGCCAATTACAGAAAGGCCTTGGAGATAGACCCGAAATTCGGTCCGGCAGCCAACAATCTGGCATGGAAGATTGCTGCCGGCGGCGGGAATATTGATGAGGCGCTTAATCTGGCCCAGGTTGCCAAGGAACAGCTTCCGAAAAACGCCTCTGTGATGGATACGCTTGGCTGGATATATTATCTTAAAGGCAGTTATCTGAACGCAATCTCGGAACTGCAGGACAGCCTTGAGCTTTCGCCTGATAACGCAGAGGTAAATTACCACCTGGGCATGGCCTATTATAAAAATAATCAGACATCCTCTGCGAAGGAATATCTTAAAAAGGCCCTGGAAATTAAACCTGACGTTAAAGGGGCGGAAGAGGCCCGCAAGATATTAAAAGAGACAGGAAATAAATAGCATATTAAACAAACAATCTTTAACATTTGACATTCAGATGAAAAACTTTCCTTACAGGTTACTGTTTATCTGTATACTTGCCCCGCCCATATGCTATATCTTTACATTGCAGGCCCTTGAAATATATCTTCAGAAAAAGGTTGCTGCTGAAATCAGCAGTATTATTGTAAGGAATTATGAGGCCCTTTTTCAAGGCAGATATACTGTTAAGGAAGAGGTTAATAGAAATCTTGGAGAATACTTGCTTGGACACGGGCTTAAACACAGGCTTGGCATAAGCACCGAGATAATGGTAAAGACAAAAGATGACCGGATACTCTACCCTGCCAATTTAAAAAAGGACCTTTATGATTCATCAGGGGATTCAACGGACAATGTAATGAATTATATGGATGTCGCTGCTGAAAACTACAAATTATACAACAACCTTATCACCTCGGTAGATATTCGGATAAAACACAACAGCTGGTTGTCAAACAGCATCCTTCTTTTTTATATCCTTTTATTCCTTTTTATAATTCAGCGCTCGGTCAGAAAAAATATCAGAGAAACAGAACTCCAAGAAAGGGAGCACAAGAACTATATTGAAAAGCTTACCGACAAGTTAAAGGAGACGGAATCCGGTCTTTCTGACATAAGGGTTAAAGAAGATAATTATTTAAAAAAGATCGAGGAATTGAAAAAGGACCGTGAAAGCCTTTCAACCGATATTAACGGTCTACTTGAAGAAATGGAAACACTTGAAAAAGGTCTGACAGCGCAGAGGAATCTCAGGGAGAAGAGCGAGTCGGAACTTACAGAGCTGCAGAATGAGATTAATGACCTGAAAGAAAAGATTCATAATCCAAAGAAAAAGACCAAGATGACCGACACGACCCGCAAAAGATTCAGGGTCCTATACAAAAACCTTGATTTTTCCGAGAAGGCGATAGATGGTTTCCTCAGCCTTTCCGATGAATTTCAATTAAAGGCGGAAGAGCTTATCCATAGGCTTAATGAGGACAGATCGCTGGTATCCGTCAAGCGAAAGGTGTTCGGCAAAGGAGGCAAAATAAACGTCCTTGAAGCGGATTTTGCCTATTCAGGAAGGATATATTACCAGGCGGATTCCCAGTCAAAAACCAGGATAATGGGCATAGGCACAAAGAACAGCCAGGACCAGGACATTGCATATCTGGAAAGAGAGATCAGGTCGGTTGCGGACCAGGGCTGACGGTTTGGGTATGAAATCGTCAAATGAATCCTTATGGCGCTTTTAATTTTTAACTTTATGACAACATCTTTTAATACAAATCTTAAAAAAGGGAATAACCATGACAGATCAGGAGAAAAAAACCATTCTAATCATTGAAGATGATCTCGATGTCCTTTCCGCCTTTGTCAAACATTTTATACACCTCGGATATGAAGTCATTTTTGCCACCGACGGAATGGAGGGGTTAAAAAAGATAGATGCCGGAGGTTATGACCTGGTAATAACTGATATTGTTATGCCCTTTGTAAGCGGAGTAGGCGTAGTAACTACGCTTAAGGAGAAAAGGCCTGATATACCTGTAATAGCAATCACAGGTTACGGCAAAGAACCGGAGGCTGCGGCCATGGAAAAAAAGGCTGACCTTGTTCTATCCAAACCTGTCAGGATGTCTGACCTTAAAAATTATGTAGCCGATTTTTTAAAACCCAAAGCATAATTCCTTTTATGACCTTATAACAGGATATCGGCGTTTAAAACGCCGAATATTATTTTTCTTCCTTTTAACTTTAGAATAGAATAAGGCGGATTATGTCGAAGTTATTCATCATGAACGGGCCCGATAAAGGCAAATCATTTAATTTCAGCGGCAATACCGCGTATGTAGGGCGGTTGCCTGACAACGACATTCAGATCAGAGATAAAACCATTTCCCGCAAACATCTTCGTATCCAGCGCAACGGCGATAAATTTGTCATTAAAGACCTGAACAGTAAAAACGGTACATTTGTCAACGGCAAGATTTTAAGCCCCGGGAAAGACCTTGAGGTGGATGAGGGCGTTCCGATAGCCATAGGAAAGGTTTTTGTTTCACTGGGAGTAATGTGTTCGGAAGAGTTGCTTTCAGGCCATGATTTGGAAGGCCTTTCAGAGGAGTTCTCCAGCACTGCCGTGTATACGGCCTATCAGGACAGGCCTCTGACCCAGCCAAAGAATATGGACTTTTTCTATAAGGTTTCCAATGTCCTTAATCAATCACTTGATATCAATGTAATTATGGAGAAGATGCTGGATTACATCTTTGATCTCCTTAAAAGGATAGACCGGGGGGTCATTATCTTAATCGACAGTGATACAGGGGAATTCACTTCTGTGATAACAAGGGCGGAAAAACCCGGGGAAGACAAGGATTCCGGGCAACCGCTCTACAGCAAGACCGTTGTAAATGCCGTAATAAGGGATCGAAAGCCCGTTACTATTTTAGACGCCTTCGGCCAGGATGAACTGGATGTCTCCAAGAGCATGGAACTGATGAAGGTCAGGTCTGTCATGTGTGTCCCGCTGATAAGCAAATCCAAGATCAGAGGGGTTATTTACGTTGATTCCGTAAGAATACCGTACGGATTCAGGGAGGAAGATATAGCGCTCATTACCTCCCTATGCAGCCCTGCGGCCGTGGCAATAGAGAACGCCATGCTTTATTCAAACATGGAGCGGCTTGTCGATGAAAGAACCGAAAGCCTGAAAAAAACCGAAAACATCCTTAAAGAGAATGAAAAGCGTTTCAGGGCCATGTTTAATAATATGAGCAGCGGTGTCCTGGTCTGCAAGGCCGTCGATAACGGCAATGATTTTATTATTATGGATTTGAACAAGGCGGAATGCAGGATCGACAGAATCAAGAGGAAACTTGTAATAAATAAAAACCTGCTGAATGCTATCCCTGAACTCAAGAAGACCGAATTGACTGAGGCCTTAAAAAGGGTATGGAAGACCCATAAACCTGAACGATGCTCTATTACCCTGTTAAGGGATGACAAATCCTCCAGTTGGAGGGAATATTATATCGACACTCTGCCCGGCGATGAAATCATGGCGATCTTTGATGATGTTACTGAAAAAATAAAGCATGAGATGGAGCAAAAGGGGTTACAGGAGCAGCTCTTTGCCGCACAGAAGATGGAATCGATAGGACAATTTGCAGGGGGAACGGCTCATAATTTCAGGAACATCTTACAGGCCATTTCAGGCAATATTGAATATCTGGAGCTTATTTACGGCAAAGAGCCGGAGATAAAGGAACTCTCAAAAAATATTTACAACTCCATAGAGAAGGGCGTAGGGTTGATCAACAACCTCTTGCACTTTGCTAAAAAGGGCTGGAAGGTTGAGATGGAAGATCTTGATCTCGCGGAGGTGATCGATAAGACATACGAGATAATAAAAAGGGTATTCAATAAAAATATTGAGATTGATCTAGACCTTGAAAAAGATTTATGGGTGAAGGGCAATCCTTCGCTTTTGAGCCAGGCCTTTATGAACCTGTTTACCAATGCAAGGGATGCCATGCCCAAGGGCGGAGAACTGGTTATCAAGGCCAGAAAGGCAAAGAATATGGTGATAGCGTTTGTATCCGACACGGGGCATGGCATTGAAAAAGATGTCATAGATAAAATTTTCGATCCGTTTTTTACGCTCAAGGAGGTCGGTTCAGGCACCGGGCTGGGTCTTTCCACAACACTCGGCATTGTTGAACAGCATAACGGCAATATAACCGTTTCATCAAAACCCGGCAAGGGCGCAATTTTCAAAATAAGCATACCGCTGAGTGAGGATAAGGTCTTTCGGGAAGAAAAACCGAAGGATGATATTGTATACGGCGGAAGACAGAAGATTCTAATTATAGATGACGAGATTTTCGTTCTGGATTCTATCGCCGGTCTCCTTGAACAGATGGGATACATAGCCATCCCGGTAAATAATTCCGACTATGCCATGGACAGCTTTTTGAAATACTCACCCGATCTTGTCCTGATAGACAGGAATATGCCTGGACTGGACGGTGTTGCATGCATCAGGGAATTTATGAATACCGATCCCAATGCCAAGATTATCATTATTTCAGGCTATGAAAACAGCGGCGTTGACGGGATCGATGAAGATGTTAAAAAGATGATAAAAGGCTATCTGGTTAAACCATGTGGAGCGGTTGAATTAAGCCGAATGATCTCCGATGCGTTGAAAACATAATCTCTTGCGTCCTTTTTAATCTTTATTCTTAAGCCGGACCAAGAATATTTACTGCTAACTTTAACAGGTCATCCTTAAAATTCGGAGTGGAATTACAGTTGCAACAAAAAAACATCATAGTCATTGAATCTGATCAGGCAACAGCAAAGGCATTGATTGCCTTGCTCAAGGATATCGGGCATGTCAATTCTTATGCTTTAGAGAATGATGCCAATATTTTCCAGTTGAATACGATGAAACCGGCCTTAGCCATCCTCGGGCCGTCCATGGAAATAGACACATGCATTAATAATATCCAGAATTTAAAAATAATAGATCCCCTTATGCCCGTCCTCACATCTTCCAGTGATTGCCTTTCTGCGGGGCCGGGGATGTCGGCATTTGAGGGCATCCATTTCATTAACCCTGCCCCCGATAAAGATCACATCTCAAACGCCATAGAGATGTCGATAAAATGGAAGGAAAGTCATAGGATTAAAAAAGATTTCCCCATAATCATAGGGAAAAGCCCTGAGATCATGGCAGTCAGACAAAAGATCCGCAAGGTGGCGGATAAAGATATAACCGTATTGGTCACAGGAGAAACAGGCACAGGAAAGGAACTGGTTGCCAGATCTATACATTTTATGTCTCAAAGGGCCGGGAAACCGCTGGTCAAGGTGGACTGCACATCCCTGCCCGATGAACTGCTTGAGAGCGAGGTCTTTGGTTTTCAAAAGGGGGCGTTTACCGATGCCTACAGGGATAAGCCGGGCCGTCTTGAAATGGCCCACGGGGGGACATTGTTTATCGATGAAATAGGGGACATCTCTCTTTCCCTCCAGATAAAATTCATGCAGGTCTTTGAGGAAAAGGAATTTTCAAGGCTCGGCGGCACAACGGATAAAGTTATAGATGCCAGGGTGGTGGTCGCCACAAACGCAAGACTCTGGGACAAGGTTCAAAAGGGAACATTCAGAAAGGACCTTTATTATCGCCTCAACGTGATGCAGATAGATGTGCCCTCCTTAAGGAAAAGGAAAGAAGACATACCGCTTCTCATTCACTATTTCCAGAACAAGTACTGCTTTGAATATAAAAAAGAGCCTTTAACCATCCCCGGTGAGGTGTATAATGTCATGATCTCCTATCCCTGGCCGGGGAATATAAGAGAGCTTGAGAATGTTATCCGCAGGGCGATTGCCGTTTCGGACTGGGATTTTGTTATAGAGGAACTGAAACATAAAGAGGTTGAACCGGAGATCACACCGGAGGCTGTTGAGAATGCCGATCCCGATTTGCCCGGCCTGAGTAATATGCAATTATCGCAGTTGTTCAAGGAGAACGATTTCTCTCTTAAAAAAATAAGCAAGGCCTATCTGGCTAAAACGGAACGGGAGGTTATCATAAAGACATTAAGGAATACCCACTGGAACAGGAAAAAGGCCGCTCAATTGCTTGACGTAAGTTATAAGACCCTGATTAACCGCATTGGTGAGCTTAAGCTGAAACCATTTGAATAGACGATAAACCACAAAGGGCGTCCTAATCGGATGAACGCTAATTTAAGACGCCCCTGCCCCTTATTGACCAGTTTCAAGAAATCAGGATTCTTCCTTTCCTATGAATCGATAGACAAAGGCCCCCAGGATTGAACCGATGATCGGAGCGACCCAGAAGAGCCAGAGCTGGGAAATCGCCCAGCCGCCTGCGAAGATTGCGACCCCCGTGCTCCTTGCGGGATTAACCGAGGTGTTTGTAACAGGGATGCTGATAAGGTGTATTAGTGTAAGGCACAAACCTATCGCCACAGGGGCAAGACCTTGAGGGGCGCGCTTGTCTGTCGCCCCCAGGATAACGATCAGGAACATCATGGTCATGACAACCTCGGTGACCAGTGCGGCTGGGAGGGAGTAGCCGCCCGGTGAATGTTCTCCATATCCGTTTGAGGCAAAACCCGCTGCAACATCAAATCCCTCTTTGCCGCTTGCAATAATATAAAGGATTGCACCCGCGACAATCCCGCCAAGCACCTGTGCGATGATATATGGAAGGAGCTTAACCGCCGGAAACCTGCCCCCGGCCCATAAGCCGATAGATACCGCAGGATTGAGATGACATCCTGATATATGCCCGATGGCGAAGGCCATGGTCAGGACGGTAAGACCGAAGGCCAGGGCCACGCCGACAAAACCAATGCCTAACCCAGGGAATGCCGCGGCTAATACAGCGCTGCCGCAACCTCCAAGCACCAGCCAAAACGTGCCGAAAAACTCGGCTCCATACTGTTTCATCTTGTTCTCCTTTCCTTTAAATGGTTATTGGTTATAGCCAAAAAATCAGGCCGCAGGTCAAGGTTTTCACAGTGAGCCTGATTATAGAATAATTTTTATGATTTTCAATACCTGGCGCAAAGGATAAATAGCTTATTTTAGCCGGTGATATATAATCGATAGGCATAAATCCTCTACCCCTGAATTCCTTCCTGTTTATTAAGGAGGAGAAAGACCCCAACTGTTTATTCTTCTTGATTTTGTCAATGGAAAGTTATAAATTTCGAGGCCTTCGGGGCGTGGCGCAGCCTGGTAGCGCACCTGCTTTGGGAGCAGGGTGCCGGAGGTTCAAATCCTCTCGCCCC
>Ga0153915_10001819_pt1 | contig 19598 bp, 17 predicted proteins | sample Opewatmetagenome_2_FD_107003 | JGI IMG/M metagenome (GOLD analysis project Ga0153915, IMG submission 107003) | Freshwater wetland microbial communities from Ohio, USA - Open water 3 Core 3 Depth 3 metaG | ecosystem: Environmental > Aquatic > Freshwater > Wetlands | place: USA: Ohio, Lake Erie...
GGTCCCGCACTTCGATGCTAAGGGAGAGGCCAATCAGCTGTTCATCAACGCCGGCGTTCCAACCACCTTCTATCACGCCTCCTTCTACTGGGACAACTTCATCTTCTTCGGATCAGGGCCCAAGCCGGGTCCCGACGGCCAGCTCCAGCTCACCCTCCCCATGGGCGAGCGGAAACTGCCGGGCATTGCCGCGGACGACATCGGCAAGTGCGCGTACGGCGTGTTCAAGCGGGGCGGGGAACTCATCGGCAAGAATGTCGGGGTCGCGGGAGAGCATCTCACCGGCACCGAGATGGCCGACAAGCTCTCCCGCGCGCTTAAGCGGCCCGTACGCTATAGCCCCGTCACGCACGCGGCCTACCGTGCGTCCGGATTCCCTGGCGCCGACGATCTGGGCAACATGTTTCAGTTCTATCACGACTTCAACGAGGATGTCTGTCGCCTGCGGGATACGGGTATGTCCCGCTCGCTGAATCCCGATCTGCTCACGTTCGACATGTGGCTGGCAAAGAACGCGGCACGCATCCCTCTGGAATAGTTGCTCGCCAGGAGACGCGTGGGTGGGAGCCTGCGGGGGAGTGGCTGGACGGACGAGCCACGCGGCCATGGAGAGCAGACGGGGGCCGGCCGTCAGGGCGAGCGGCCAGGCCTCAGGGCCGGGGGAGAGACGGCTGCCTCGACTCGTCCGCCTCGGCGAAATTCTCCGGGTGCCGCGCCATCTCCTTGCGATAGTGCGCGTGCAAAGTGCGCATGTCGGCGTCCTGGTCTCCGCTGGGCCAGTAGAGCGTGCCGAGGTCCACCACCCTGCGTGAGTAGTCCAAGGCGACAGTGAGGATCGGCACGCCAGCGCCCACTGCGATCTGGTAGAATCCGGTCTTCCACCGCTCGACCCGTTTCCGAGTCCCTTCCGGAGCGATTCCCAGCACCCACTGTGGCCGCGACTGGAACCGGTGGATGGCGGCCTCCACCAGGCCGTGATGGGTGCTTCGGTCGACGCCCTCACCGCCGAGCCACCGAAGGATGCCGGCGATGGGGAAGCGGAAGACGGTGTGCTTGCCCAGCCAGTTGAGCCGGATTCCCACCGCCAGCATCGCCAGCACTCCGAGGATGAAATCCCAGTTTGAAGTATGGGGAGCCACGATAAGCACGAAGCGGGGGTGGTCAGGCAGGCGGCTCTCGATGTGCCAGCCGCCGAGGCGGAGCAGGCAGCGGGCGAGGGCCCGACTCAACCGCGTGCCCCGACGGGGGCAGCCCAGGGCTTTCTCCGACTCGGCGACGAGGGTTTCCGGGGTGTGGGCCATGACGCCTGAAGAAGGAGGTTGAAAATGTCGCCCTGGCCCCTTCGGCCTCAGTTTTCCAGCGACAGGTGAAACACCGACGAATCCACGTGGACGGCGCCCTGGAGCTTCTCGTGGACGGTGATGCGGATGCGATCGCCGTGGCGTGAGAGTCTGCGGAGCAGCCGCTCGAGATGCGGCACGTGGGCTTCGTGGAGCGCGTCAATGTGCAGCGCGACGGAGGCGCTCGATTCGCGCAGGGCCCGCTCCAGGTGCCGTCTCGCCCGCACGAAGAATCCCCGATCCAGCTGTCCGCGCAGTCGAACCGACAGTTCGGCCGTCCGGCTCCTTACTTCGGTCAGCGAAATCTCGAGGGCGCCCGCCTCTCGATAGCGCCTGAAGGCACGCTCCAGCGCGGGGAGGTACGAGGGCACCAGCCCCGGCGAGGGCACGGCGGCTCCTTGGAAGTGACGGTCCACGTAATCGCGCATGGAGAGCCCGACGATCCAGTCCTCGATGGTCTGCGCCATCAGGCGCGGGCGGAGGAACGGCAACGAGCCGATGAACCGCACCACCCGGCCAGGGCCACCCGGGAGGAGGCCGTGGACGATCAGGCGGCGCAGAATCGCCAGCGACTGTCCCAGAGAGTGCCGGTTGTCCGCGGGACGTCGGAGATGGCGCAGCTTGTTCCGTACCCGAGCCGCGATTCCGACGTCGGCGAAGAGCCGCTGATGCAGACGCTGGTAGCCGGTGACCAGCTCCTCCATGCTCATCCTCTTGGGGACCACGTTGGTTGTAAGCTTGGTGTTGTCTGCGTTGTTGGCTCCCTCGATGACCCTGCCCTCCGCCTTGAGCCGGGCGTAGAGCGGGGTCTTGGGCGCGGCCGTAAGAAGCCCGATCATCGACGCCTGGATGCCGGACTGCAGGATGAATTCGTGCTGCCGCTGGAAGGTCTCCACCGTGTCGTGATCGAACCCGACGATGAAACCGGCCAGAATGTCGATGCCGGCCGCGTAAATGGTCCGGACGGATGAGAGGATGTCCTGCCGGGTGTTTTGCAGCTTCTGGGCTTCCCGGAGGCTCGCTTCATCGGGCGACTCGATCCCGATGAAGACCCACTCCATCCCCGCCGCCGGGAACAGTTGCAGCAGCTCAGGGTCCTGAGCCAGGTTGAGCGAGGCCTCGGTGCCGAAGTGGAAGCGGTAATCGTGCTGCCGTTGGTACTCCCGGAGGAAGCGCAGCAGCTCCTTCGCCGTCCGCTTGTTGCCGATCAGGTTGTCGTCCACGAAGAACACGTTTCGTGCCCCAAGCTGCCGGAGCAGGTCCAGCTCCCGGCCGACCTGTTCGACCGCCTTGGTGCGGGGCCTCCGCCCGAACATGACGATGATGTCGCAGAATTCGCACTGGAAGGGACATCCGCGCGAGAACTGCAGGCTCATCGACTGATACTTGTCCACCCGGAGCAGGTCGAACCTCGGCACGGGCGATTCGGTGAGGTCCACCACGCCGGTCTCGTGGTAGAGCCGCTTGGGCACGCCGGCTTCGAAGTCGCGGCAGAACTCCTTCCAGATGTATTCCGCCTCCCCGGCGACGACGGCGTCCGCCAGGGACTCGTAGGCCTCGGGGCAGAGCGACGCGTAGCTTCCCCCCGCCACTGCGAAATAGCCGCGGCTCCGGTAGAAGGCGAGCAACTCCTTCTGGCGGTTGAACTGGACACCCATGCCGCACACGCCGATCAGGTCGGCCTCGGGGGCGAGCGGCAGCGACTCGATATTCTCGTCGACGATCGTTATTGCCCAGTCAGGCGGAGACAGCGCGGCCAGCGTGGCCAGGCCGAGGGGCGGGTTGACGGCGCGCTTGCCGGTGAGCGTCCGGTCCAGCGCCCACTTGAAGCTCCAGAAGCTTTCGGGAAAACGGGGATTGACGAGAAGGAGCCGCACCGGGTCGGCCTCCGAGGAAGGGCACTCCGGAAAGGCTATCATCCGGACCGGAAACGCGGAAGGGCACGCGGGCGGAGGACGATTGCGTGCGCAACGGTTTGGAGCGCGGGAGATCGAGGCGGCCCGTTGATCTCGGCCAGGAACCGCTCCGCGCCGAGCACCGCGCCTAGCTCGGGCCGCAGCACCTTGAGCGCAACCTGCCGATCGTGCTTGAGGTCTCTGGCGAGGTAGACCGTGGCCATGCCGCCCTGGCCCAACTCACGCTCGATGAAGTAGCGGTCGGACAACGCTGTGGCGAGGGCACCGGGAAGGGTGCTCATGGGCTCTCAGCTTGTGACTGGAGGGGAGCGCGGTGAGTCGCTGGTCGAGTCAAGATGCCAGTCTCTCGCCGGCCGCGCCAGCAGAGAGAAGAGAGATAAAGGGGCCTTTACCCTTCCCGGATCCGGGTCTCCTGGGGACCGGCCGCCAGCCGGCGATGCAGGAGATGGAAGGTCCCCAGGCTCAACAGCGCAGCCGCTGCTCCCACCGGAATCAGCAACCCGACCCGCCGTTCCACTACCCCGGTGCCGAGCAGCACCGTGGCGGCGGCGTACGGCAGCTCGGCCAGCGCCAGGGCGAGCAGGTATCTCGGGAAGGAGTAGCGGACCAGGCCAAGCAGGTAGCCCGGCACCTCCGACGGGAGCGCCAGCTGGAACAGGACGACCAGGCCGAAGGCCATTCGGGTGGTGATCCACCGTTCATAGCGCGCAATGAGCCGGGGCGGGGCCAGTTGCTGGACTACAGGCCTCCCCAGCAGGCGGCCAATTCCGTAGGAGCAGGCGCCGCCAAGGAGCCAGCCGCTCCAGAGCAGGATCAGGGCGACGGTCGGTCCCCAGGTGTACACCATGAATGGAGCTATGGCGGCACTGGAGACGAAGACCAGCATCGCCGAGGCGGCCGCGAACAGCACAGCCAGTACCGCCGCGAGCACAGGGTGGTCCGCGGCCAGTGACTGGACCAGCCCGAGCACGTCGAGCAGGCGGGCGTGGATGCCGCTGATGAACACCGCCAGCCCGATCAGAAGCGCCACCGCCCCCAGCACCAGCACGCGCCGCGAGGTCGGCGAGAGCCGGTCGACGGGCGGTTCAGGCATCGGTCGAGACCAACGGGAGGGCCGTGTTGGCGACGGCGCCAGGGGGGCGCACCCCGCCACGACTCATCCGGGGATCGACTCCCGCCGCCGGGCGCGACCCGCGATGACGGTGATGTTGTCGCTGCCGCCCCGCTCGAGGGCCAGCTCGAGAATGCGTCGGCAGAGCTGCTCGGAAGATTCCATCCCGCCGATCTGTTCGGCCAATTCGGCGTCGGAGACGTGCTTGTTCACCCCGTCGCTGCACAGCAGCAGCACGGAGCCCCGCTCATGGATGTCGAGCCGCGTCACTACGGGCGTCGCGACATCACCTCCGATTGCGCTGATGAGCACGTTCCTGAGAGGAGAGCGCTCGAGGTGCTCCGGGGGCAGCGCTCCACGATCCACCAGGTCCTGGGCCACGGTCTGGTCGCGGGTTACCTGCCGGAGTGTGCCGCCCGTGTAGTAGTAACAGCGGCTGTCCCCTACCTGGACGATGTAGGCCCAGGGCCAAACCACCATGGCGACCGTAAGGGTCGTCGCCATGCGGCGTACGTCTGAACGGATGAGCGCCTCGCTGCGAACGGTGGCGTGCGCCTCCAGCACCGCGGCTGTGAGGGCCTGGTGGAACTCCTCATCCCCTGCCGATCCCGCCCTGTGATAGCAGCGCAGGGTGGATGCGACGTAGCCCGTGACGGTCTCGGCGGCGAGCTGGCTCGCCTCGCGGCCGGCATCCCAGCCACCCACGCCATCCGCAACCAGAAGCAGGGTCGCCAGTCGCTGCCCTCTGAGCGGGAGCTTCTCGACCCCTGCGAGGCTGGTGCCGTGAATGACCACCTGCGGATGGACGGTGCAGAGCAGGAAGTGGTCCTGATTGTCCTTTCGCAGCAGGCCCGGGTGGGTCAATCCGAAAAGGTCCAGCTCGTCATCGCGCGGCTTGTCGCCCGGCATGGGCGGGACGCTGGTGGTGCGAAGGTCGACGAGCGTCATGAGGCCCTCCACCTGTTTCGGTCGAGACGCATCCACCCTGCCCTGGTCCCCGCCAGGCCCAGCGGTGACCGAGCTCGGGGGAATATGGGGTCCGCTCCCGGACTTGGCGAACGCCCGCCCTGGGGAGGCTCTGGCCCGGCGGGCCTGAGTAGCCCGATGCGCCTTCGGGCGGGTCAGCCGCCCCCCTCGTCGCGGCCAAAGCGCGCGGCGGACCTGGCCCGCGCTTTGGCGGCCTCAACCTCGCGGTTCTTCGGCGGCGCCATGGTTACCAGCGAGTGCATCAGCCGGGCGACGGTCTCCGAGACTTCACCGACTGCCTGGTCGAAGGCCTTCTGATTGGCGGCCGACGGCTTGGCGAAGCCGCTGACCTTGCGCACGAACTGCAGCGACGCCGCGTGGATTTCTGCCGACGTAGCCGGCGGCTCGAAATGGTAGAGGGTCCGGATGTTCCTGCACATGAGTCCTGCCTCGAGTAAACGGCCGAATCAACTGCCCGGTAGACGACGGCGACGCGAAGGCGCGGAGCGCGATGCGATGGGCCCGCGCCCATAAGATGCGTCGGGGCGGGAGGTTCGGGTAGCGACCCGGATACGAGGAGAGGCTAGGTGGTTTCCGGCGTCGTGGCGCCTGCCGGGCGGAAGTATTTCCCGGGTGTGCGGCCGAACTCCCGGCGGAATGCCGCCACGAAGGCACTGGTGCTCGCGTAGCCGGCTGCGACGCCGGCCTGGGTCACGCTCGCGCCATCCGCCAGCATCTGAAGCGCCCGAAGCAGCCGCGCCCGCTGCCGCCAGGCCCCGAAGGAGAGCCCGGTCTCGTTTCGGAACAGCCGCTCGAGGGTCCGGCTGCTGGCTCCTGCCTCCCGGAGAATGCTGTGGCGCGTGGGTCCCGCTCCGGCGCCCTGCTGCAGAAGGACGGCGGCCCGCGCAGCCCGCTGGTCCCGAGGAAGCGGCAGGTAGAGCTCGGCCGACCGTAGACGTCCGAGCTCGTCGAGCAGGACGGCCAGCAGTCTGCGTTGCTCGGCGATTCGCCGGTCGAGCGTCTTGAGCTGGATAGTCCGGCGCCACAGCTCCCGCAGGAGCGGAGAGAGGATCACGACCTGGGTGGACCCCGGCAGGGCTCCCGCGAGGGACGCCTGCAGGTAGAGGCCCCAGAGCACTACCCGGCCCGCCATCTCCGCACTGTTCCGGATGCCGGGAGGCAGCCAGACGGCCTGGCCGGGCGGAGCAACCCACCACCCGGCATCGGTCTCGATCTTCAGCATGCCGCGTGTGGCGGTGATCAGCTGGGCCCAATCGCTGCGCCGGCCCCGCCAGGTGTAATCCGCAGTGCACACCATCGAGAAGCTGCGGACCTGAGCGCCGGGGCGTTGGCGGGATCTCGACATATCTTGGCAATATAGCGATAGCGCCTCGTGCCTCCGTCTCCTATGTTGCTGCAACCAGACCCCAGGAGACCGGCCATGCCGCCAACGAAGCCCCCCGTGGCCAGCGTCGCGCATTTTTCCATCAACGCCGACAACGTCGAGCGGGCGCAGCGATTCTACGGCAAGGTCTTTGGCTGGCGCTTCGAGGCCTGGGGACCGCCAGGCTTTTTCATGATCCACACCGCGCTGGGCAAGGAGCCGGGCATCAGGGGGTCACTCCAGCAGCGCCGCGAGCTCATCCCCGAACAGCGCATGACCGGCTACGAATGCACCATCTCGGTGCCGGACGTGGACGCCGCCCAGGCGCTGGTCACCGCGAATGGCGGGACGATCATCCTGCCCAAGACGATCATCCCCACGGTAGGCCAGCTGTTCTTCTTTCGCGACCCGGAAGGGAACGTTGCCGGGGCGATGCAATACGACCCCAACGCCACAGCGGAGGAGTGATGCGTCCCATCTTCCGCTATCCGACGCTGTGCGCCCTGCTGCTGGCCGTTTCCTGTACCGGTCCGGAGAGGCCGCTCTCTCCCGCTCGCACTGCGGCGATCCGGGACAGCGTTCAGGCCGCCTTGGACGGCTTTTGCCGCTACTCTGCCGCGGGGCAATGGGACTCGGTGCTCACGTTCTACGCGGACGATCCGCAGTTCCGCTGGGTGGAGGAGGGAGTCGTTAAGGTGCGGTCCGTCGACCAGATCCGGGGATACTTCAGAGGCCTGCCGCCTGGGATGAAGATCGAAACAACCTACCGGGAACTGGATGTCACCCCGCTGGCCCCGGGGGCGGCATCCGTCGTGACCGGGTTCGAGACCACGCTGATCGATTCTGCAGGGCAGAGGTTCAGCTTCAGTGGACTGCTCACGATGGCGCTGGTGCACCGGGCGGGTCGGTGGCAGTTCCTGACCGGCCACAGTTCCTCGCCGGTTCACAGCGCGTCCTAGGGGCACGCGGCGGCCTCATCGCGAAGGCGCAAAGGGCTCGAATCGTGTCGAGGTTTCGTTGCGCTCGTTGCGTCTTCGCGGGATCCATGTCTCGTCGGGCTGAGACTGGGTGGAGGAGCGTACCGCCCGCGGACTCGTCAGGCCATGACCCGATCCGCCCGGATCCAGAACCAGAGCCCGGCGCCGACGAGGGCGAAGATCGACGCGGTCGCGAGCGCTGCGGGCCATCCAAGAGACTGCACCACAATCGGGACCGCGAGTGCGCCAACGCCTCCCACGGCGTTGCCGCCGGTGTTCAGGATGCCGCAGCCGGCGGAGGCGTTCCGGCCGGAGACGCCGATCGCTGCGGCCCAGAACGGGCCCTCGGTGAACTGTTGGCAGCCGAGACAGAGCGAGAGGAACACCACGGCGAGGCGGGGATCCATTGCGGTCGCCGCAAGCAGGATCAGCACCGCGCTGAGCGTCAACCCGATGACGCACGGTAGCCGTGTGCCCAGTCGCGGGCCGAGCCGGCGGCTGAGCCGGTCGGACCAGATCCCGCCCGCCAGGGCCCCGATGGCACCGGTGATCCAGGGCGCCGCCGCGTAAAAGCCGCCCTCGAGCGCCTTGAAGCCGCGGTTCTCCACCAGGTAGATGAACAGCCAGTTGAAGAAGAAGTAGAAGACGTAGTTGCTGCAGAAATAGCTCCCGGTCAGCAGCAGGATCTCGCGGTTCCCGAGCAGCCGCCTCCACGCCCCGGGCTCGGCTGCCTCGGTCAATCCTCCCGTCCGTCCGGCGTCGATGAGATTCAGCTCGGCCTGGTTGACGCCGGGATGGTCCGCAGGACGGTCACGGGCGTACCACCACCACACCAGCGCGAGGAGAAAGCCGAGTGGCGCGGTGACCACGAAGGATTGGCGCCAGCCGACGGTCCCCGTCAGCCAGGCAATCAGGGGTCCCGCGGCGGCCGACCCGAGGGTCAGCCCAGCATTGGTAAGACCGTTGGGGAAGGCCCAGCCGGACACCGGGAACCAGAGGGAGGTGGTGCCCCCGCTGGTAACCGGATAGAGCGGAGCCTGAGCGACACCCATCGTGAAACGGAGTCCAGCGAGGCAGACCAGTATCACCATGGGTGAGGCGAGCGTCCTCCCGGGGACCATGGCGGTCATCAGGGTCAGGAGGCCCCAGAGCACGCCCATGATCGTCAGGGCCCGCCGGCCCCCGACCGCATCGCCAAACACTCCGCCAGGGAACTGGAAGATGGCATAGCCCCACGCGAACGCCGCGAGGACCACACCGAGCTGGATCTGGGACAAGCCCAGGTCGCCCATCATCGACTCGCCCGCGACGGACATGTTGGTTCGGAGCAGGTAGGCGACGAAGCTGGCGGCGAACAACAGGGCGAGGATATACCAGCGGGCGTGACTACGGGAGTGATCAGGCATGGGGCCAAGATGGCGGGAGGACGGGAAGGCGGGAAGGCGGGAAGGCGGGAGAGCGGGAGGGCGGGAAAGGCGGACTGTGCCGCTATCTTCGCGGTCCGCCCGTCCGCCCGTCCGCCCGTCCGCCCGTCCGCCCGTCCGCCCGTCCGCCCGTCCGCCCGTCCGCCCGTCCGCCCGCCTACGGCACCCCTGCCTTGTACGGCTCGAGCTGTGGTTCCACCACCTTCTTGTCCCCCACCACGGTGATCGTCATCCGGCTCGGATCGAAGTACTTCTGCGCGGTCTGCTGAATCTCAGTCGGCGTGACGGCCATGACGTTCTTGACGTAGCCGGAGAGGTAGGCATCTCCCAGGCCGTACTGATCCACGAACTGCAGCTGGCCGATGAGGCCGCCCCTCGAGCTGTTCTGGATGGTGAACAGCCCCACCATGTTGTTCTTGATGCCGGTGAGCTCCGGCTCGGGCGGAGCCTCGTTCCGGAGCCGGTCCACCTCGTAGAAGATCTCCTTCAGCGATGGTCCGGTGACGTTGGTGGTCACATCGGCGACCTCGGTCCACACGCCCGTGCCGGGCCATGGTGCCACGAACGAGAACGGAGAGTAGGTGTAGCCCTTGTTCTCCCGGATGTTGCTGGTGATCCGCGACCCGAATGCCCCGCCCAGCAGGGCGTCGGCCACGTTGAGCCGGACCCAGTCGGGGCTGCTGGGATCGGCGACCGGCAGGCCGACCCGGAGGGAGCTCTGAACAGCGTCGGGGCGGTCGATCAGCTCCAGCTGTCGCCGGCTCACCGGGGCGGGAGGCCGCACCGTTGGCGGTGCCCCTGCCGCCCAGCCGGCAAAGGCGGTTCTGACAGCGCGTTCCACCTTCGCCGCATCGAACACGCCGCTCACGTAGAGATGAGCGCGCCGGGCGCCGAAGTTCCCCGCATGGAACTCGCGCACCTTCTCCGTGGTGTAGCCCGACAGCATCGATTCCGGGGCGAACACACGGCCATACGGGTGATCGCCGAAGATCATCTGACGGAACTTCTGGCGTGCGATCTGGCCCGGTGAGCTGAGCGCGATGGCATTATCGCGCATCAGGTTGGCTCGGAGACGCTCGACATCGGCCGGGGCGAAACGCGGGTGCAGGACGACGTCCGCCAGGAGGGAGACGTAGCGCTCGGCCGACTCGCTCAACACGTCGCCCCCGACGTTGACCTCATCGTCGCCCGCGCCTGCGGTGAGGCCTCCGCCCATCTCGGCTGCCTGGCGCGAGATGTCCGCGGCGCTGCGGGTGGCGGTCCCCTCGACGAGCATGTTCGCGGTAAGCCCCGCGAGCTGGACCTCGTCCGGGCCTTCGTCGATGCCGCCGGTGGTGAGCCGCAGGTTCACCGTCGCCTTGGGCACCACGCCGTAGCGCACCATGGTCACCTTCATGCCGCTGGGCAGGGTGAAGGTGCGTCTCGGGGGAACCCGGAAGTCCTTCGGCGTACCGGGTGCGGGGGGCGCTTCCTTCTGGGCCGCTGCCGGCGCCGCGGCCAGAGCCAGCGCGCCGAGCAGGATGATTTTGCGCATGGCTGTGCTCCTCACTGGCTGCCGGCCGCGGCGGCGGCCTTCGCGCCGGGCACGATGGTGTAGACGGTGCGGTTTCCCGAGCGGAGGTATTCCCGGGCGGTTCGCTGGATCAGCGTGGGGGTCACCTTGGCGAATTCGGCTTCCAGCCGGCTGAGCCGCCCCGGGTCGTTGTCGAACAGGCCGAAGGATGCCAGCAGGTCCAGCCTGCCGAAGCCGGAGAACTGCTCCAGAGTGTCATAGAGTCCCGAGCGCAGCTTGGTCTTGGCCCGGGCGAGCGTGGCCGCGTCCACCGGCTTGGCCTGCAGGGCCGCGATCTGTCGGTCCACCACCGCGACCAGGGAATCGCTCGGCACCGCGCTGTCGTGATACAGACTGACCAGGTAGAGCATGGGCCCTTCGTAATTGAACTGGTTGCCCAGACCCCAGTTGATCCCCGCCTGGACGTCGCTGGTGTAGCCCTTCTCCTGTACCAGTGCCTGGTACAGCCGGGAGTCCCGCCCCTGTCCCAGGATCTGGTCGATGAGTCCGAAGGCAAACCACTCCGGCGTCCAGCGCGGGGGCATGTGCCACGCCAGGCCGACGGCTGGACGGGTGGCCAGCGAGTCCACCCGGCTGGCCCGCTTCTCCTCGGTCTGGCGGGGCTCGGTGAGATCGGGGGGCGGCGGCAGCTGGGCCGAAGGAATCGCGGCGAAGTACTTCTCGATCCACGCCTTGGCCTGGGCAGGCACGAAGTCTCCAACCACCACCAGAATGGCATTGTTGGGGGCGTAGTAGCGCTGGAAGAAGCTCGCGGCGTCGGTCAGAGTAGCGGCGTCGAGGTCGCGCAGGTCGCCGTAGAAGTTGTGTGCGTTGTACCAGTTCTCGTTCGCCGTCATGGGGAGGTCGATCCACGGGAACGAGCCATACGGCTGATTGAGTACGTTGACTCGCACTTCGTTCTTCACCACATCCTGCTGGTTGTGCAGGTTGCTGCTGTCAATTGCCAGGCCCTTCATGCGATCTGCTTCGGCCCAGAGCATCGTCTCCAGCGTGTGGGCGGGCACGATCTCGAAGTAGTTGGTGAAGTCGAAGCGGGTCGAACCGTTGAGCTGGCCCCCGTTCGATTCCACCAGCTTGATGAACTCGAGCTTGCCGAGGTTGGAGGAGCCCTGGAACATCAGGTGCTCGAACAGATGCGCGAACCCCGTCCGGTCCTTTGGCTCGTTGCGGAACCCGATGTGGTAGTACACCCCCACTCCAGCCGTCGGCGCGGTCGTGTCACGCGAGAGCACCACACGCAGGCCGTTCCTGAGGGTGTAGAACTCGTAGGGCACCTGCAGACCGGAGGCAGTCTGGGCGGCACCCGGTGTCGGCAGGGTGGCGATCGCCAGCGCCACCGCTGCGGCTCGCCATCGAAGGAGACGGGACATTAGACAGGGCTCCAGGGTGAATTGGAAGACGACAGGCTCTCCTACGGCGCTGGTCTCCGCTGGTTTCCCCGCCGGACGGGACTCCCCGACGTTCTGGTTGTGTCCCGCGCGACCGGGGGCTACTCTCGGTCACTTGCGTCGACCCCTCCGGGGCAGGACCCCGGTTCGACTGGCCGTCACGGTCATGCTGCTCGCGCCCGCGCAGGCCGCCGGGAAGGCACCTGAGGCTCTCAAACGGGACCTGGCTGGTGTTCACCTCGTTCTGGGGCTCATGACCCCAGCACCAGCGGACCGAGGAGGACCACCACTACCACGATCACCACGACCGACACCACATCCAGCAGGATGCCGGCCCGGGCCATCTGTCGGGCGGTCACCATGCCGGAACCGAAAACGATCGTGTTCGGTGGCGTCGCGATCGGCAGGGCGAATCCGGTAGACGCCGCGAAGCCCGCAACCAGCATGAGCACGGCGGGGGCCTGGCCCACCGTATGGCCCAGCGCCGCAGCGATCGGCATGACCATCGTGGCGACGGCGAGATTGGAGGCCAGCTCCGACAGGAGCAGCACCGTGGTCGCCAGTCCGAGGAAGATGAGCCACGGCGGCAACCCCTGCAGCCGGTCGAGTCCCGAGCCGATCCAGGTGGTCAGGCCGTGTGTCTCTACCGCCTGGGCCAGAGTCAGCCCACCACCGAAGAACAGCAGGACGTCCCAGGGAATCCGCCTGGCTTCTGCCCAGGTCAGCAGGGGCCGTCGCTTGCCATCCAGGGTCGTGGCGGGAACCAGGAAGAGGAGGACCGCGGCGGCAACGCCGATCGCCGTGTCCGAGAGGCCCGGAAACAAATCGACCAGGCCCGGCAGCGTGATGCCGCCGAGTTCCTTCCGTTCGCGTACTACCCAGGCGAGGGCGGTGAGAGCGAAGATCAGCAGCACCCGTGCTTCCCCTCCCCGGATCGGTCCCAGCCGCGCGAGTCTGCTCCGAAGCAGGTCCCCTGCGTCCGTCTCGAGCCGCGGCTGTCCCGGAAAGGCCACGAACACGAGCAACAGCCAGCACAGCGGCAGCAGGAGCAGGGTGATCGGAAGCCCCAGGGACATGAACTGGACGAAGCTGATGCCCTTCCCGGTCAGCTCCCGCATGGCGCCGGCCACGACCAGGTTCGGTGGCGTGCCGATCAGCGTGGCCATCCCGCCGATCGAGGCTGCGTATGCCACGCCCAGCATCAACGACGTGCGGGTGTTGCTCCCTCCCCTGTCCTCGGGGAAGAGTCCCCCGATCGCAATGGCGATGGGATACATCATCGCCGCCGTGGCCGTGTTAGAGATCCACATGGAGATGCAGCCTGTGGCGAGCATGATCCCGAGCACCACTCGGTGTCCGGAGAGACCAACGGTCAGTACCAGCCGGTAGGCGATCCGGACGTGGCTCTCCCAGTGTTCCAGCGCCGCGGCCAGGAGGAAGCCCGCGAGGAAGAGGAAGACCAGTTCGTTCGCGTAGGGAGCCGCGGCCTCCCTGGTGGAGGCGATTCCCAGAATGGGGAACAGCGCCAACGGCAGGATGGATGTGGCGATGATCGGTGCGCACTCGGTGATCCACCAGGTCACCATCCAGGCTGCGACGGCCAGGGTGCGCCGGGCGGCCGGGCTGAGATCCGCCGGTCCAGCAAACAGGATCAGGGCGAACAGTGCCGGCCCGGCCATCCGGGCGATGCGGTCAGGTCGGAGCGGCATCGGCCAGTGGATCGCGCAAGTCAGTCTCCGGGTGGGCAACTGGGGTCAGCAAACCGCCCCTCAAGGGAGCGAGAATGTACCGGGGCACGGAAACCGACACCATCCCTTCCTGAAGGAAGCTTCACGCGGCTATGAAGACTCCCTTGGGGAAGTCCCGTCTATGATCGGTGCCGGGCTGCCGCCGCCCGTGTGACGGGTTCCTTCAAACCGATGCCGAGGTCTTCTGTGCTCAAGGCTCGAGAAGTTCGCTTCAGAATGCGCGCGATCCTGCTGCTGGCTCTGGTAGCGGTCTCCGCCTGCGGTCCAATCCGGGTCCCGCTGGCCAAGACCGAGGAACGGGCGGATAGCCTCCGCTATCAGCTCGGCAAGAAGGAGCCACTGACCGGGATTCTGCTGGTCCCCCGTGACAGCGCCACCGGTGTGAGTGTCACGATGCCTTTCGTCGCGGGGCGCAGAGAGGGTCAGGCGGAAGGCTGGCACCCCAACGGCAAGCGGGCGTTCGAGGAAACCTGGCAGGCCGGCAAGCGGGTGGGGCAGCGTGACGAGTGGGATTCCGCGGGCCACCTGTCGCGGACTCAGACCTTCGTGGACGGCCAGCTCGAGGGACTCATGAAGGACTTCTCCCCGTCGGGAGCGCTGGTCCGCCTGCGGCCGATGCATGCCGGGCAACAGGAAGGCCTGGTGAAGGCCTGGTATCCGGATGGGAACCGGAGAAGCGAAGCGCAGTATCAGGGCGGCAGGCTGCAGGGGACGATGACCCTCTGGTATCCAGGCGGGCAGAAGCGGTACGAGGGCACATTCGCGGCCGGGAAGCCCGATGGTGTGGTCAGCGAGTGGTACGAGGACGGAACACCCAAGGCGCGCACCACCTGGAAGGCGGGGATCGCGGAGGGGCCGTTCACCCGCTGGTGGGAGAACGGGAAGAAGCAGACGGAAGGGATCTACCGGGACAGCCGGGTGGCCAGCGGCAGGAGCTGGAGCCGCGAGGGGAAGCCACTGGCCCAGCCTCCGGCGAAGGAAGCCCCCGCCTCTCCCCATCCTCCGGCCTGATGCCGGAGGGGGTGTCAGGGCTTCCAGGTCCCTTTGGCTACAGCGGGTACGAAGCTGTCGATACCGTTAGGCGGAAACTTCACGGTCTTGCCCTGCTCGGCGCTCAGGTAGGCCGCCATCAGCAGCCGCACCACATCGAGCCCGTCATCCCAGGTGAGGACGGGCTCTTCCTTGCCCAGGAATGCCCGTACGAAGTGCCGGTTCTCCGCCTCATACCCGTAGGCCGCGGCCTCGTTGGCCACCACTGGCATCAGGCCCATCTCGGCGTTCTGCTTCTCGACCAGGTCCTCGCCCGACTTGCCCTTTACCTCCCGGCTGAAGAACAGGTTCAGCCCGCTGTCGAGCGTGTTCCATGACATCGAATACTCCGGCCCGAGCAGCTCGGCGGACAGCCGGAGCCCGGCCCCGACGAAGCTCCAGGAGGTCGTTGCCTCTCCCAGGACCTTGTAGCCGTCGGCGGTTTCGTACTCGATGAGGACGCTGGCGAAGTCCTCGCTCGGCCGCCGAGCATAGTCGACATCCTTGCCCATGGTGGCCTTGAGCCGCTTGCTGTACTCGCCACGGGTCCACTTGAGGCTCGCGATATGGCCCGTGACTTTGACCGGCTTCACGCTCGCGAGAGCCTCGCCCGGGCGGGTGAGCAGGTGGCGGACTACCAGCGCCGAATGGCACATCATGTCGTTGAGCACGCCTCCGCCCTGGAGATTCCCCTGCCAGAACCAAGGCATGTGCGGCCCGCTGTGCTCCTCCGCCGCACGGGCCAGGTACGGCCGCCCGGTAAGCGCGGCGCCGCGGGCCCAGAGGAGCGCCCGTCCGGTCTCCACCTGGGGCGCGAAGCACTGATTCTCCAGGTAACCGGTCTTGAGTCCGGCCCGCCTGACCAGCGAGAGAACGGTCTTCGCCTCCGCCACGTTGCGGGCCAGCGGCTTCTCGCAGGCGATCCCCGCCAGATCGCCATGTCCCCGCATGATGGGATCGGTCAGCTCCTCCACGTTCTCCACCCGCGCCTGGTTGGGACCGCAGATCCAGATCGCGTGAATCTCGGGGTCGATCACCATTTCGCCGATGGACCGGTACGGTCGGCAGGAGCCGAGGTCGAGCTGTCGGGCGTACCCCGCCGCCGCTTCGGCGTTCTTCCGGTTGGGACTCCAAACCCCGCGGATCTGGCAATCGCGGACGGCACGGAAGGCCTGCATGTGGAACCGGGTATTGAAGCCGGAGCCGATGAAGCCGACGCCGAGGGGCTGGGTCATGGTGAGGCTACGGGCTGTGAGCTATGAGGTCTGGAACCCGGGTCGGCGGCCGCGGGCGCAAGGGAAAAGTGCTGCCGACGCCCTAGTTTACCTCCTCCCCCGTCGCTGCAATAGGCCCCCGAACGACCCGAGCGCCGGCGGAAGGGGCCGGCGCTCGGGGGATGAACGGCGATTCGCCGCGTCTAGCCGGCGTCGGCGTGGCGGTTGAATCGCCGGAACAGCCACAACAGGAAGCAGACCGCGCCGACCAGGAGTCCGATCTTCAGGGCCAGGAAGGCGAACCCGATGAGAACGCCGACCAGCGGAAGCAGGAAGACCGCGAGCACTTTCCAGAGGAGCAGGGCGATCACGCCCGTGGCCGCTAGGCCGAGGACTGGCTTCAACATGGCGAAAGTGCTCCAGGCAGAGGTTTCACAGTAATACGTATCCAAGCGCCCGGAAGTGTCGCGACCGACCGGTCAGCGTTCCACCGCCTGGTACAGCGGGGCCCTCGGTAGGGGCAACTACAGTCTGAGATGGAAGGCGTCAGCCGTCAGGCGTCGGACGTCAGAAGCGTCAGGCGTCGGACGTCAGACGTGCGGCGTAAGGCGCGAGACCACTGCTCACTGCTCACCGCTCACGGCGACTCTTGGCTTCCCGGGTTCAATCGCCCAGCGCGAGCCATGCCTCCCGGAGCCGGCGGGCCTCGTCCGGGAGCGGCCTGCCGGCCTCCTCGAAGGTCACCACTTCCAGTCGTGGATCCTCCGCAAGGGTGATGCTCGCCGTGCGGCTCATGCCGCGGGACTGGTACTGGACCTCGATTCGATCGCCTGGATGGTGAGCCGCCCTGATCGCCACGAGCGCGCTGTCGGTAGCAACCGGACGCCCGTCGAGCATGGTGATGACATCCCCGGCATCGAGTCCAGCCTGGTAGAGGGGGGAGCCGATCTGGGTCGAAGCGGTGATCCGGGCTCCGTCCTTGCCATAGTCCAGCTGGACCTGGCCGAGGAATGCGGCTCCGGGCTGCGCCGGGCGAAGCAGGAAGCCGGCCTGGGCGAGAAGCTGCCCGTAATCCAGCACGTCGCGGCCGCGGATGTACCGGGCGAAGAACTCCCGTGCGAAGGCCGTGTCGCGAGCGACATCGCCGAGCGCCCGCTGGATGTCGGCCAGGGTGTACGAGACCTCCGTCTTGCCATGCCGGACCCACATGAGCCGCATGAGCTCATCGAGAGTGTGGCCCTTCTGCCGCAGACTGAGATCGAGGCCCAGCCCCAGGACCGACCCCCACGTGTAGTAGGAAATGAAGGTATTGGCGCGGTTGTTCGGGTCGATCGCGGCCGCCGCGTCCACGAACGGCGCCTGCATGCTCATCTCCGCCGGACTGAAGAAGGCGCGCGCCGGTGAGTTGATCACCACGCTCAACCCGCCGGACAGTCCGTGGGCGAACTCGGCGGTCGACTGAATCCCCGCACGGGTGAGGATCAGAGGTCCGTAGTAGCTGGTGAATCCCTCCGCGAACCAGAGCGCGTCCGACATGTTCGCCCGGGTGAAGTCGAACGGCTCCAGCGAGCGCGGTCGGATCCGTTCCACGTTCCAGGAATGGAAGAATTCGTGCGAAACCGTGCCGATCAGCCCCCCCATGTTCTCCGCCAGCGAGCCGGTAGAGGTGAGGATGGTGGAGTTGCGATGCTCCATGCCGTCTCCCGAGGCCCAGGGGAGATAGTCGGCGATGAAGGTGTAGCGTCCCACGTCGTAGGCGGGTGGCTCCCCATAGACCGCCATGTGAGCGGCCACCACCTTGCGCGCCAGCGTCGCGAAGCTGTCCGCCTCGGCCTCGGTGCCGAGGTGATGCAGGGCCAGCCGGATGGGGTAGCTCTTCCCGCCCGCGGTTGCCGTCCATTCGCGGAGGGTGAACCGGGAGAGCTCGGTGGGGCTGTCCATGAAGTACTGCAGCCCCGGCGCGGTGAAGCTGAATTCGTCGGCCGTCGGGAACAGTTGGGTGGCCACTTTCCACTCCGATCCTTCGGGCGGGTGGAAGGTGACGCGGATGGGCCGCCGGTCCAGGCCGCGGACCCACATGAACGTGGCGGGCATGTTCAGGTGCGCGTGGGTGACGTCGATCTGGGCGTAGGTGCCGTCGCCCCGGTTGCCGAACAGGGTGTAAGAGACCCGTACCGTTCCATCGTGGCCCGTGACCGACCAGCTGTAGGGGTTTGGCCGCGTGACCGTCAGCGCTCTGCCGGCGCCATTCAGGACCCTCACCCGATAGACGTTCTTCGCGAACTCGTGCAGGGCGTACCGGCCGGGGGAGGACCTGCTCATCCACAGCTCGACCGGGCGACCGCGCGGGAGTCCGGAGACCGTGAGTGTCACCTCCGCCTCGTGGTGCAGCGCGTTGGGGAAGGAGAGATCGTAGGTGAGCGGTTGCTGCGCGGCGACGGAAGGTGCAGTGCCCAGGGTCAGTGCCAGCGCCAGGGCGGAGAGTCTGCGATAGGGCACGAGCGGTTCCGGTGGGAGTGAAGGAGACGGACGGGGGCGGGCTCACACCGCCCGGGCGAAATGTCCTCGGGTGTAGGCGCGGCCGGTGATGCCGCGAATCAGGCTGGGGTCGGGGAACCCGCCGCCGGCGAGGGCGTCCAGCGCGCGCCGGTAGGCGGTGGTGACCTCCGCCACTGGATCACCCGGGACGTTGAATACCAGCCGGTAGTTTCGGAAGCCGGCCTTCCACAGTGCGGGGAGGTATTCCGAGCCGTCTACCGGGCGGGAATGCAGCAGGCGGTTGCGACAGGCGGAATCGGTCGCCACCGGAAAGACATAGCCCGTCGGATCTGTGAGCTGGACATGCGGATGCTTCTGTACGCACAGGTCGCGGCAGGTCTCCGGCTCACGGTCGAAGGCGGCGGAGAGGACGCAATGCTCGAGCGTCATTCCCTCGGGCCGGCCATAGACGAAGACCTCGAAGTCCCGGCCGCGCCAGGGCGCCGCGACCTGAGCCATTTCCTCGCCGGTCAGCTCGACCGAGAGGACGATGCGACTGGCGCCGAGCCCGAAGATCTCGGCGGCCGTGTGCTGGTTGAAACAGTTGACCGCGTAGTCCGCCACCACGTCCCGGCCTGCCCGGGCCAGCTCCGTCACCAGGCCGAGGTGCCCGCTCACCAGCGGGGTACCGAGTGCGAGCCACTTATCGAGCACCTTTCTCTCCGAGGGGCGGACGATCGTCGGTGTGCGTAGCCTCAGGCCGATGCCGCGCGCAGCGAGCGCGGCCATCAATGCCCGCACCCGGCTTACGGGCGGGGTGGGGTGACGCAGGAACAGATCCAGGGAGATCTCGGTGGCCCCCTCATCGGCAGCGGTCTCCGCGTCCTCCAGCCGCCAGACCTCGGCGATGAGAGCGGGAAGGCGCGAAGGCGGGAGGGCGGGAGTCTGCTCCCGTCCTTCCGCCATCCCGCCGTCCCGCCCGGCGCTGACGTCTGCCAGCGCGCTGTCGATCGCCGTCTGCCGTGCGGCCAGGAGGGCCTGCTCCCTCCA
>Ga0153915_10001820_pt1 | contig 19588 bp, 13 predicted proteins | sample Opewatmetagenome_2_FD_107003 | JGI IMG/M metagenome (GOLD analysis project Ga0153915, IMG submission 107003) | Freshwater wetland microbial communities from Ohio, USA - Open water 3 Core 3 Depth 3 metaG | ecosystem: Environmental > Aquatic > Freshwater > Wetlands | place: USA: Ohio, Lake Erie...
AATTGTGCTTTACACCTGACCGATCTTAGCAAACCCACCCAAGCCCTCGAAATCGCACAACATATTCCGGACACCTCTCAAAGGATAAAAATCCTTGCTCAACTTGCATCCAAATTCATGGAGACGAATCAAGCCGAGTTAACCTTAGAAGCAATCCACCACATCCAGGATGAAAGCGTCCAAGTCGAGCTTCTGAACCGTTTCGCGAAAAACCTGGATCGTGAAGCCTTGCAGATCGCTTTAAACATGGTCAGGGCATTTCATAACGAAGAAAGAAAAGTCCAGGCTCTGGTTGGATTGGCACCTTATTTGCCCCTACCTTTGCAGAAAGAGTGCTTCCAATGGCTTCCGCAGATCAGAGAAGAGATCCGTAGCATTGCACTCGTCGGGTTGATCCCTTATATCCGAGAGACCGAGTTGAAAGATGGCTTGGCATCTGCTCGCGAAATCAAAGATGAAAATTTACGCGCCCCTGTACTTGTCGAATTGATCATTCGTACAGCTGCCACAGGCGATCCGGAAAAAGCTCTCAAGCTAGTCCCGGCTATCCTGGGCGAGAATTCTAAAGCATCGGCAATTCGCGGCATCGCACCTTATCTCTCAGAAGAACAGCGGTATGAAGCGCTCCAAATGGGCTCGAAGTTTAAAGATGAAACCCAGTTAGCTCGGATACAAGCAGGACTGATCTCATATCTAAATGAACCTGTCTTGCAGGAAATACTCGACAGGGCGACTCTTATGAAGAATCGCATCTCACAAGGAGTTGTTCTGAGTGCTATCGTAAAGCGATATCATGCATTGAACGAACCAGAAAAAGCACTGGAGATCATCCGGCAATGTAGTTCCCAGGAACTTCGTTCCGAACTGTTGGTAGACATGGCTCCGCTCTGGCCTGAGACGATGAAAAATGAGGCCTTAGCATTAACCATGAGTATAGGAAGTAGAGAAGCACAGGCACTGGCATTGATCGGGTTAATGCCCTATCTTTCCACCGCAGAATTATTAAACGTACGATCAGCCGCTATAGAGTTACCCAATCAGGATTGGCCTGGCATTAACCGCCGTTCTGAAATCCTCAGCGACATTGCACTCCTGCTCGCGGCAAGAGGAGAAATCGAGAAATCGCTTTCAATTTTAGATGAGCTTTATGATGACGATAGCCTGGCTCAAACAATTCGTCAGCTCATCCCTATTCTATCCGGTGAATCTCAAGCCAGAGCTTTTTCGGCAATCCAAAGGATTCAGAGTCCAAGTATAAGGATTTCCACATTTACCGGGTTAGTGCCAGAGCTTCCACCTGTCCTGATCGAGGAGACACTGTCTGATCTGGACCGCTGGGACGATAAGGACCGCCTCGAAGCTATCACAGGATTAGCCCCTAACATTCCTGCAGAATGCCTCCAACACTATCTTCCTTTCGTGTTGGGGATCCACGACAAGCATCTCCGCTTTCAAACATTGACATCAGTGGTCAGGAAGTGGCTGCTCCTTCCCGTACCGCAAAGTCTAAGTCTTTGGAAGGATACTATCCAGAGTCTTTCAAACCAGCCTCGCCCTGGTTTTCTTTTGGATATATCCACGCTGGCGCCAGTGATCAATGATCTCGGAGGCGTCAACGCCATCAAGGAAGTCCTCCAATCGATCAAGGATGTGGTCAGATGGTGGAACTGAAAGTGAAAACTAACCCATCAACCCCTCGCGATCTGATTCAAAAAATGTTCAATCGAGATTCGATTGAGAGGGTCGGGCTGACCGATTCCCCTTGGAGTGATACCTTATTACTTTGGGTACAAGAAGGTTATCCCACACGCTGGGTTCATAAAAAAGTCGGTCAAGAGCGTTGGCGAAAAGACGATGGACAATGGGAGGATGTCAACCAAGAAGGCGACTTTGAAGAACCAGTGCCACCCTGGCAGCACTTTCATTATGACATGGTCGGGATTGGCCCTTGGATAGATAATATGCCTCTTCGAGATTATGAAGAGACCATTACTGAGACGAGTGAATGGAAGATCATCCGTAATGGCGCAGGAGCATCATTCAAGTTTTGGAAACACAAAATGGGTACACCTGAGCATATGGATTTTCGTATGCAATCTCCAGAAATCTGGGAGCGCGACTATCGACCCTACCTTAAAGAGCTCGATCCCTTACGGATAGATACCGATGAATTGCGTAGGAATCGCGCAGAGGCAGATTTATCCCAGGTCTGGACGCATTACGGCAATACATTCGTCTGGGAGTTGATGAGGCAAAGCATGGGCGATATCACTCTCTATGAGAGCCTGCTGCTCGATCCGGCTTGGATCCATGATTTTTGCCAGGTTTACACTGATTTCTATAAGAAGCATTTTGACTACATGTTTGAGAAAATTGGCTTTCCAGATGGCATCTGGCTTTACGAAGATTTGGGTTATAAGAATGGCCTGTTCGCATCCCCTAAGGTCATGCGAAATCTAATTTTCCCGTATTATCAAGAACTGGTGGCTTACTTTCATGAAAAAGGGCTCCCGGTTGTTTTACATTCCTGTGGAAGCCAGGCTGCTGCACTGGATTTGATTGTAGAAGCTGGTTTTGATGGTTTAAACCCGATGGAACGCAAAGCTAAAGATAACGATCCTTTCCTGTTTGCAGAGAAATACAAAGATAAACTCGTCTTCATCGGTGGTATGGATGTGCGTGTCTTTGAGAGCAATGACAAAGACCTGATCAAGAAAGAGGTCTCGCAATATCTAGACGGCATGAAAGCCCGAGGAGCCAGGTTGTTGTTTGCTTCCGACCATTCCATCACGCCGAATGTTCATTATGATACCTACCGATTTGCTTTAGATGTATATCGGGAACACATGCTTTATTGAACAGGAGATCATATGGAATTAGGCGTGATCATTAACCTCATGGAGCATCCAGAAGAAGAATTCAGAAAAGTCAATGAGTTCGGTTTTAGGACCTGCCAGGTCAATGGCTGGAACCAAGACCTCTTTACCGAGGAAATTGCCAACCGGGTGATTGCCTCCTGTCAGAAATACCGTGTCCAGATCACCTCTTTCTGGTGCGGTTGGGAAGGACCCGCTCAGTGGAACTTTACCGAGGGTCCTTTGACATTGGGATTGGTTCCTCCAGCATTCCGACATGAAAGGCTGAAGATGTTGATGAAAGGGGTCGATTTTGCGGTAAGCATCGGTGCCCCAAGTCTCACCACCCATGTCGGATTCATCCCCGAAAATCCAAACGATCCTGAGTATCCAAATCTTCTGGTTACCCTGCGGCATCTCGTACGCTATTGCTGCCGGAAAGACATATGGTTTCTTTTTGAAACGGGACAGGAGACTCCGGTTACGCTGCTGCGCACTATTGAAGGTATCGGGCTTGATCATATCGGTATCAACCTGGATCCCGCCAACTTGATATTGTATGGCAAAGCAAACCCGGTAGATGCACTCGAAATATTCGGAAAGTACGTAAAAGGTGTGCATGCCAAGGATGGGCTTTACCCGACCTCTGGAGCAAGTTTAGGCGAGGAAGTTCGATTAGGCGAGGGTAGAGTAAATTTCCCAGCTTTGATTTCTCGGCTTAAAGAGTTAGGTTATTCAGGAAGCCTAACGATTGAACGAGAAATATCAGGCGAGCAGCAGATCCAGGATATTTTAGCTGCAAAAAAATTTCTGGAAGCTTTGATCTAACTGGGAAATCGCTGTTCCAGAATATCGAGACGAAAACATGACCGTATCCCCACGTCCCAACCTCCTCTTCATCCTCACAGATCAGCAACGCTGGGATACTACTGGAATCCATGGAAATCCCCTCGATTTAACCCCTAATTTCGATCGGATGGCACAGGAAGGCACCCATTTATTTAATACCTTCACCTGTCAGCCAGTCTGTACTCCTGCCCGAGCCTGCCTGCAGACGGGAATGTATGCGACACAAACCGGCGTTTTTCGGAACGGGCTTCCTCTACCTTTCCATTGCCAGACAATCGCCCATCTCTTCCGTGAAGCAGGTTACACCACTGCCTATATCGGAAAATGGCATTTGGGAACAGACGAGATGGTGGGCCCCGTTCCTGAAGCATACCGGGGTGGATACGAAACCTGGTTGGCATCCAATGTCTTGGAGTTTACTTCAGACGCTTACCGGGTAACCTTGTACGACAACGATGGAACCCCGCGAAACCTGCCGGGTTACCGTGTGGATGCTCTGACGGATGCTGCCATCCGCTATCTTGACGCACCCAAGGATCGTCCTTTTTTTCTTTTCCTTTCCTTCCTTGAGCCTCACTTTCAGAACAGCCGGGACGATTATCCAGCTCCAGATGGCTATATGGAAAGATATCAGGGCAAATGGGTTCCCCCGGACCTGGCTGCCCTGGGAGGTTCGACCCATCAGCATATTGCCGGTTATTATGGCATGGTTCGCAGGTTGGATGAAGCGTTGGGACGTATATTGGAGGCTTTGAAAAGTCTGCAGCTTGCTGAAAACACGATCGTCGTTTTCACCTCGGACCACGGAAACCATTTCAAGACACGCAACGGCGAATACAAGCGCTCTGGGCACGAAAGCTCCATTCGTGTTCCTGCAGCAATCAATGGCCCAGGTTTTTTCGGCGGTGGGAGAGTTCAAAAACTGATCAGTTTAATCGATCTACCCCCATCCCTTTTAGACGCCTGCCAGATCCCGATTCCCACTGCAATGCAGGGGAGTTCGATCCTGCCCTTACTTCGGCGTCAGCCCATCGACTGGCCGAAAGAGGTCTTTATCCAGATCAGTGAAACACAAGTCGGCAGGGCGATTCGCACCCAACGGTGGAAATACGGCGTTGTCGCGCCGGAGGGCGATGGCTGGAGTGAGATGAGCTCCCCTAATTATGAAGACTCCTATCTGTATGATTTGCAAGCCGACCCTTATGAGCTGACGAATTTAATCCAATATTATTCACACCAGGAAGTTGTAAATTCCCTGCGGAACCGCCTGATTCAACGCATGCTGCAGGCGGGTGAATCTGTTCCAGTCATCACACCTCACCCAGACTTGATTTCCAGCCCGATGAGATATGTCTTACCCGAAGAGATCGATGTCTGATTTCGTCCCAACCCCAAACTGGAGTCTATTTGAAAAAACATCCCCTGTTCCAATCTCTATTTTCCCTGACTGGCAATCCACGTGCCTGTGTTTTTACAGAGCCACTCTTCGGTATCCCCTATTTTCTGTACATCCCCTATGCCTCGCTTTATATGGTTTCCCTGGGATTGTCGGATCGCCAGATCGGACTGGTGACCAGTATAGGGATGGGATGCCAGATCCTCACCGCCCTTCTGAGCGGAGCGATCACAGATAAGTTTGGTAGACGACTGACTACTTTCTTCTCCGATCTAATCTCCTGGTCTATACCAGCTCTTATTTTAGTCTTTGCTCAAAACTTCTGGTTCTTTCTGGCAGCAGCCATCTTTAACAGCTTCTGGCGGATTTCACACACATCCTGGACCTGCCTGATGGTTGAAGATGCAGAACCGGATCAAATTGTTCCAATGTGGACCTGGGTTTACATTTCCGGACTGGTAGCAGCATTCTTTGCCCCCTTATCTGGTAGATTGGTTGACCGCTTCGATTTGGTTCCAGCCGTTCGCATCCTCTACCTGTTCGCCCTTTTCGGATTAACCCTAAAATTCGTTGTGCTGTTAATTTATTCCAAAGAAACTCGCCGTGGGAAGGAGCGTCTGGTTGAAACGAAAGGGAAATCAATCTCCTTTTTACTGGATGAATATCGTGGAGTTGCTAGTAAATTAGCGCGTACCCCAGCCACCCTGCTGACACTGGGTCTTTTGATCGTGATAGGTATCTGTGGAACGGTTAACGGTACCTTCTGGGCAATCTTGGTTACCCAAAAATTGGGCATACCAGCAGATAAAATAGCCCTGTTTCCCATGGTGCGCTCACTGGTTATGCTGGCGATGTTCTTCCTGGTCACCCCCCGCATCAATAAAAATAAATTTCACATACCAATGAGTGTAGGATTTATGGGTATGATTGCCAGTCAATGCCTGTTAATTTTTATGCCCGCTCAAAACTATTTTCTCTTGATCATGAGCGCTATTATTGATGCCGCCAGTCTGGCGATGGTCAACCCATTGGTCGATTCATTGGTATTTTTTACGGTGGATCCACAAGAACGCGCCCGGATTACAGCGATTTTATATATGAGCGTATTCGTCTTCACTTCTCCCTCCGGTTTGATCGCTGGCAGTCTTTCTTCGCTGAATAAAACCTTCCCATTCGTGCTGAACGTTGTTTTATTTTCCATCGGATTGGTCTTAGCATTGTTAACCAGCCGATTCTCGCACACACAGAAAATTGAACAGTCCGCTGTTTTATCTTAGATCATGATACCTGCCGAAAGGAAGACTGATATGGATTTTTCAGAACGCGTCGTTAATCTCGTCCCCGAAGGGGCATATCATATGCTTGCCAAAGCGCAAGCTCTGGAGGCTGCCGGGAAAAACATCATCCATCTGGAGATCGGCCAACCTGATGAACCCACCTTCCCAAATATCGCTCAGGCGGGCATGCGAGCCATCGAGGAGGGATACACTCGCTATACTCCTTCCGCCGGGATAAAGGCGCTCCGCCAGGCGATTGCCCAGGATGCGGGGAATAGGCGTGGTTTATCCCTTACATCTGAACAGGTGGTGATCGGTCCTGGTGCAAAGCCCTTCCTGTTCTTCCCAACCCTGGCTCTGGTACGTCCGGGCGATGAAGTCATTTTTCCTGATCCAGGTTTTCCAACGTATCAAGCCATGGTTGAAGTCGCGGAGGGCACACCAATACCAGTTCCGCTCCGTGAAGAGCAGGATTTCTCATTTGACCTGCAGGCCTTTGACCAGCTTGTAAGCCCGCGCACACGCTTGGTTATCCTCAACTCACCCAGCAATCCGACTGGGGGTGTAATGCCCCTGGCAGTTCTGCAGCATATCGCCGAATCTGCCATTCGGCACAACTTTTGGGTGCTTTCGGATGAGATTTATTCTCGGTTAATTTACGAAACACCTGCTCCAAGTGTTGCCACCCTGCCTGGCATGGCTGAACGCACGATCATCTGTGATGGTTTCTCCAAAACGTACGCCATGACCGGCTGGCGTCTGGGATATGGGATCATGCCTCATGCTCTGGCTGAGCGGGTCGAGCTTTTGCTGACCCATTCGATTGGCTGCACTGCGAGCTTCACACAAATCGCTGGATTAGAAGCCATTCAAGGACAGCAAGAGAGCGTCGAAGAGGTGGTAAAAACTTATCGCATCAGGCGGGATGTGATCGTCAAAGGCTTGAATCAGCTGCCTGGGGTCCATTGCCGGATGCCTCAAGGTGCATTTTATGTATTTCCCAATGTTTCTGATCTCGGTCTATCTTCGAACGCTTTAGCGGAGTATATTCTCGAGAAAGCCGGGGTAGCTTTGCTGCCAGGTACCTCTTTTGGTCACAATGGTGAAGGTTACCTGCGTTTGTGTTTTGCAAATTCGCTTGATAATATATCTGAGGCATTAAGGCGTCTTCAGTCCGCCCTGAACAAGCTCTAAGCTGATCTCGGGGCATTTTATCCCAAAAAGGAGCATTCTTCGATGAAAAAATTCAAATTGGCAATCATTGGCGCTGGTAGTTCCTATACACCAGAACTGCTAGAAAAACTGGGCGAAATACGGGATACTTTTCCAGTGAGTGAAATCTGTTTAATGGATATCGACACGCGCCGACTGGAAATCATGGAAGGATTCAGCCGTCGTTTCATGAACAATATCCATTACGAAGTACAAATTTCCGCGACGACAGATCGGGTGGAAGCTGTGAGCATGGCTGATTTCGTGGTCACGCAGATTCGGGTAGGTTTGAACGCAGCGCGCGTCCAGGATGAAAAGATCCCGCTCAAGTATGGTCTTATCGGACAGGAAACCACCGGTGCGGGAGGATTCGCCAAGGCACTGCGCACCGTGCCGGCGATGCTTGACATTGCGCGTGATGTGGAAAAATACAACCCCTCAGCCTGGATCATCAACTATACCAATCCCACTGGCATCATAGCCGAAGCAGTCACCCGCTACACCCACGCTAAGATCGCCGCGCTGTGCGCCGGTGGGATGCAAGCAGCGAATCTACTGAAATGGGCCTTCGGTATTGACCACAAGCGGGTGAAATATGATTACTTTGGTTTGAACCATTTCAACTTCAGCTATAACATCATGATCGACGGACGTCCGCTGACCGATGCAGAATTCCAGCGTATTGCCGATCTGGTCGGCAGTGTCAACAAAGAGATTATCCTGACCCAACACCTGATCCCTAGCTACTATTGCAAGTATTTCTACCATACCCGGCAAGTGGTGAAAGATGAAAAGGAAAGCCCTCTAACGCGTGGTGAAAAGGTCCAGCAAATCGAAGCAGAGTTGTTTAAGCTATATGCAGACCCCTCTGTCTGCACCAAACCCGAGCTTCTCAACCAACGTGGTGGTGGCGGGTATTCAGAGACCGCTCTGGGAGTAATCAGCGCCATCGCCAACAATATTGATACCTGGGCGGTTGTGAATGTCGCAAACCAGGGTACAGTTCAAATACTGCCAGACGAGGCTGTCATAGAGACAGCCTGCATCGTCAACCAGAGCGGCATCCGACCTCTGACGCTGGGTAAACTGCCAGACAGTGTTTGGGGTATCGTCAGCATGGTTAAAAATTATGAGATGTTGGCAGTGGAAGCCGCAGCAGAAGGCAGCCGAGAAAAAGCCCTATTGGCGCTCCTGGCGCACCCCCTGGTGATGGATTATGATGTCGCCCGGCCTCTTCTGGATGAATTGTTAGAAGCTAACCGGCGCTGGTTGCCGCAGTTTTTCCATTAGTAACGCACAAAAACTCATATGCTCATACTTGGCGTTGATCAGGGCCGCGCCGATCTAGGGTACAGAGTTAGATGATGGGGCAATAGGACGGCGCAGGGAAATTACGCCCACCCCAGCCGCAAGCAAAGCCGCAATCCCACCCAGCGCCAGACCCCAACGTGGCCCGGCTACCTCTGCAAACCAGCCAACAACTGGCCCACCTATCGTGGTGGATCCCAAAAAAGCGATTGACCAGAAGGACATCACGCGTCCCCGCATTTGTGGAGAGCTTCCCAGTTGGAGGATGCTGTTCCCAAGGGATGTAAAGTAAATCGAACACACCCCTGCAAAAACCAAAGCTGCTCCAGAAAGAACTAGAGTCGGCATAAAGGCTGCCCCCAAAACGGCAAACCCGAACAAGAAACCGATCCCGATCATCATGGGTGGAGAGGTCCTTTTCTGACCAGCGATCGCCAGTCCGCCGAACACAGCCCCAATCCCTAATGCCCCTGATAGGAAAGCGTAGCTGCTCGCATCACCCTTAAAAGTATATTGAGCGATTAACGGCAGGCTTACCTGAAATTCAAAGGTAAACGTACCAACCAGAGCCATCATCAACAATGTATTCCGCAAGATAGGCATGGACAGCACATATCTGACACCCTCCCTGAGCTGCCCTTTTGAATTCAATGGCGGCGGGGTAATGTGTAATTCTTCCGAGTGCATCCTGGCAAGCATGATCACGACAGCAGCATAAGAAATCCCGTTCAGAATAAAACAAGGAGCAAGCCCGATAAAGGCGATCAGACCGCCTGCTATAGCAGGGCCAATCACTCGCGAGAGATTCACCAACCCCGAATACAGCGTTACGGCGTTTCTTAGCTTATCTTCTCCCACCATTTCAATCACAAACGTCTGGCGGGCTGGATTATCAAATACAGTGACCCAACCCAGGCAGAAAGCCAGGATATATACCATCCACAAGGTGACCTGACCTGTTGCCACCAGGATACCAAGAATCAAAGCCAGGATCCCGGCTGCGGATTGGGTGAAATAAAGAATGGTCCGCTTGGAGAAACGATCTGCAACCACCCCGCCAAGCGTGCCAAATATCAAGATAGGAATATACTGTAACGCCGACACGATCCCCAAAGCAGTGCCGGAGTTCGATATCTTCAGGACAAGCCAGGCCTGGGCAACACCCTGCATGAAGGTTCCTGAGGTCGAAATGATCTGACCAATATAATACAACCGGTAGTTGCGCACCTGGAAAGATATAAAGGTTTCCCGACCGAATTGTTTTAAAGTCATAACCAATTACCCATGCACCAAATTGTACTATTATTACAAATTGAATGAATTGGTTAATCTGAGAATTCTTTAAGGAAAAGGCAGGTGTGGTTTACTTGAGGAAGTTATTTATAATTTATTTAATACTGTGACTGTAACGTTTTTTTAGAGAAGATCAAAAAAACAGCCTGCAATATGCAGGCATTATTGGTAAGAATCCTATTTTTCTTCCTAGAACATAGGTAGGGGGTTTTGTGGCGAGGGTGGGACTTGAACCCACAACCAAAGGCTTATGAGTCCTCTGCTCCACCATTGAGCTACCTCGCCGAAAAATGCCTTGGTTCAAGCGGGGGAATATTACTATGAGGTCAGGTTTTTGTCAACATACCCGTCTTTCCTTCCTATTTTTCCATTCATTCTATGAGGGATTACACTTCTCTGCCTATATGCTATACTTTATATAGAGAAGCGCTAGAGACTGTTACCCTATCGCAGTCTCTAAACGAAGAGGGGTACAGCGCATCTTACATTTATAAAAAAATTCGAACTGGATTGTCTGGATTGCATGGATCTTGAAATAGAATGAATTCCGTCTCAGAAACATAGGAGGTAAGCTTTATGGCCTTTTTGCTCAATGAGATCCGGTTCTATCATAATCTCCGTTTTCGACCTTTCTGGGTGTGGACGACGACTTTAATTGTTGCTGGCTTGTTCCTCATTGCTATTACCGGGGTCTCCTCCGCTTCAGCTGAACGAGTGTCACTGCCTGGATCAACTTCAATGGAACCTCTCTGGCAAGGAGATGCTGGGGGGAAGGAAATTTTTGACCAGAAATGCACCGGTTGTCATTCTATTGGTGGGGGAAATCGGATTGGTCCCGATTTACAGGACATTGCGAAACGCCGCGATTTACAGTGGATCAAGGATTTCATTATCGACCCAGCCAAGATGATTGCTTCTGATCCAACTGCCCAGCAACTCGTTAAGGACTTCAATAATATCACCATGCCCAACCTTGGGTTATCGCCCAATCAAGTGGATGAATTAGCCCAATACTTGAGCAACCCGGGTACTGCCCCCTCTGCCCCAACATCCTCGAGCTTTATGATCCCAGGTGACCCGGCAGCTGGAAAAAAACTATTTACTGGGGAATTGGCTCAGATTAATGGAGGTCCAGCTTGCCTGTCCTGCCATTCTGTCAGTGGAACCGGATTGCTGGGCGGGGGTGCGTTGGGTCCAGATCTCACCCATGTAGTCCAAAGGTTAGGAGAGCCTGGCCTTTCAGCGGCTTTGAAGTCTATTGCCTTTCCGACGATGGTGGGACCTTTCCAAAACCGCCCATTGACCCCTGAGGAGCAGGCAAACCTGGTGGCGTTTCTGAGAGACTCCGACCAGCGGCAAGGTCCGGTTAACATGGTAGCATCTGGGGCACTTACTTGGCAGGCAATCCTGTTTTTTAGCATTGGCCTGGTAGGGGCAGGGCTGTTGTTTGGATTATTGTTATTCTTCTGGGTCTCTTTGAAAAAACGTTCTATACCACACTTGCCTGCCCGAAAGCTGTAGAGAATCAGGCATGGCTTCTAAAGGAGTTTTTTATGGCGAAGTGGACTAAAGAAACCTGCGCACCCGTTGAGCGGAAATGGGAGGAATTTTATCGCAACCGCCATCAGCATGACAAACGCGTACGGACCACACATGGTGTGAACTGTACAGGAGGCTGTTCGTGGGAAGTCTACGTCAAAGATGGCATTGTCACCTGGGAGCTGCAGGCGACGGATTATCCTGCGCTCGAAGATGGCATACCCCCCTATGAGCCGCGGGGCTGCCAGCGTGGGATCAGTTTCTCCTGGTACCTGTACAGCCCGATCCGGGTAAAGTACCCATATGTCCGCGGTGTACTCTTAGATCTGTGGCGTGAAGCGCGTCAAACTCATCCTGATCCGGTGGACGCCTGGCAATCCATTGTCAATGATACGAAAAAGCGAGCCAGCTTTCAGCAGGCACGCGGCAAGGGCGGCTTCCGCCGTATAAGCTGGGACGAAGCGCAAGAGATCATTGCAGCTTCGGTTGTCCATACTGTCAAAGCGCATGGCCCCGACCGGATAATCGGCTTTTCACCCATTCCGGCTATGTCGCAGGTCAGTTTTGCTGCAGGCAGCCGTTTCCTCGCACTATTAGGTGGAGTTTCCCTGAGTTTTTACGATTGGTACTGTGATTTACCTCCCGCCAGCCCGGAAGTCTGGGGCGAACAGACCGACGTGCATGAGTCGGCTGACTGGTATAACAGCCGCTTCATTTCCGTGATGGGTGCGAACTTGAACATGACCCGCACCCCGGATGCTCACTTTGTCGCCGAGGTGCGTTACGCGGGAGCCAAACTGACCGTCTTCTCGCCAGATTTCTCACAGGTGGCGAAGTATGCCGACTCCTGGATCCCGGTTCATGCCGGGCAGGACACTGCCTTCTGGATGGCGGTTGACCATGTGCTGCTGAAAGAATTCTTCATTGACCGCCAGGTTCCTTATTTTAATAATTATCTAAAAAAGTACACCGATTCGCCATTTCTGATTGAGATAGAGGAAAATGGCAGCACAAAAGAAGCAAAGCCGGGGCGCTACCTGCGCGCTAACCGGCTTTCCCCATATCAAAATACCGAACATGGGGATTGGAAACTGCTGGTTTGGGACCGTCTTTCTGGAAAGCCACGCATGCCGCAAGGGACCATCGGTCATCGCTGGGAAAAACAAGAACCCGGCAAGTGGAACCTGGAAATGCGTGACCCGCTAACCGGGGAGGAACTGGATCCAGAGCTGTCGTTTACCGAGGCGTATGATGACACCTGCCTGCTGGCTTTGGACGACTTTGCTAAAAGCGCAGAGATCAAGCGCTGTGTGCCAGTGCGCTATGTGCAGACTGGGCAGGGGCGAGTGATGGTCACCACCGTTTTCGATCTGCTAATGGCTCAGTTCGGCGTCCCACATGGAATGGCTGGCCAATACCCAAAATCCTATGATGAAGACATGCCGTATACCCCAGCCTGGCAGGAGAAATATACCGGAATCCATCGTGACACCGTGCTGCGCTTTGCCCGCGAGTGGGGTGAGAACGCAGAAAAAACAAACGGAAAGAACTTAATCATCATCGGGTCAGGGGTGAACCACTGGTACCACAATAATTTGCTCTACCGGTCAGCGATCACCGCGCTGATGCTGACGGGCTGCGTAGGAGTCAACGGCGGAGGACTGGCGCATTATGTTGGCCAAGAAAAAGTCGCCAACCAGGCTTCGTGGAGCACAATTGCTTTTGCCCAGGATTGGGGAAAAGTTCCCCGTCAGCAAAATACACCTTCCTTCCATTATGTCCATTCTGACCAATGGCGTTACGAGCGTGGCTACCAGGCCTACGACTGTTTACCCGCTCAGAGCAAAGTGGAAAACAAAGAGCATACCATGGATATGCAGGTGCGTGCTGTGCGGCGCGGCTGGCTGCCATTCTTTCCCCAGTTTAATCGATCCTCTCTAGAAGTCGTGCGAGATTCCGTCGCCAGTGGAGCATCGAATGATAACGAGATCATACGAAATGTGGTAGATAAACTCAAAAAGGGTGAGCTAGGTTTTGCAGTTGAGGATCCAGACGCGGCGCAGAATTGGCCACGCGTGTGGTTTATCTGGCGAGGGAATGCCCTTGGCTCGAGCTCCAAAGGCCATGAATATTTCCTGCGACACTACCTGGGCACCCATGACAGCGCCATTGCACCGGAGATGGCAGGCGGAACCACCCACGAAGTTGTCTATCATGATAAAGCACCTCAAGGCAAGCTCGATTTGGTCGTAGACCTGAACTTCCGCATGGATACGTCTGCCCTGTACTCGGATATGGTCTTGCCCACCGCGACCTGGTACGAAAAAGACGATTTGAATACGACCGACCTGCATTCCTTTCTCAACCCCATGCAGGCAGCAGTCGTCCCAGCCTGGGAATCGAAGAGTGATTGGGAAATTTATAAGGCAATTGCTCTGAGCGTAAGCACGCTGGCGCAGGTTCATTTGCCTGAGCCTGTCCGCGATGTGGTCATGTTGCCATTACAGCACGACACCCCAGATGAACTGGCGCAACCGCATGTCTGCGATTGGAAAACCGGACAAGTTGAGGCAATCCCAGGCCAAACGATGCCCAAATTCCGTGTGGTGACACGTGACTATGCCCATCTCTACGAGCAGATGGTCAGCCTGGGACTCGAAGTCGGTAAAAATGGCGTCTCTGCTCATGGGTTAACGATACCCGTAGCTGAAGAATATAACCGCCTGGCGGAGCGCCAGCCGCGCCAGGTGGACGGTCAGACCCTCCCATCCTTGGTTGATGCCCGTGAAGTGGCTGAGGCGATTCTAGCACTCGATCCTGTCTCAAACGGCGAGTTGGCTTACCGGGCATTTGAAGTAGAGCAGCACAAGACTGGGCAGGACCTGAGCGACCTGGCTGAAGGTCTGCGCGACGTGCGCTACACTTTTGACGATATTGTAGCCCAGCCACGCCGGTTTCTAACTACGCCAACCTGGTCGGGGATAATCAATAAAGGACGAGCCTACACACCTTTCTCTATGAATGTGGAGCGGTTGATACCCTGGCGCACACTAACCGGCCGGCAGCATTTCTATTTAGACCATGAAGGCTATCTTGAATGGGGAGAAAATCTGCCCACCTACAAGCCGCGCCCAGATCACCTCATGTTGGATGAGACGCAGCTATCCTTGGCTGCGGTGAAAGAAGATAAGCTAGAGGGTAAGATGCTCAACCTGATAACCCCGCATGGAAAATGGAGCATGCACTCCACTTACTCCGAAAATGAGCGCATGATGACCCTCTCACGCGGGGACTACCCGGTGTGGTTGAACGATAAAGATGCAGCAGAACTGCATATCAACGACAACGATTGGGTTGAAGTATTCAATGACAATGGGGTCTTTGTCCAGCGAGCAATTGTCTCCGCGCGCATCCCACCAGGAACGACATTTATCTACCATGCCACAGAGCGCACAGTAGGCATCCCCAAATCTCCCCTGCGCGGCAAGCGGGCTGGGATGAACAACTCCCTCACGCGTATCCGGCTCAAACCAGTGCTGATGTCAGGTGGATATGCCCAATTTACGTATGCAATCAATTATTGGGGTCCTACCGGCAACAACCGCGATACCTTTGTTTTTGTTCGCCGCATCGAACCACCAGAGTTTTAACGAACTTTCAGGAGGACCTATGAATGTCCGCGCCCATATGAGTATGCTCTTCCATCTAGATAAATGCATTGGCTGCCATACCTGTTCGGTGGCTTGTAAGAACTTGTGGACCGATCGTAAAGGGGCTGAGTATATGTGGTGGAACAATGTCGAGACTCGCCCAGGCACAGGTTATCCCACCCAATGGGAAAGTCAGGAACGGTTCAACGGTGGTTGGGAATGGGATAGAAAAACCTTACGTTTGCGCTTGCATTCAAGACTCGGCGGTTTGATGAAGCTGTTTTTCAATCCCTCTTTGCCTACATTGGATGATTACTATGAACCGTTCACTTTTCGGTTCCAGGATTTGTTTAACGCACCGGCTGGCGATGACCAGCCAACAGCCATCCCAGTGTCGATGTTGACCGGCGATCCAATCGATATTAAAACCAGCCCAAATTGGGATGACGACCTGGGTGGTTCCAATATCTACGCCTGGAACGACCCAAACTTGAAGGATGTGCCTGAAAACGTCCGGCAGCAATTGCAAGAGCTAGAACGGGTGGTGTACAACTACCTGCCGCGCATCTGCAACCATTGCCTTAACCCAGCGTGTGCTGCAGCTTGCCCAACCGGAGCAATCTACAAACGCGCCGAAGACGGGGTCGTTTTGGTCAATGAGAACAAGTGCCGAGCCTGGCGTATGTGTGTATCGGGATGCCCGTACAAGAAAGTGTATTACAACTGGTCAACTGGCAAATCAGAAAAATGTATCCTGTGCTTTCCACGCTTAGAAACGGGTCAAGCCACCGCCTGTGCCCATTCTTGTGTGGGACGCATCCGGTATTTGGGCGTGCTGCTTTACGACGCTGACCGCATTCCCCAGGCGGTGATGGTGCCCGACGATGAGCTGATCGAGGCGCATCGCTCGCTGATCCTGGATCCCTTCGATGCGCAGGTGATTGAGGCAGCCCAAGCCAATGGCATCGAGGACAGTTGGATCAGCGCGGCGCAAAATTCTCCCGCTTATAAGTTTGTCAAAGTCTGGAGCCTGGCTTTGCCCCTGCATCCCGAATACCGCACTATGCCGATGATGTATTATGTGCCACCACTTTCCCCAATCGTCAGTGTGATCGAAGAAGATCTCTTTAAACTGGATTTTGCCAATGATGTGCGTGATTTTGAAGTATTCGACCGGCTCGATGCGACCCGCCTTCCGATCAAGTATCTGGCTAATTTATTCTCAGTTGGAAACGAGTCAGTCATCGCTGCGATCATGCGCAAACTGCTGGCTGTGCGCATTTATATGCGCCGAAAGACAGTGGATCACGACATAGATAAGAAAACGTTGGCAATGCTTGCCGAGGCAGGCACAGACATGCAGGAAGTGGAAGCCATATACAAACTCACCACCCAACCAAACTTAGCCGAGAGCTTTGTCATTCCGAAATACCACCGCGAGACCACGATCGAAGCCTGGACAGATCCGTTTGATCAAAAAGGAGAAACGGGGTTTGGCGCTATTCGACCCCCACGCAGAGGTGAGTGAAATGGAAACGTCACCTAATAACATATATCTCCTGCTGGCTGAAGCATTCTGTTACCCTGTCCCTGGGCATTTAGCTGCCTTGGAAAAAGAGCTTGATACCCTGAAAGCGAGCAGTGAGAAACAATCCATAGCCGCGTTTGTGGAAGAAATTCGCCACTTATCGCTGGGAGAATGGGAAGAACTGTACACGCGCACGCTTGACCTCAACCCCCCAACTGCACCTTATATCGGGTATCAGATCTGGGGTGAGAGCTATCAGCGCGGGATCTTTCTTTCGAAAATGAACCAGGAATTGATGAAAACCGGCGTCGATTCGCAAGGTGAGCTGCCCGACCATCTCATCCCAGTGCTGCGTTATCTGGGTCAAGCTCCAAAACCGCTGCCCGAGCTGGTCGAGGTGCTCGATCGGGCTTTCGAACGTATAGTGGCAAGATTGTGTAAAGTGGACTCTGGCAACCCTTATCTCTTCCTGCTAAAGGCTGTGCAGAGTTTATGCAAAGATCTAAGAAAGGAGCCGGCATGATCTGGGATACCATCTTCTTCATCATCCTCCCCTATATCACCCTGGCAGTGGCGATTGTTGTTTCAATCTACCGATCGATCTACCGACCATTCAGTGTGTCCAGTTTGTCATCTCAGCTATTGGAGCGCAAGAAGCTTTATTGGGGCTCGATCTCGTTCCATTACGGCATCGTCATGGTGCTGTTGGGTCACCTGTTAGCTCTGTTGCTGCCCCGAGGATTACTCGTATGGAACTCCGTTCCCATCCGTCTGTACCTGGTGGAATTAACCGGTTTAACCTTGGGAATCTGGTCCCTGGCGGGCTTGTGCGTTTTACTCTGGCGGCGTTTGAGCGAAAAGCGCGTGCGGATCGTTACTTCACCGATGGATCTGGTTGTGTTGGTGCTAATCATTGTCTCCGTATTCACAGGTATATGGACTGCTACCATGTATCGTTTTGGCACATCCTGGTTCACAGTGATTTTTACCCCTTACTTGCTCTCGATATTAAAGTTACAGCCAATGGTCAACCTGGTCGCCTCGCTACCCTGGATCGTTAAACTGCACGTGATCAACTTCTTTATCCTGCTGGCTGTATTTCCATTCTCACGTTTGATTCATATCGCCACCTATCCTTTTAGTTATATCGTTCGCCCCTGGCAGATTGTGATCTGGAACCGCATGGAGCGGAAGGCTGACAAGTTTATTCGCCCGCCCGGAGTGTGAAAACGGTCATCATAGGAACTGGTGTGTAACCCAAAAGCCAGTATTGCCTGGATAATAGAGAGGAAATAAAAAACACAGTGAACAGGTCACTCATTGATGTAATCGATCAGGGAATTGCCAATCTGTATCCCGGATACTTTGCTCTAGTTATGGCTACTGGAATCATCTCTATTGCTGCGCATCTTCTCTTACTGGTCGTCATTGCTAACATTCTCTTAGTAATCAACCTGGCTGCATACATTATTCTCTGGCTTTTATTTCTGATCCGGATTTTCCGCTACCCTGCAAGGCTGATGGATGATTTTAAGAGCTTTGGCAAGAGTGCCGGCTTTTTTACGACAGTAGCCGGGACATGTGTGCTTGGCAGCCAATTGGTTATCCTCAAAAGTTGGAACCAGGCTGCCTCCATTCTTTTTCTTTTTGGCATCGGTTTATGGGTCGTCCTGATCTACCTGTTCTTCCAATCACGCATAACAGAAGAAGCGAAACCTTCTTTAGAAACCGGTATTAGTGGAGCATGGATGGTCGTGGTTGTTGCCACCCAATCGATCTCTGTTTTAGGGTCCATTATCGCTCCGGCGTTCTCACAAAACCAGGAATACCTGTTATTTTTTACATTATTCATGTATTTGCTGGGCTGCATGTTGTATCTTTTGCTATTCACCTTGATCTTTTACCGTTTGCTTTATTTTCGCCTCTCAGCAGAGGCATTGTCGCCAACGTATTGGATCAGTATGGGGGCAGTTGCTATTACCACACTCGCCGGGGACCGCCTTATGTTGAATAGCTCCCTGTGGCCGTTCCTTTCAGACCTTCTCCCCTTTGTTCAAAGCTTTACTCTTTTCTTCTGGACATTCGCCACATGGTTGATCCCATTGCTCGTGATTCTGGGAACCTGGCGTCATTGGGTAAAACGCTTTCCGATCCGTTATCACCCCGAGTATTGGAGCCTGGTCTTTCCCCTGGGTATGTATACGGTTTCAACGTTGTTGCTGGCAAAGTCTACCCATTTAGAATTTCTAGAGGTCATCCCACAATTTTTCATCTATATTGCATTGGCTGCCTGGTTGGCAGCATTGAGTGGACTGGCAATCCATCTGTTTAAATCGCTGAATGATTCTAACTCCGCTGTTTTACGAGCCAGAAAACGAGAATAAGAGGAACTAACCCAACTGCACCACATAGCGGTGAGCGTGATTTTGGGACAGAGGCAGGCTGGGTTGGAGCGACTGTCTCAAGCAGAGGTGTTTGGGTGAAAGTTGCTTTGGGTGGTTGAAAGGTATATGTCGGCTTTAGAGTCGGCGCTGGGGTTCCAGTCGGTTCTATCGTGACAGTGGGAATGAGCGTATTCGTTTGAGTCGGAGCAACCGTAGGCGTTGCTGTCAGCAGTAATAAAATGTACTGTCCATCCTGCTCTCGCACGGCTTCTGGAACCGAATACCGCATATCATCCA
>Ga0153915_10001821_pt1 | contig 19581 bp, 18 predicted proteins | sample Opewatmetagenome_2_FD_107003 | JGI IMG/M metagenome (GOLD analysis project Ga0153915, IMG submission 107003) | Freshwater wetland microbial communities from Ohio, USA - Open water 3 Core 3 Depth 3 metaG | ecosystem: Environmental > Aquatic > Freshwater > Wetlands | place: USA: Ohio, Lake Erie...
AAACCTCTCTGCTCATTGACCGAGAGCGATTATGCCCAAACGCGCCGTCAGCGCGTAGTCTATCACGATAAATTCATCTCCGAATTCGCCCATTACTTTGGACAACCCGAGCTGCATCTGCACATTGATTCCCAATCCCGTCTCATCGCCTCTGGTGAGGTGAAACGTGACGCCGTGTGTGGTTGTGCTCGTTTTGTGGCTGAAAAGTTGGTCGGGTTATCCGTGGATGACGCAGAGTTGCAGGCCGGCCTGGCTCACCATCATTTTCCCTGCCTGGCAAGTATGGGCAAAGATGTCGATTTTGGTGATACGCTCATGCATGTTTCCGGGAACATCATCAAAGATCACATCTCCGAGCAGGTCAAACCTTACAAAAAATTTCTAAAGCCCCACTAAAACAAAGGCAACCAGATTCTCAATTGAAGGAATTAAGGAGTCAAATGTCAAAGCTTATCGGATTAGAAATAAGAGCGTTCCCGGCTACACGCGTGATCGGGAAACAGGTGATCTGCAGCCTGGACGAAGGTGCTGAAAACCCAGGACCTGCGCTTTGGGAGGGTATGTTTAAGGATGGCACCTTGGAGTTCCTTTTGAACCTGCCGCAAAGGTCAACCCCTGACCGGGATAATGTGGGCTGGATGGGCGGGTACGACCCCACTTCGAACTCGTATAAATACATTGCAGGAATCCTGGCAGAGCCAGGAACACCTGTCCCAGATGGGTATGCCTACTTTGACATCCCCGCCTGTCTGATGGCAATTGCCTCGATCCAGGGGACCGATGCCGGGCATGACGTCTATATAGGCGCGCACGATCACCTCGCAAGGGCAATTGAGGAGAGGGGCTACGAGTACGATCCTGACGCGGGCGGCTTCGAGATGGAATACCACTCTCACACGCGGTTCTCTATACCCGTGGAGAGAGGCGATGAGTTTGTCGTGCTAGACTACTATTCTCCGTGCCGTAAGCGCGCGTGATCGATTAAACGTTTTCCACGGATTGGATTTTATTGCATTAGCTTGTTTTCTTTCGCTAATTGCTAGAGAAATTCAACCCCGTGCTTACTTTTTCGCGCATCTCTCGCCGCATGCTGTAAAGCGTCGTCAGGCTGGCGATCAACGGGATCATCACCCGGATGCCCAGGATCAGCAAAGCCGTCCCACCGATCACCCCCAGAATTACCCCTGCCGTATCCCGCGGGATGTGCGGTACAACCACCTCAGGACTGGGAGTTGGATAGTTCGACAGTCGCCGGTTGAGATCTTTTACATACGCGGGTCGGGGCAATACAGGCTTAAACGTGCTCGCAAGCAAATTCTCCATATCCCCCAACACTGCTTCTTTCTGATTTTTCGATGACGGTGCCTTTCCCATCATAAACTCCAGAAAATCCTTTCTATAATTCCGTGATCGTCCACTCACCCAGATCATCTCGCAGCGAGAGCAATGTACGGTGGTATAAACTCTTAACTGCGCCCTCTGTGCGTCCCATCACCTGCCCAATCTCCGCATTCGACAGGTGCTCCACGAACTTCAAGATCAGAAGCTGTTGGCGTTCGGGTGGCAGGTGTCGGATCATCTTTAAGAGTCTTGCGCGCTCCTCATTCTGCAGCAAAGTCACTTCCGGGTGCTCCGGCGATTGATAAAACGCCAATCCCTCATCCAATAAAATTTCTGGTCTGCGACTTCTATCGCGGTGCCAGTTGGCGATCAAGTTATGCGCAATTCGGTAAAGCCAGGCAGAGAGTGGCAGACCGCGATCCTGATAATTGCTAATATTCCGAATTGCTCGATAAAATACCCGCGCTGTTAAGTCTTCAGCATCATGGTGGTTCCCTGTCCGATAATAAACATAGTTATAAATGCGCCCTACGTACCTTTCATACAGGGTTCCAAAAGCTTCTTGATCGCCTTTCACAGCCTGGGCTAAAGCGGCTTCATCGCTATATTCAGTCACTTCAGCAGCCCTCCCTGTTTGCAGGCTCATACATAACAACCCCATTTCCATGGATAAGTTTCATTGTCATTTCCCGGCACGAGTAAGTTGTAGAATCTTATCAAAACCTTGATCCATGATCAGAGAGAGGACCTTGGCGGTTTTTCGAAACTCTTCCAAAGGTTCGCCAATTGGGTCTTGAATATCAAACCGTTCGCCGATCATCTCGCTGAGCAAGTACACTCGCCCAGAGATTTTCGGAAATTCTATTCGTAAAGCTTCTACCTGGTCTTTTTCCATCGCCACGATCAAATCAAAAGAATCTAATAAAGCTGGATCAACAGTCCGTGCTGAATGTTCTTCAGCTGTGATTCCCATTTCTTCCAGCACGGTCTTGACGCTATCAGCCATATCGGATCCATCCAGCCCCCAGGTCCCAGCCGATTCCACACGCCATTTTTTGCTCTTTGGCAAATGCTCTAATTTCTTCCGAAATAGCGCCGCCGCCATCGGCGAACGGCATATATTAGCCGAGCAGACAAATAGAATGGATGGCATGCTCCTGCACTGCTCTTTCACCGGTCCATACTTACGACCTGTGTATCCCAGCGGTGCCATTTTCCATGGTGTTGCTCCAAAATTTTACGCCCGTACCCCGGAGAATCCAATTCCAACAGCTCCAGATCAGCGTCCACCATGATTCGCACCAAATCCTTGAAAAACACCCGAGGCTCCCACCCTAGCTCTTTAATCGCCTTCGATGGATCAGCCCGCAGATGGTCAACTTCGGTCGGGCGGAAATACTTCGGATCGATCCGTACGAATTCCTTCCAGTCCATATCCAGGTAACCAAACGCCTCATCCAAAAATTCCTGCACAGAATGTGATTCGCCCGTTCCGATCACAAAATCGTCTGGCGTGTCATTTTGGAGCATTTTCCACATTGCCGCAATGTAGTCTGGTGCATAGCCCCAATCGCGCCTCGCTTCCAGGTTGCCCAGGTAAAGTTTTGTCGCTTTTCCAGCCTTGATCGCGGCTAAACCGCGTGTGATTTTTCGGGTGACAAAGGTTTCACCCCGCCTCGGTGATTCATGGTTGAACAGGATGCCATTGCTGGCAAACAGGTTATACCCTTGACGGTAATTTCTTGTCACCCAATAGGCATACACCTTTGCTGCCGCATAGGGGCTTTGCGGCTCAAACGGTGTAGTCTCATTTTGAGGGGGTTTAGCGCTGCCATACATCTCGCTGGATGAAGCCTGATAGAAGCGACAGTTAACCCCGCTCTGGCGGACTGCTTCGAGGACGCGCATCGTTCCCAAACCTGTGACATCCCCGGTGTATTCCGGCATATCAAAGCTTACGCGTACGTGCGATTGCGCCGCCAGGTGATAGACCTCATCGGGTTTGATATTATAGATCAATTCGAAAAGGTTATCCGCCCCACCAATATCTCCATAATGCAGGTAAAGATGCACCTTATCCCCATTATGTGGGTCATTATAGATATGATCAATGCGGCGTGTATTAAAAGTACTCGCCCGCCGGATCACTCCATGAACCTCGTACCCTTTAGAGAGCAACAGCTCTGCCAGGTAAGAGCCATCCTGTCCCGTGATCCCTGTGATTAAAGCTTTCTTCATTTAAGAATCCTTACTTTTTCTTCGATATACTTGCTGCACTCAATTCTACCGGAATATGTCTGGCATCCAACAGTTTCAACAGCACTCTAACGCGCTCATTGCCCGGTATCTTAACATCGAAGATCGCCTGGAATCCCTCAAAAGGCCCATACGAGATTTGCACCACATCCCCTTGGTGTAGCCCATCCAGGTTCTCTCCTCCAGCCTTAGAAATTTCTTCTATTCGTAGGCGTATCGCATGGATCAGATTCTCAGGAACAACAGCAGGCTCTCCTCCAAAACTGACCAATCCTTGCGAATAAGGCATCCATTGCAGGGTAGACAATCCTACCTGTTCTAGATCCGCCTGTACGAAGAGATAACCCGGGAAATAAGGTCTGATTTTTCGCGCCCGCGGGTTTACCGGATTAACTCTTAACCGAGGGTAAAATACTTCAAATCCCTGGTTAAGGGCATGCTTCCAAACGGCCTCTTCTTTCCGCTGTTTTGAGCGTAGGGCATACCAGTGCATTGACATAAACGCGTGTCATTTTACCACTTAATGGACTTTCAATCCCAAAAATCGAGATAGCCCAATTCGGATCAACCAGGTCGGCAAAATAAGGATCAGGTGTAGAACCGAGCTGATCCCAAAGACGATGGCGACCGTGCGCATCGCTTCATTCACATATAGAGAAAGGTGGGTCATAAACCACGTTCCCGCCCCAGCCAATAAAATAATTCCAAGGATGAGGATCCCAATGAGTAACAGCGGTCTCCAGGCTTTCCGGTCAGATGCGGAAGGCAGCATGGTGCTCGAGATGACAAAGGTCAGGTAAAACCATACCCAGAAATCAGGCGCTTTCACCATACTTGTCAGGTATGCGAAAAGCTCAGCGATGTTTCCACCTGTCAGGCTCCCCCACAGGTTTTGCACTTCCAGGTGATAGATTCCCGCATAAATTACGAATGCCCCTCCGGTTAGTAAAGGCGCAGCTCCGATCAATGCATCCCGAAACAGGTCCGATGAGGAAGTCTCCACATATCCCAACTGCAGACGGCCATTATCGAGCGGCTTTGGAAGCAGCGAAAATCTTCCTGTACGCACCCCCAGCAGACGTGCCACCAGGTAATGACTCATCTCGTGCAAGAATACGCCCGGTAAAAAAATCAGCGCAAAAATCACATAGGAGATATCGACTCGCCGTGTGATCAAAAGAAAAATGGATTGAATCTCCCGGTGTAATCCACGCTGCAGCCACAAAAGCGGCAACAGGAACAGCAAACATAGCAAAAAACCATCAAAAAGCGAGAGGAATTGTTCCATACTGCCGCAGGTGACCCCTGTGGTATATTATCTGATCATCAGCCCGATAGCAAAAAGGATCATCGTCGCCAGGACGGTGATTTCATTTGAACAAGTCAGCCTAAGCCACTTTCACGGCAGCTTGAACGATCTTTACAAAATCAGCCGATTTCAAGCTAGCCCCACCTACCAACGCGCCGTCTATATCCGGTTGGCTGAAGAACTCACTGGCATTGTCGCCTTTCACCGAGCCGCCGTATAAGACACGCACTTCCTGGGCTCCTTCTGCCCCAAAGCGTTCTGCCAAAGCAGGTCGGATCACGTTTGCCACCACTCCATTAGCCCCATCTGCTGTAGCAGCTCTACCAGTCCCTATTGCCCAGACCGGCTCGTAAGCAACCACCAAAGGGATTTTCCCTTCTCCAGCAATCGAATTGTCCAATCCTGCCAAACCTTGGCGAACTTGCCTGGAAACAACTTCTCCAGTCCAACCTGCTTCATTTTCCGCCAGGGTTTCTCCCACACACACGATCACGGTTAGTCCGTGTTTAAGGGCTGCTCGTACCTTCATATTCACGGTGTCATCTGTTTCATGGAAAAAAGTCCTGCGCTCCGAGTGCCCAATGATGACATACTTGCACAGCTCTGCGATCATTGCTGGCGAGACTTCTCCCGTAAAAGCTCCCGAGTCCTCCCAATGTAAGTTCTGTGCTCCCAGCCCAATATCGGTTCCTTCCAGGAGAGCGCTCGCTGCCAAAAGAGAGGTAAAAGGTGGGCACAGTACCTTCTCCACCCCGCCGATCGCCTGCAATCCTGGCACCAGCTCCGAGACCAGGTGGCGGGTTTCTGCAACGGTTTTAAACATTTTCCAGTTTCCTGCAACAAAAGGTTGGCGCATATTTTTCCCTATAGTGCGAATTAGGTTTCTCTCCCCGCAGAGAAGAATTGATGTTGCTTCCCCTTCCCATCGGAAAGCTTAAGATGGATGCCTCTTATATTTCCCCTCCCCTTACGGGGGAGGGGTCAGGATGAGGGCTGAGGTTCCCTTTACTTATCTTGCAGTGCCGCTAAACCTGGAAGCACCAAACCTTCCAGCATCTCCAAAGAAGCTCCGCCGCCAGTTGAGATATGTGTGATGCGGTCCGACAGCCCTGCCGCAGAAACCGCTGCTACCGAGTCTCCGCCTCCGATAATCGAGATAGATTTGCTTTCTGCTACAGCTTTAGCAACTCCGAACGTTCCCTTGGCGAAATTCGCAAACTCGAACACACCCATCGGACCATTCCAAACCACAGTTCCCGCTCCAGCCACAGTTTTTGCATATGCTTTCACGGTCTCCGGTCCGATGTCCATGATCCGCCATCCATCTGGCACAGGACCCATGGGCATCGTTTTCGAGGCTGCATCGGCATCAAACTTATCTGCCACCACCATGTCAACCGGCAATCGCAAACGCGTCCCACCCATTTGCAGGAGCTCCCGGGCGGTGTCCAGCACCTCGTCCTCCACCAGTGAATCCCCGATGGGGTATCCCTGGGCTTTGAAGAATGTGTTTGCCATCCCGCCGCCGATCAACACCTGATCAGCCTTCGTCAGCAGGTTGCGGATTACACCGATCTTATCGCTGATCTTTGCCCCACCCAGGATAGCAACAAAGGGTTTCTTGGGATCAGCTATCGCCTGCCCCAGGTACTTGATCTCTTCTTCCATTAAAAAGCCTGCCACTGCCGGTAAAAAGTGAGTTACACCTTCCGTCGATGAATGCGCCCGGTGGGCTGATCCAAAGGCATCGTTTACATACACATCTGCCAGAGCAGCCATTTTCTTAGCGAGCCCCAGGTCGTTCTTCTCCTCTTCTGGATGGAAGCGTGTATTCTCGAGCAGCAAGATATCGCCTGGTTTGAGGGCTTTAGCAGCCGCTTCAGTAGCAGGTCCAACACAATCCTCAGCAAAAGCCACCGGTTTTCCTATAAGTTTGCTCAGATAATCAGCCACAGGCTTGAGCGAGAACTTGGGATCTGGACCACCTTTTGGTCGCCCCAGATGAGAGAACAGGATTACGGCAGCCCCGTGTTCTAACAGGTAATTCAGGGTGGGCATGGCTGCTTTAATGCGTGTATCATCGCCAACTTTGCCATCTTTTATCGGGACATTGTAATCTACACGCACCAGTACTCGCTTGCCCTTTACATCAATATCTCGAACAGTCTTTTTATTGAACATTGGATTTCCCTCACGACGAAACCCCAAGGGTTCCATTCCACAAGCGATTCTTGGTCTATCCACTCATCGCTCGTTTTCTTAACCCTTGGGGTCTGGTTTTTTGATCTTTATAAATACTTGGCCATCATGGCTGCTAAATCAGCCGTCCGGACAGAGTAGCCCCATTCGTTATCGTACCACGCCACGACCTTCGCAAATGTACCCGCTTCTTTACCCAGCACCATGGTGAATGGCAGGTCAACGGATGAGCTGTGGGAATCACCTTTGTAATCGATGCTTACCAGGGGTTCATCTACCGCAGCCAAAATGCCCTTCATCGGACCGGCTGCAGCATCACGGAAAGCCTGGCGCAATTCTTCTGTGGTCGTTGCTGTTCCAAGCTCGACGGTCAGATCGATGACCGAAACGGTCGAGGTGGGCACGCGCAGCGCATACCCATCCAGCTTGCCAGCCATCTCAGGGATAACCAGCCTGAGTGCCTTGGCGGCCCCTGTAGAAGTGGGGATGATGTTCATGGCTGCTGCACGGGCACGCCGCAGGTCGCTGTGCGGCAGGTCCAGGATTTTCTGGTCATTTGTATAAGAGTGAATGGTGGTCATTAAACCGCGCACGATCTTGAACTTGTCATTCACAACTTTGACTGCCGGCGCCAGCCCGTTCGTGGTGCAGGACGCATTCGAAATCACGTGGTGCTTAGCCGGATCATATTCTTTGTCATTGACGCCCAAGACGATTGTCTTATCTTCACCTTCTGCCGGTGCAGAAATAATCACTTTTTTGGCTCCGCCTTTGGTGATGTGGTTTTCCGCGCCCTCGACCGTCTTACCCTTCTTGTTTAATCCATCTTTCTTAATGGTAAACAAACCTGTACTTTCGATCACGATCGAAACCCCCAGTTTTCCCCAGGGGATTGCAGAAGGGGAAGTCTCTTTAAAGGCTTTGACAGGCTCGCCATCGATAATGATAGCATCCTCTGCCACTTCGACCTTGCCATTGAAATGCCCATAGTTCGAGTCGTATTTGAGTAAATGCGCCATCGTCTTCAGATCACCGATATCGTTGAAAGCCACAACTTCCAGCGTATCGGTGTAGTTGTCCCGAATGGCCTTTAAAACTTGCCGGCCAATACGGCCAAAACCGTTGATACCTACTTTTACTACCATGGAATACCTCCTGATATTGAGTTGATTTTTCGGCATGAAGCGTTTGCAGACGCTGCTGCCGTTAGAAATTGCCTCGGTTTTTAACCACCCTCTATTCTACCAGAGGGCCAGTCCGTTCTTGTAATAAATCCATTAAGACTTTTGACAGTTTTTCTCCATCATGGCGTGTAAGATGATCGCTGTCAACAATATTCGCCTGGTAGAGTGGATATTGGTTTTCCAGATCTTCTTCGACGCGAACCCAGTCGTAACCTTCTGGCAGGTTTCCTTCCTGGTTCGAATTTACAACGATGATATCGAACAATCCCTCCCCCACATGATCGATTATTGTTCGCAGGTGGTCTCCGCAGGAAAATCCATCGGTTTCTCCGGGTTGGGTGGCCAAATTGCACACGAAAATCTTCAGCCCCCGACTCGCCCGAACGGCTGCAGCGATATCCGGGACTAATAAATTGGGTAGCACGCTGGTGAACAAGCTTCCCGGTCCAGCCACAATCAGATCCGCCCCCAAGATCGCCTGGATCACCTGCGGATATGCGGGGGGAGTGTTGGGCTCTAACCAGATCCGGTTGACCCTACCTGGAAATTCGGGGATACGGCTTTCGCCCTCAACACGCACCTCGCTCACAGAAAACGGGAGTGCCACGTCTGCCACCAGCCGCACATCATGCAGTGTCGCCGGCAAGACCTGCCCGTGCACTGCCAGGACATTACCCGATTCCGCAACCGCTTCCTCAAAGCTCCCCATAATTTCCGAAAGAGCATATATGAAAAGGTTCCCGAAGGGATGGCCTTCCAAACCACTTTCCCCGCTCGGGAAACGATATTGAAATAATTGAGTTAATAAGGTCTCATCGTTCGAAAGAGCCGCCAAACAATTGCGGATATCACCCGGTGGCAGGATCCCCACAGATCGTCTCAATTTCCCCGAGGAGCCTCCATCATCTGCTACAGTCACGACAGCTGTGAGATTATGAGTAAAATTCTTCAAGCCCCTTAAGATCACAGATAACCCGTGTCCCCCGCCCAAGGCTACGATCTTCGGGCCGCGTTCAAGCTGGCGGTGGAGCGTCAGATCTCCCAACACCTGGCGACCCGGTTTCAGGTAAGGCGCCATCAGCGCCCGGTTCACCCCACGGAATCCCCACAAGACCAGGGCAATCCCTAAGAGACCAAAAATCAAAGCCCGCACCGGTCTGATGAACACTCTTAAGGAAGCTGCCGAAAGAACTGGCAGCCACCAGGTGTCGGGAGCGTTTCGATAAACATCTAAAAAGACAATTGCCAGACCTACCCCTATCAGGCTCATCCCCAGGAGGATTGGTCCCAGCCAACGTTTTATCCCTATCCCAGGCATCAACCATCCTAATCCTTTAGGGAGTGTCCTTTTCGTCCTGGGAACCTTAACTTTCCTTTTGCCCATTAATCTTTCTTCTCTTGGCGTCCTGGCGTCTTCGTGGTTAGATTCATGCTATACTTTGAAGCATGAGCAATTATATCGCAATCGACATCGGTGGTACCCAAACACGAGCCGCCATTTTCCCCCAGCATTCCGACATACCCACCCTCACCCAACGTATCTCGACCCTTAAAGACGGTGAGCTTCCCCTCGACCGGCTGTTGAATTTAATTGCCTCCATTTGGGAGCAAAGCCAACCTGTGCTCGCCATTGGTGTTTCTGTTGCCAGCCCGGTTGATCCCTACAAGGGTGTTGTCGTCGCCCCACCCAATATCCCCGGCTGGATCAATCTGCCCTTGCAGCAGCACATTGAAGATCGTTTTCACGTGCCGGTTGTTTTAGGGAATGATGCCAATCTGGCTGCGCTCGCTGAGTGGAAATTCGGATCTGGCAAAGGGCATCGAAACATGATCTATATCACCGTCTCCACCGGCATTGGCGGTGGTGTCATCCTGGATAATAAGCTTCTACTTGGGGAACGCGGCCTGGCTGGGGAGCTGGGCCACATAACTGTTTTACCCGATGGTCCGCTGTGTGGTTGCGGGCAACACGGTCACATCGAAGCGGTAGCTTCGGGTCTTTCCATAGCTCGTTGGACTGAAGAGGAGCTTAGCCAGGGTAAACCCTCCATTTTACCTGCCGGGCAGCACCTAACCGCCAAGCAAATCGCTGGTGCGGCTGCGCAGGGCGATGAGCTGGCTTTAGCAGCTTTCCGTCGCGCTGGCACTTTCCTGGGGTGCATGTTTGCTGATTATCTGCACATCTTTAATCCCACTGCTATTATCGTTGGGGGCGGTGTTTCGCGCAGTGGTCCATTTTTTTGGGATCCTCTGCGCTCAGCCATGCAGTCGTCCGTCATGTCCCCGCAGTTCTTAAATAACCTGACCCTCACTACTGCCCAATTGGGGGATGAAGTTTGCTTAATGGGTGCCTTAGCCCTGGCACAAAGCCTGACTGAAAAATAATGATGCCGCCTGAGAAACGCTGGGGGGTTTGCGAACCCTTAACCCCCGAAGTTGACCGAGAGTTGTACGAGTATCCGCCGGTCTTAAGACAGATACTCTTTAATCGCGGGTATACCACGCAATCTGCAGCGCAGGAGTTCCTGGCTGCCCAACTGCCTTACGGGACACAGCCGGAGAATATGCTGGGCATCCTTGCAGCCGTCGATCGCCTGGATTTTGCTTTAGAGCAATCTGAACCGATCGCTATCTACGGTGACTATGATGCAGATGGCGTCACTGCGACTGCCCTTCTGGTTTTATTTCTACGCCAGTTGGGCGCCAATGTGATTGGGTACATTCCCAACCGCTTTGACGAAGGCTACGGGTTGAACACCGATGCCTTGGATACGCTGAAAGAAAGCGGTATCCGTCTGGTGATCACGGTCGATTGCGGCATCCGCTCACCTGCCGAGGCTGAGCATGCCCGGAAGATTGGTCTCGATCTAATTATCACCGACCACCACCACCCACTCGGTGCAGTCCCAGATGCGCTGGCAGTCATCAATCCCAAGCAGCCCGGCGATACTTATCCTGATAAAGACCTGGCTGGTGTAGGTCTGGCTTACAAATTAGCGGTCGGTCTTCTCAATCACTTATCCCTGAAAAGTCCCCTGCTCAACTCGATCTCTGCCGCAAGTTACCTCGACCTGGTCGCCCTGGGCACCATCTCCGACATGGCGCCACTCACAGGTGAAAATCGAGCTTTGGTCAAAGCTGGATTACAGCTGATCCGCCAGCCTGTACGCCAGGGTGTGGCTTCATTAATCGGAGCTTCTGGTATGAATGCCCGCAGCATCGGCGCCCCAGAGATCAGTTTCGGGCTAGGCCCTCGCCTCAACGCCGCCGGTCGTCTGGAATCTGCCTTGGCTGCGCTAGATCTTCTCACCGAATCGGATGTGGAAAAAGCCAGTAAGGCAGCTCAAAAATTGGATGACCTTAACCGCGATCGCCAGGCTCAGACTCGCCAGGCCGTTGTGCGTGCCGAAGCATTAGCCCAACCCGACCTGGAGAGTCACCTTTTGCTGGTAGCTGCCGATCCAGAATTTAGCACTGGCATTGTCGGACTGGTCGCTTCCCGGCTGACAGAGATCTATTATCGTCCTTCCATCGTTGCTTCCCCAGGACCGGAGTTTACTCGTGCTTCCTGCCGCAGCATTCCCGAATTTCATATCACGGATGCCCTGGATGAGTGCGCTGATCTCATGGAACACCATGGCGGTCACGCCGCTGCCGCTGGCTTTACTGTACGCAACGATCGTTGGGATGAGCTGATCCAGCGACTTCAGCAGATTGCGTCCCACCAGCTGTCTGACCTCAACTTGCGTCCCACTCTTCAGGCTGATCTGGATATCCCTCTCTCCGAGCTAAAACCTAAGATCCTGGATTATATCGAATGGCTCCAGCCGATTGGAAACGGCAACCCTCAGCCTCTTTTTCAGTCCCGTAACTTGAAAGTATCTTTCCCCAAAGCAGTTGGTAAAGACAACGCCCACTTACGTCTGGTTCTGACAGATGGGAAAATCACTTACGATGCCATCGGCTTCCGGCTTGGTCACTGGATCGAACAATTACCCACTTATATTGATGTCATGTATCTATACGAAAAGAATGAATTTAACGGAAGAGAATCCCTGCAGCTCAACCTGCGCGACCTCAGACCCTCCCAATCTTGACCTCTTCATCTTGTCGTGCTGAGCCGCGTCCGCTATTCAGCTCTTTTGCCGTTCTGAGGGAGCGCAGAGCGCAGAGTCCTAGGAATCCATCTGGCGTGTCAACAAACTCACCCCAATAGGACCCAGCCCCTTCCCCCTATCTTCTAATCCACAAACCGGTACTTAATTAGCGTCCACAGTGCCACAAAACCATCTTTAGCCTTGATCTTTTTCCCGTCCATATATTCTCTGGGGTTAAAGGTAATCGGTACCTCGAAAATCCGAGCATGCCTCTTGAGCACCTTCGCGGTGAATTCTGGCTCAAAATCGAACCCACGTGCATGCAGTTTCAAATTCCCCACAACCTCTTTCCGGAAAATCTTATAACCTGTCTCCATATCCGTCAAAATATTGTTGTAGAGGATATTCGTCACAAAGGTCAAGATCTTATTCGCAACCATATTCCAGAACAAGATTGGTCTGCGCGCCCCGCCTAAAAATCGTGACCCATACACCACGTCCGCAATCCCCTCTTCGATGGGCTGCAGGAGTGCAGGGTAATCTCGAGGGTTATATTCCAGATCTGCATCCTGGATCAACAAAACCTCCCCCTGCGCTTGCTCGATCCCTGTCCGAACAGCCGCTCCTTTACCCTTATTTTTAGCGTGGGAAAACACTCGCACGCCATTCTTGCCGTCCAACCCCGCCAGGATCTCACGCGTCCCATCCGTAGATCCATCATCAACTACCAGTATTTCGCAGGCTAACTGGGTCGCCGCCACTCTCCGGATAATCTCCTGGATCGTGGACTTTTCGTTATACGCTGGAATAATAATTGATAGTTTCATCCGCTAAATTATAAATGATTTTAATTTTTTTGGCTTTCTGCACACCCTCCAACTTTCCCGCTCATCCTATTTTCCTCATCTTCCCTCATGCCGTGCTATAATTCTTTTAGTCTTACGAACCCTATTACATGTGGCCCAATTCCTGCAAGCACTTTATACATAAGTTATTTTTGTAATTCTCGTCTCTTGGAGGATTAATCGATGGTAGCACCACAAAAACCCCTCGTCAGGCCAGTCTCCAGCCAGATTGGTCAACCATTTACCCCGCCGAACCTGCTTAACCTCGATGATACCGGCTTATCTCATCTTTGGCTTCAGGATTTAGCTCTCAAAATCCTCTATTTCCAGGGTTACCTGAGTGGCTTTAAGATCGCCGAAGCCATTGCGCTCCCGTTCACTGGTCTGGTTGATCAGATTCTAGAAGCCCTTAAGCGGGAAAAATATGTCGAAGTGAAATCATCCCAGATTGGTCTGGGTGAGGGTGCTTACCAATATGCGATCACCGGTGCGGGGGTCGCCCGTGCCAGGGAAGCCCTGGACCGCAGCCAGTACGCTGGTCCGGCTCCCGTTCCCATCAAAACTTACAACGAGTCAGTCATCAAGCAAGCCCATGCCCGCGTGACCGTTACCACGCGCACCATCCGCCAGATACTTTCCCATCTTGTCCTCTCGGAAAAGACTTTCCAACGCATCGGTCCAGCCGTCAACTCAGGCACTTCGATATTCCTTTATGGCCCTCCGGGTAATGGCAAGACCAGCGTCGCCCGTGCCATCGGGGGCATGACTCTCCGTGAAAGCATGTATATCCCTTACGCGGTTTATGTGGATGGACAGGTGGTCAAGATGTACGACTCCGTCAACCACCAATTTGCCCCTCAAGAAGCGCAGCAAATCATCCCCGGCACTGGTTCCTTACGCACCAATCCCCGGCGCGACCCGCGCTGGTTGCTCATCCGTCGTCCCTTCATCGTCGTAGGTGGTGAATTAACCCTGGCTGGCCTAGATCTGGTCTTTGACGATACCAACAAATTCTACGAAGCACCCTTCCAGGTCAAAGCCAACGGCGGCATCCTGCTGATCGACGACTTTGGTCGCCAGCTCGTCCGACCGCGCGACCTGCTCAACCGCTGGATCGTACCCCTCGAAAACCGGGTCGATTTTCTTACCTTACATACCGGTCGCAAGATTGAGGTCCCCTTTGATGTGCTGGTGGTATTTTCAACCAACCTGCCTCCTAAGGACTTGGTCGATGAAGCTTTTCTGCGCCGTCTCCGCCACAAGATTGAGATCGGCGATCCAAATTATGAGGAGTACCGCGAGATCTTCCGCCGTATCGCCCAGGCTAAAGGCGTTCAATACAATGACCAGGGTTTAGCTTACCTGCTTCAAGAATGGTATATCAAGCGCAACCGTAAGCTGCGTGCTTCGCATCCGCGCGACCTCTGCGATCAGATCCTGGACATCAGCCGTTTCATGGCTACCGAACCCGCTATGACCCGGGAATTGATTGACCGCGCCGCCGAAGCTTATTTCGTCGAATTATAAGATCGATAGCATGGGCGCCTACGCTGATCTACCCCGTCCCACCCTCTTCGCCCATCGTGGCTCAAGCGCTCATGCCCCCGAGAACACCCTGGCAGCCTTTGAATTAGCCTTCCGCCAGGGTGCTCCCGCCATCGAGCTGGATGCCACCCTGTGTGGAGATCAACAGGTGGTTGTTATCCACGATCAAACCGTGGATCGCACTACCGATGGATCGGGTGATGTCCAGCGCATGCCGCTCTCCGCTTTGAAAGAATTAGATGCTGGTTCCTGGTTCGACCTCGCCTTCAAGAGGGAAAAAATCCCCACCCTCGAGGAAGTCTTTGAGACTGTCGGGAAACGTCTTTTCATCAATGTGGAATTAAAAAATTATGCCTCCCCTTGGGATGACCTGCCAAACCGCGTCGCCTATCTGGTAAAAAAACACAACCTGTCTGATCGGATCCTCTTTTCGTCATTTAATCCGGTAGCTCTCCTGCGTGTCCGCTTCCTCCTCCCTCACGTCCCGCGCGGCTTGCTGGTCCTCAGCGGAAAACCTGGCGCTTGGGCGCGCGGTTGGCTGGGTCGCCTCTTCCCCTGCCAGGCGCTCCATCCTGAAGCCTCGGATGTCACCGACAACCTGGTCATGCATGCCCACCAAGCAGATCGCCGCGTCCACGTTTATACCGTTAACGAGCCAGATGAGATGGCACGCTTGTTCAAGTTGGGCGTCGATGGTATTTTCTCCGATGATCCACTGCTCGCTCAACAGGTTTTAGCCCGCCTCACAACTTGAGTGCGCCCTCTTAGGACGGATATGCAGTTTACCCCCGATGAGATCATGGTTGTCTGTATCGCCCATCAGATCCAGGATGGAGAGACGGTTGTCCAGGGTTTGGCAACTCCTCTGGTTGCTGTAGGATATTTACTTGCTCGCCGCACCCATGCACCCCATATCTATTTCGCCTCGGCGATTGGTCAAAGCATGTGCAAACGTCCTGCTCCTATGAGCTTAACTCGCGTCGAAGACTTGTGGCTGGACAATTCCCTGAAAGACATCGGTTTTACCCGGGTTGCTACGCAAATCCTGCCTTCCTTACGCCCTAAAGAATTTTTGCGCCCCGCCCAGGTTGATCCCTTCGGAAACACCAACAATATCGCCTTCGGTAAGAATTACCTGACCAGCAGCAATCATCAAGCCCGCCTGCGGCTGCCCGGCTCTGGCGGCATCCCTGATGTGACCACCTTTATGCACCAGTTTTGCCTGTATGTACCACGCCATTCTAAATTGACTTTTGTGCCTCAGCTCGATGTCTGCTCTGGCTTAGGGTATACTTCCGAAAGAAAACAAGGCTCTGGCCCCGTCTACCTCGTTACTGACCTGGGTCAATTTGATTTTGCAGATGGTCGCATGCGCTTGACCACCTTCCATCCTGGGGTAACCATAGAGCACATTCGGGCGCGCACCGGTTTTGAACTCGACCTCGCCCCCGATGTTCACGAAACGCCGCCGCCTACCCAGGAAGAGACCCGTCTGTTGCGTGAGGAGCTCGACCCGATGAACATCCGCCAACTCGAGCTGCTCTCTGGAGCATCCCGGCGGCAGCTTCTCGAAGAGATCTTAGCTGAAGAACAATGAGCAAGCGTCTTGATCGTCTCTTCCTGTTGATGGTATGCTTGATCCTCGGATTATCTTCTTCGAATCCTGTCCAAGCTGCCTTACTGTTGCAGGGGAATACACCTGAAGAAAACGCTCAGGCTTTGCTTGCCAGGTTGACCCCTGAAGAGCGCGTTGGTCAGCTTTTCCTGGTTTCGTTTCAGGGTCCCGAAGCAGCTCCGGGTACACCCAACGCCAACCAGATCTACGATCTGATCAACAACTACCATGTCGGAGGAGTGATCCTCCTGGCTGCCAACAACAATTTCGTGGGAGGCGATCAAGCCTTGCCAGTTTTGGTCAGCCTCACCGACCAGCTCCAGCGCGATAAATATGCTGCTTCCCTCCAACCCCGCGAGCTTCCCAATTCAACAGACACTTTCTCTCCCGTCTTTATCCCCCTCTTCATCGCTGTTTCTCAAGATGGCGATAGCTATCCTTATGACCAGATTCTCAGTGGTCTGACGCCTCTTCCCAGCCACATGACCATTGGTGCCTCCTGGGATCCCAACCAATCTGAGCAGGTCGGCGAAGTCCTGGGCAAAGAGCTCTCCATCCTCGGCATCAACATGCTCATCAGCCCCTCCCTGGATGTCCTCCAGGCTCCCTACTACGCCTCAAGCAGTGATCAGGGTGTGCGTTCCTTTGGTGGTGATCCGTTCTGGGTAGGAGAGATGGGTAAAGCCTTCACTCAGGGGGTGCATTTGGGCAGTGGCGATAAAATCGCCGTGGTAGGCAAGCATTTCCCGGGCTTTGGCTCCTCTGACCGCTTGCCCGAAGAGGAAGTTGCCACCGTTCGCAAAACACTCGAGCAGCTCAAACAGGTTGAGCTGGCTCCGTTCTTTGCAGTAACCGGCGACGCCCCTTCTCCGGAAGAAGCTGTGGATGCCCTCCTGGCTTCTCATATTCGCATTCAAGGCTTTCAAGAGAACTTCCGCGCGACCACCAAGCCGATCAGCTTCGATCCTCAAGCTTTTGCCAACTTGATGGGTCTGCCAGCCCTCAGCACCTGGCGCTCCAAGGGCGGCGTCATCGTCAGCGATAACCTGGGCAGCCGAGCTGTTCGCCGTTTCTATGATCCCACGGGTCAGACCTTCAATGCACGCACCGTCGCCCTGGACGCCTTCTTAGCTGGGAATGATATTCTCTATCTCGACGATTTCCTCGCCAGCGGTGATCCAGATGCATTCACCACGATCACCCGCACGCTCAACACCTTTTCCACCAAGTACCGCGAAGACTCCGCCTTTGCCCAAAGGGTAGATACCTCTGTTCTGAGGATATTGACCCTTAAATATCGACTATACAAAAATGATTTTTCCTTCAGTGACACGCTTCCCGCCACCGACCGTCTCCCCGAGGTAGGTATTTCTGGGAATGTTACCTTCGACACAACTCGTAAAGCCGCCACTCTCATCAGTCCACCGATTCAAGAGCTGGATACCACCATTCCAGGCCTTGCAGACCAGATCGTCTTTATTACCGACGTACGCTCCTATTTTCAGTGTCAGACTTGCCAGGAGCACAATGTAATTGATGTAAATTCCCTGGAGCAGGCTGTCATCCGCTTGTATAACCCGCTTGCCGGCGGTAAGATCCTTCCCCGTAATTTGGTATCCTATTCTTTTCAAGATCTTCAAGACATGCTTGCGGCCGGGACTGGGCAGCTTCAAATTGAAAATGATCTTCGCCAGGCTGAATGGATCATCTTTTCAATGCTGGATATTAATCCCTCCATCCCTTCCTCTTCGGTGGTGCCCATGCTTCTCAATGAGCGCCCTGACCTTGTCCAGGGAAAACGGATCATCGTCTTCGCCTTTAATGCTCCTTATTTCCTGGATGCCACCGATATTTCCAAATTAACCGCCTATTATGGCATTTATAACCGCACACCCCAGGCTGTAGAAGTCGCTGCTCGCCTTCTTTTTCAAGAAATTCTCCCGGAAGGGAGTCTGCCCATTTCTGTCCCTGAGGTTGGTTACGATCTGAATACCATCACCTTCCCGGATCCGAACCAGGTGATACCTGTTTATCTGGACATTCAGCCACAGAATGAAGAGACTCCCACTCCTGGTCCTAACCCAACCGTGACGCCGTTCCGTACCGGCGATGCAGTTCCCGTCCGCACCGGTGTCATTCTTGACCACAACGGGCATGTTGTGCCGAAAGGCACGATTGTACAATTCATCATGACCGTCTCGGGTGATACCTCCACGACGCAGCAAGTGGAAGCATTGACCGAGCAAGGCGTTGCCAAAGCTATCCTGCGCATCACCGGTTACGGCAATGTTGAGATTCGGGCGGAGAGTGATCCTGCCTCGAAATCAGATCTCATCCAATTTGTGGTTCCGAATGAAAATCCAACCGCTACTCCACCGGTTTCCATCTTGATACTCCCCTCTGAAACACCCCCTCCCACTCTGACCCCCACTTCGACTTCCACACTGACGCCTACTTCCGAATCTACCCCGACCCCACCGGTTCGGGCTGGGATTCAGGATTGGCTGGGCAGTTTTATTGTCACCGGTCTGGTTGCTGCTCTTGCTTATTGGCTGGCGACCCTCCTGGGGCAGATGCGCTGGGGCATCCGCGGCGCCTTCCTCGCTGTCATCGGCGGCTTGCTTTCCTATATATATCTTGCCCTTGAATTGCCTGGCAGTCCCTCCTGGATCGACACCCACGGCTTTTGGGGGATCATTTTGGTGACATCCATAGGTGCCTTCCTGGGAGTTGGCTCAGCCTGGCTCTGGCGATTCATAAACACCCGTGTGAGATAAATTCTGTTTCTATACTGTGGTTTGTCCAATCGCCCACGGCTGCTACTCTAATCCGTAGGCATCGGCATCTCTTTGAATTGCCATCTTTTATAACATTTACGAAGATAAGGTAAGTGCGTTGCCCAATCTGATGCTGTAAGAGCCGTAATGGGTTTTAGCTCAATATTCTCCTCGTTGAAGATGTGAAAACCCCAAGAGAAACCGAGCAACGGTGTCACGATTTTACGCTCGCCTCTTATCGGCGATGTGATGCGGCGCTCACCACGCAAAGGCGATGCTGCAAGAAAACTGCGAGCGACCCAATCAAGGTCAACCCTTTTATCTCGTGACGGCGCATCAAAAAGCGTTGGATTGATGCCATACCAGCAATAAGGCGACAGGGCATGTTTGTAAAGGTCGAATGGATCAAAAGG
>Ga0153915_10001822_pt1 | contig 19575 bp, 17 predicted proteins | sample Opewatmetagenome_2_FD_107003 | JGI IMG/M metagenome (GOLD analysis project Ga0153915, IMG submission 107003) | Freshwater wetland microbial communities from Ohio, USA - Open water 3 Core 3 Depth 3 metaG | ecosystem: Environmental > Aquatic > Freshwater > Wetlands | place: USA: Ohio, Lake Erie...
TACCAGGGACAGTGCTCCGCCTGCCATAACACCAGCGGGTGGACACCGGCCCATTTCGACCATTCTGGCCAAACGGATTGTGCTTCTTGTCATGCCAAGAATAAGCCTGCCAACCATTACCAGGGGCAATGTTCACAGTGCCACAACACCAGCGGGTGGACACCAGCCCATTTCGACCATTCTGGCCAAACGGATTGCCAATCCTGCCATGAAAAGAACCGCCCGGCAGGTCATTACCAGGGACAGTGCTCGCAGTGCCATAACACGACGAATTGGAACGATGCAAATTTCAGCCACACTTTCCCGATCAACCACCAGGGCGCGAACGGTGTTTGTGCGAAATGCCATCCCTCTGGACCACCTGCCTGGACCTGTTATACATGCCATAACCGCACGGAAACTGAAAAACACCATCAGGAAAAGGGCATCACTGACATCGCCCATCGGTGTATAGAGTGCCATCCCAAAGGAAGAGGCGGCGGTTAAAGGAATCCACGCGGTAAAGTCATAAAAGCACCGATCTGGAGGTATTAAAGGCGGTAAAATATACTTGTGGATGACGAAAAATACGAGCTGGATGGCTTACGCAAGATGGATCCACAAGCACTTACGTGGATCCATCAGCGTTATTATCCAGAAGTTTACCGGTATGTCCTATATCGTGTGAGTGATGATCATGTTGCTGAGGATATCACCTCGGAAGTTTTTCTGCGTCTATTAGAGGCGTTAAAATCGAAGAAAGGACCACTCACGAGCTTGCGCGGCTGGTTATTGGGCACCACCGCCCACCTGGTCGACGATCATTTCCGCAAGCGTTATGCACATCCTGGCGAAATGTTAACAGAAGACATCTACACCGACGAGGGGGATCCCGCTAACCTGGTAGAAGAGAACGAAGGTATCAGGGCGTTAAGAAAAGCCCTGATGCAATTGACGAATGAGCAGCAACATGTCCTCGCATTACGATTTGGTAATGGATATTCCTTGGAGCAAGTGGCATTGATAATGAAGAAGAATGTCAATGCGGTCAAAGCTCTACAATTTCGGGCGGTAACGACATTGAGGCACCGGATGGAGAATAAAAATCAATAAAAAAGAGCCTGCCAGCGGGGAAATCACCCATATGCAGGCTCTTTTGTTATTAATACAGGCAAGTTTATTCGGTGAGTAAGTTTAAATCCAGGGCGTCATCAGGGGGTTGGGTAAGGAGTGTTGGAACAGTAGGAGCAGGTTGAGCTGCAGGAGCTTCCTCTGGTTTAGTATCAGGCACTGTTTCAACCTGCACGACGGGGGGAGGTTCCACCTCTTGAGCCATAAGAACGTTGAGGTCAACTTGCTCCTCCATCCGTATTTGCCCACGTAAAAATGCACCTTCTTCGGTGGATAACGAGGCAGTGACTACATTGCCCCACACGCGCCCGGTGCTGCGGATTTCGACTTTTTCGGCGGTAATATCACCCCTGACGGCTCCTGCGATGACAACCACGTTGGCGCGCATTTGCTGGCAGTTGACTCGCCCGGTTTCACCGATCACCAATAGCCCGCGCAAATCGATATCCCCTTCGAAGGCACCCTCAATGCGCACCCCCCCGCTACCGCTAAAATGCCCTTTCCAATTGATGCCTGTACCTATAACAGAGGTAACACGCTCGGTAGGGACGGGTTGAGAGGGCGCTAATATTGCTGTTTCGCTGGTACGTTTTCGAAACATAACTAATCTACGGGTTCAGGCACTCCTAAGATATTGTACCCTGAATCCACGTAAATAATTTCTCCGGTTATCCTGGCAGCCAGGTCCGAACATAAGAAGGCGGCTGTCCCGCCGATATCCTCAATCGTAACATTTTGCCTTAAGGGTGCGATTTCAACAAACTTGCTATACATAGTCTTGAAACCCGCCACCCCCTGGGAGGCAAGTGTGCGGATAGGTCCTGCAGAAATCGCATTCACGCGCACCCCTTGTTTCCCGAAGTCATATGCCAGGTACCGCACAGAGGCTTCCAAAGCGGCTTTTGCCACACCCATGACGTTGTAATGGGGGGCTACTTTCTCTGAACCATAATAGGTCAACGTAATCATGGAACCATTGGGGCGCAACAATGGCTGGAAAGCTTGAGCTAAGGCGGTAAAGGAGTAAACGCTGATATCCATTGCCAGGTGGAAGCCAGCCCGGCTGGTGTTGTAATACGGGCCGATTAATTCCTCCCGATTGGCAAAGGCGATCGAGTGCACCAAGATATCAACCTGCCCAAACTCAGCGGCTGCTTTGTTGGCCACCTGACGGATCTGATCATCGTAAGCCACATTGCAAGGTTCAACGAATGAGGAGCCAATCGAGTCTGCCAGGGGACGCACTCTTTTCTCTAGCGACTCACCTGCAAAACTGAACCCCAGCCTGGCACCATGTTCATGAAAAGCTTTAGCAATGCCCCAGGCGATCGAGCGCTCATTTGCCACTCCAAAAATTAATGCAGTTTTCCCTTCAAGAAGGTTCATAATATCCTCCGGTATCAGAAAGTCAAGGATCAAGGGTGGAGAATATGAGAGCTTTTTTACAGATCTCCATCCTCTAATATCTAAGTATAACCCCATACCAAGGATGATCGTCACGATCAAAGCCAGATAGTCGGGTAAAATAAAGGATCAGGAGGCCCTATGAAACTCAGGGATGGTTTTGGTTTAACGTTTGATGACGTGTTGCTGGTGCCCAGGCGTTCCTCGATTCGCAGCCGAGCCGCGGTGGATGTCTCTGCCCGCCTGGCTGGGGATATCCGTTTATCCATACCATTGATCAGCGCGAATATGGATACTGTAACCGAGACGCGCATGGCGATCGCCATGGCCAAGGCAGGAGGGATAGGTATTCTACACCGTTTTATGCCGATTGAGCGCCAGGTTGAGATGGTACGAAAGGTGAAGCGCTCGGAGAGTTTTGTGGTAGAACATCCGGTGGCAATTCGACCCGAGGTTACGATTGAGGTAGCCCGGGTAAAAATGGTGGAGGCAGACATCGGTGGTCTGGTGGTGACCGACGAGGAAGGTCATCTTCTTGGGATTTTAACCACCCGTGACATCCTTCTGTCATCTGACCCAACGACACCGGTTAAAAATGTAATGACCCCGCGGGAAAAAATGGTCGTTGCACCAGCTGGTGAACCCCTGGATGCCGCTCGCCTGACCCTGCACACGCGCAGGATCGAGAAACTTCCCCTGGTAGACGGGGAGGATCGGGTTGTGGGGTTAATCACAGCCCAGGATATCGTCAAACTGCAGGAATACCCGCATGCAACCAAAGACGAGGGAGGACATTTACGGGTAGGCGTGGCGGTGGGTGTCCGGTCAGCCGATATACAGCGTGTAACGGCTTGTATGGAGGCCGGGGCGGATGTGATCGTCGTCGATGTTGCCCACGGGCATGCCGATCATGTCATTAAAATGGTACGGCACATCAAGCAGAATTACCCAAAAATCCCATTGATTGCCGGTAATGTTGCCACAGCCGAAGGCGTATCTGATCTGGCTGAAGCTGGAGTCGAGGCCATCAAAGTGGGGGTTGGTTCCGGATCGATTTGCACCACCCGGATCGTTACCGGTTTTGGAGTTCCCCAATTAACTGCGATTGATGACTGTGTTAATGCCGCGCGCCCGTTAGGCTTACCGATCATTGCTGATGGAGGGATCCGCACCTCCGGAGATATCACCAAGGCACTGGCGGCGGGCGCCAGCACAGTGATGATCGGGAGCATGCTGGCAGGGACTGATGAGAGCCCAGGACCTTGCGTGGTCCGCGAAGGGCGCAGGTATAAAGTCGTCCGGGGCATGGCATCGCTGACCGCAAATATTGCCCGCAAAGAAATTGAGCAGCTAGGCGAGATTGACCCCGACGAATGGGAGAAGGTCGTACCCGAGGGAGTAGAAGCGTTGGTGTCCTACCGGGGAAGTGTGGAAGATATCCTGCACCAGCTTGTAGGAGGAGTCCGCTCGGGGATGAGCTACGCGGGCGCTAAAAACCTTGAAGAGCTATGGGAAAAGGCAGAATTTATCCGCATTACAGCAGCCGGGGAGCGCGAATCGAGCCCTCATGATGTCACATTATTGTGATGTGACCAGCCCGCACCACCACATTCTTATTGTATCTTCACCTGAATCGTGAGTCGCGTTCGCGGGTCAGACGTAATCCGTCTGCCAGGGCGATACTTGGCTGGTAGCCAAGCTTTTCCCGGGCCAGGCTGATGTCGGCGCACAGGCGAGAAACGCCAGGGTCATTGCGCGGGTTGTACATCACCTCAACCTGGCTGATCACCGTTTCCAGGATCAGTCGAACCAGCTCCCGCACACTGGTTTCAGAGCCGCTGCCGATATTAATCACCTGGTTATCCAGACCCGGGGCGGTGGCAGCCGCGATCATAGCACTGACAACATCATCGATAAAGACGTAATCGCGCGTTTGCGAGCCATCGCCGTGCACTACCAGGGTTCCACCCCGGATGGCCTGTCGCAAGAAATTGGGGATGACCGGCGGGTGAGAGGGAGGTAAGTGTTGACCCGGCCCATAGGCATTGAATACCCTCAGGCTAACCGTCTCGATACCCCACAGATCGCCGATCGTACGCACGTAAAATTCAGCCGCTAATTTAGACACCGCGTAGGGCGAACGTGGATATGGAATGGCTGTCTCACGAACAGGTTGATCTTGTTGATCCCCGTACACTGCCCCTGAAGAGATGAAAACAACCCGCCGGACACCCACATCTCGCATGGCTTCCATAAGGCTGACAGTACCCCCCACATTGGCGGCGTTATACTCACGTGGGTAGATGATCGATTCGGGTACAGAGACGCGGGCAGCCAGGTGGTAAACGCAATCTACCTCTTGCAGGAGCGTCCAAAGTTTGGGGCGATCGTTGACATCCCCGCGGGTGAAGTGAACCTCACCATTTAACACCTGGGGATCACCGGTCGAAAGGTCATCTAACCCTCGCACATGATGCCCTTCACGGGTAAGGCGGTTGGCGAGGTTTGATCCGAGGAAACCAGCCGCTCCAGTAATGAGAAGGTTCATGGGGTGGATTATAGCACGATAGTCGGAGGCCGTAATCCTACCCTGTCAGGCCTGGGCTTTCATAAGGTCAGAAATCCCTGACTTCCCACCCCCTTCCCCGCTGTGTAGGACGGGGAGAAAGAAATGGGGTATGTGCGTGGTAAAATCATCCCCGTATGCGCAGGTTCTGGAGCTGGTTGCGGCGGACTTTTAAACTGCTGCTCTGGGTGATATTCCTGGTCTTAATCCAGACCAGCAGCGGATCGTTCTCCTCCGTCCAGGGAGAAGGAGTGCGCGCTTTTACGCGGGCGATCGAATTTGACTATGTCTCGTGGACTCTGAATGCTATCTTCGTAAAGATCAATCAAAGCGCCCTGGGCACGTATACCTACTTACCAGAGGATACCCGGCACCAGCTTGTCCTGGATTACCTCCAACTGGTAACGATTATACAAAACGACGAGACTCAGCTTAGTATGGTTTATGCTGATCCGAATGTCAAAGACCCAGGGGCAGTTTCAACTCCGCTGATCGAAAAACTGAATTCACTATATCGACAACGCTCATACCTGGCCCCTTTAGCTGAGGCGATCTTACAGAACCAGCTCAGTGCAACGGTGGCAGAAATGGGTCTTACACTGGGAGGGCAACCCATTCCTCCGGTGCTTTACCACAGCACACCCCTGCCCATGGCGTTGATCGTGTCGCCGCGTAATACCATCCGGCAAGATCAGGATATCTCGCTTTCACCTGACCTGACGGTCGACCAGCAAGTAATATTGGAAAATAAAGTCGATCGAGCAATGGATGTCTCTTCTCTGGTAGTTCCCGTGGGAGGCATCGGTGTGTACCCGACGATGGTAGAACAAACTACAGACCTGAACTGGCTATCGGAGGTGATATCGCATGAATGGGTACATAACTACCTGACATTGCGCCCCCTCGGGATTAACTATGAAGCCAGCCCTGAAATGCGCACGATTAATGAGACGACTGCCTCCATCGCCGGTATCGAAATCGGGCGTGCGCTCATTGCACGCTATTATCCAGAGCTATTACCCCCACCTCCGCTTCCAACACCACCTCCCGGTGAAGGGACCACCGAACCACCCCCTCTACCCGAGTTTGATTTCCGCGCTGAAATGCATGAGACGCGCGTGACAGTAGATAACCTGCTAACAGAGGATAATATCTTCGAGGCTGAGACCTACATGGAAACGCGGCGAGTCTTCTTCTGGGATCACGGGTACCTGATCCGCAAGCTGAACCAGGCTTATTTTGCCTTTTATGGAGCTTATGCCGACCAGCCGGGAGGGGCAGCAGGAGAGGATCCGGTTGGGACAGCCGTGCGCGCTTTACGCGCCCACAGCTCCAGCTTAGTGGACTTTATCCATCGTATTTCCTGGTTGTCATCTTATGGACAATTACAGCAAGCAGTACAGGAAATTAGCAAATGAAAGCGCCAGAGCTCTTCGACAGTGCTCAGTGTAGGAGTTTAGCGCGGTTCGACGGTGAATTTAATCGCTGTCCGAATCTTTCCCTCAATGTTTACATCCACAAATTCCGGGATAAAGATAATATTGTAACCATCGTTCACCAGATAGCTTTTTGCTAGCGCCAAGGCTTTAACAGCCTGGTTTACCGCGCTGGCTCCAATGGCTTGAACTTCGGCGCGCTTATGTTCCCGAACGACCCCGGCAATGGCGCCCGCCACGGCGGAGGTGCGGGAGGTGCCGGAAACCTTGATAACGTCCATGTTGGCATCCCTCCTTGTTTATGAACGTGCTGGCCGGGTTGTTTGCCCACCCAGGAAGTTCACCCTATTCACATTCTACAAGATTTTTTGATCAGAAGCAAGGGTTTTATGCACGAGTTTTGCCCATGGCATATTCGTGAAGGAATAGACTTGCCCTCCTTCATGCTCTGTGGCACAATAAGCCTATGTTACGCTGGCTCTTGTTTTTTATTACCGTCGCTCTTGGGTTAGCAGCCGGCCTATATTATGGCTGGGTTATAAATCCGGTCGAGTATGTGAACACTACTCCCGACTCCCTGCGCGCCGATTATAAAGCAGACTATGTCCTGATGGTCGCAGAATCGTACAATGCGAATGACGATTTGAACCTGGCGGTGCAACGATTGGCGTTATTAGGAGACACACCCCCGGCTGAGGTCGTTGCCAATGCGATCTTGTTTGCGGTTAAGAATAATTACAACCAGGCCGACCTGGCATTGATGCAACAACTGGCAGATGCAATACAAACCATGAATCCGGCGCTGGAAGGGCCTCAACCATGAGGAATGAGCAGCGCGGGCCATGGTATTTATTGACCGGATTAGTGATCGGGGTAGTGTTTGGTCTGATTTATGCCTGGCGGATATCGCCTGTGAAGTATGTGGACACCTCTCCAGCAACTTTACGGGATGATTTTAAAGATCAATATCGGGTCTTAATCGCGGCTGCTTTTTCTATGGATGGGGATCTGCCGCGGGCTCAGGCACGCCTGAATTTATTAAACGATCCGGATATGGCGAGCGCGGTGGCATTACAAGCTCAGCGCGCCCTGGCAGAAGGACACCCTGCCGAAGAATCACATGAGCTTGGGTTGCTGGCGATTGCATTAAGCCAGGGAGTGGTTATCACAGAACAGCCAGGACGATCTACCCCAAGTAAGCCGTCGCCAGGCAGCGCATTGACTGTTACTCCCACCTTCCCACCTGTTCCAGGCTCTTCTACCCCTACTTCACCAGGTGCAACCCCTGTCCCGCCAGTTTCGCCGACCGCCCCGATGACACCTTACCCAACCTTTACTCTAATGCCCAGCCGGACACCCACACCAACTGCGGGGGCGCCTTTTGTACTTAAAAAGGCACCCACATTGGTATGTGATCCAACGGTAAAGCAACCGCTCATTATGGTCGAAGCCTGGGATGCGTCAGGGCTACCGGTGCCGGGTGTGGAGGTGATCGTCAACTGGACAGGTGGTGAGGACCATTTCTTTACGGGTCTTAAGCCGGAATATGGCCTGGGATATGGGGATTTCTTAATGACCCCCAGTGTGACTTATTCACTACATTTGGCAGAAGGAGGCGAACCCGTTTCTGGACTGACTACCACCGATTGCGAAACGGCTTCCGGGGATCGATATCCAGGTTCCTGGAAACTGGTATTCGCGCAACCATAATATTTTATTAGTCGAAGCTTTCAGTTCAAGGAGGTGTACTATGTCAACGGGGAATGTTCCTGGCACTATCCGAACGGTACTATTATGCCTGGGATTCCTGGTGGGTGTAGGCGGAGGTATCTTTGTCATCACCCGTAAACGAGCCCTACCAGGTTGGTTGATGCTGGCTGGTTTTGGTCTGTTCGGGCTTGATCGAATATTCAACCTGGTTTATACACGCTGGATTATCCGGAGCCTTGATAATTTCGTAATCATGAATTGGGTATTCAATTGCATCAGTGGCCCTTTGATATTACTCGGTATCCTCGCGCTGGTCGCGGCAATCATTACTGCCATCCAACCCAATAAGCCGAAAGAGCCAGCACCCGAAAAAGCTGAAGAGCTTCCACCTTCTTCATAAACAATAATTATAGAAGACGAAGATACGCTCCTAAATTCCTGGATCGACCAGTAATATTTTCATCCCTCATGCATCTGCGCGCCAGACTCTTTCCATTATTCCTGGTTCTTCCGGGTATATGGTTATGGGTGACAGGCTGCGTTAAACCTACGCCTGTCCCATTGCCTCCGGAAGAAATTGTCGAACGTTCAGCGAGCCAGATGAAGGGGTTGTCCGGTTTTCACTTTGTGATTGACCGGAGCGGCGCACCGGCTTTCTTGGATAATGAGGGGACGATCGCTTTCCGCCGCGCAGAGGGTGATTTTGTTTCCCCAGACCGCGCTGTGGCTAAAGTACGGGTTATTACGCCAGGGCTGGTAGCCGAGATCAGTATCGTTAGCATTGGGATAAACTATTGGGAAACCAACCTGTTGACTGGCGAGTGGGAGGAGCTACCTCCCAATATGGGTTTCAACCCGGCGGTTATGTTTGATCCAAATATAGGTTTTCAACCAATTCTCGAAAGTGATCTTTTTAACATACAATTAGTGGGAAACCAGGAGCTAGAGGAAACCCCTGGAAAGCTGCTGTATCTACTTAAAGGGGATTTGAGGGGGGAGAGACTTTATGAAATGTCCTACGGCATGATCGGGCCAGATCAGGTGTCAGTACAAATGTGGATCGCTCCAGATACTTTCGAGCTTTATCGGGTTGTGATCACCGATCCGCCTTCCGTAAACGGTGAGGCCACGATCTGGCAGGTGGATTTTTGGAATTTCGGGCAGGCAGTGACAATCGTCCCGCCTGCAGGTAAATGACCGAGTTTTACAAGCTCAGACTGCACTTTAGCAAGATTAACTTAACCCAGGATGAAAACTCAAACGTCCCAGCCGCGCGCTGCCCTGATCATCGCTCTGGTAAGCCTGCCGATCTTCATCGGAGCGCTGGACCTGACCGTGGTATCAGCAGTCCTTCCGCATGTTATTTATGATCTCGAGATCCCATTACAGAGTGGAATAAGCGAGGCCGCCTGGTTGGTATCGGGTTACTTGTTAGCCTACAGCGTGGCGATGACCTTCATGGGGCGTCTATCAGACCTGTTGGGAAGGCGGCTGGTCTACCTGCTGGCGTTAGCAATTTTCGCCCTCGGTTCATACCTGGTGGCAGTGGGTGAAGCCTGGCCCACCCACCTGGTATTGAGATTCTATTACATGCTGTCCCCCCTGGTCACAGGGCGACCAGACCCACAACAGATCTCCCTGTATGTATTAATCGCCGCCAGGATGATCCAGGCTTTTGGGGGTGGAGCAATGGTCCCCGTGGGCATGGCGCTGGCGGGGGATCTGTACCCAGCCGGATCGCGCGCCAAGGCCTTGGGGGTGATAGCAGCCGTGGATACTTCCGGGTGGGTGGTGGGACACCTGTACGGGGGGATCCTGGTGCGGTATATGGATTGGCGAATGATCTTCTGGTTAAACTTACCGATATGCCTGCTGGCTTTTATATTGATCATGGTGGCGTTAACGAAACTTCCCCACCCTAACCTGGGCGGGAAAATGGATTGGCTGGGGGCAATTTTGATCTCCCTCAGCTTAACCGCTTTAAATATAGGGTTGGGGTCTGAGATTGGGTTAGGAGGACAACCTGGTTACCAGAGTAATCGTGATTGGGTAATGCGGGCCGCACCCCTGGTAATGGCAGCGGTGGTTTTCCTGGGACTCTTCATCTGGCGACAGAGGCGCGCCAAAGACCCCCTGGTTCCACTCTCCTTATTCCGCCAGCCTAATTTCGCCTCTGCCAGTCTGGCAAATTTCCTGGTTGGAGTCAGCCTATTTATTGCGATTGCCAACGTACCCCTATTTATTAATACCCTGGTCGCCCCAACCCTGGAACAAGGAGCGTGGGATAGCGGCTGGATGTTGTCGGCGTTGACTATCCCGATGGCGATTGCCTCCATCCCAGGTGGCTGGCTGACAGTCCGGTGGGGCTACCGGTGGCCAGGGATTGTGGGTTTATCAGGAGCGGTGATCGGTTTTATCTTGATGAGCGGCTGGCAGGCTACGACTCCTTATGCCCAGATGATCCCTCACTTGATCCTGGCAGGCATTGGATTTGGCTTGACCATGGCACCCATCGCGAGCGCGGCAATCAACGCGGCTCCTGAATCACACCGGGGTACGGCCTCGGCCCTGGTTATTATTTTCCGCCTGGCAGGGATGACAGTGGGAGTTTCTGGGATGACATCCTACGGTGTCCAGCGCATGGATACCCTCAGCGCATTATTACTCCCCCCGGGCGCAGATATAACCAAAGTTGCTGAGGTAGGTATGCAGGTTGCTAACACCGTGATCGATGAGACTTTTCGGATCGCAGGTGTGGTGTGCTTTTTAGCACTAATCCCAATATTTCGCCTTATAATATCTAAAACGGCAAGGGTGGGCGCGGTATCAACACCCCGCGAATTATAGGGCATACTGTTATGAAAGGAGCACAATATGAGCGCCGGTTTTGATATGCCTCCCGAATATACTGGAGCGAAACCCAAGTCATCGAGCGAACGCACTCGCAACATCGCCCTGGGTGTGGGTGGGATAGTGATAATCGTGTTGCTATGCTGCTGCGTGGTGGCAGCAGTGGTGATCTTCGTCGATCCTTTCGGCTTGCACCTGTTCGGCCGCCTGACCGGTCGTTATGATGCCGCTTCTACGGTAATGCCAGCCGAGACGGGTGTCTACATGGGCGTGAACTTGATCAACCTCCAGTCGGAAAAGAACAGTCAATTAATAGAGGTCTTTGGGAATGCTGTTGGTAGGAGTGACATTAAGGACACCACCACTCTACAGAATGAGTTGGATAAGACTATGCAAGAACAGCTTGGCGTTAGTGTTAGCCAGGATGTGATCCCCTGGGTTGGGCAATACGCGGGGATCGGTATTACAGATGTCACTTATGACACGGCGGGTACACCTCAGAATCCGAAATATTTACTCGCGATCGAGACGCGTGACAAGAACGCCGCAGATGCCTTCCTGGTCAAGTTGCGTGACCAATTGACCCAAAAGACTGGGCTGACCTTTGCAGAGACAGATTACAAAGGCGCGCATATCTACTCCGCTCAAACTACCAACGCGCCTGAGCAAACGGTTTTTACGCGCTCCGGTAGCATAGTGATGATCGGAACCGGGGAAAACACCCTGCAAAGGGCTATTGACGCCCAGAAGGGTAAATCACTGGCGGATACGAGTGACTTTAACAACATGGTAAAACAACTTCCTGCTAACCGGCTTGCTACGATTTATCTGACGGGGGAGCAAGTCCAGTCACTCCTTAAGCAAATGAACACCTCTGCGGTGGCGCCTAGTATCCAGGGAATCACGAATCTCGGCTTCCGTGAAATAATGGTCACCTTGTCCGTGGTCGACGCTGGTATGCAGCTTGATTCTGTCGTTGCTTATGACGCCGCCAAGCTGACGGATGCCCAGAAAGAGGTGTTTAAATACACCGGAACAAAGCCAAAGACGGATTCTATCTTCCCAAACGACACTCTGCTATTTATCTCTGGTCAGCGCCTCGACCTGGCATGGAACGCCAATCGCGAGATGCTCAACCAGGCCCTTGGGGCAGCGGATCTTAATGAAGCCCTCAAGATGCTCGAGAAGGAGATTAATATCAATATCGAGACTGACCTGATCCAGTACCTTAATGGAGAAATTGCCTTCGGCCTGTTCTCCTCCAGCGATGGCCTGTTACCTGAAACTGCCAAAATAAACCTGGGGTTTTCTCTGTTAGCAGAAACGAATAATACAGTCGCCCTTGGCACCACATTGGAAAAACTTAATACGGCTCTGTCGATTTCAGGCGCGGCGGTGAACGATATCCAAATTAGCGGGATGTCATTTTATGAGCTGGGGTCGCCTTTAGGGGGTGGAAGTTTTGGAACATATGGATTGAGTCCGAAGTACCTGGTGATCTCCACCAGCACCAAGTCGGTTGAGGAGATGTTTGGAGGTGGGAACAAGCTATCGGGTGAGGCGCGTTACCGGCAGGTGCTAAAGGCGCTTCCTAGAGGCACGGCGCTTGTTATGTACTTCGACATCGAAGGACTACTCGGTACTATCAAGGAAGCTGTCGGTACGCTGGGAGTGGAATCGTTTACTGAAGCCACCCAAGTCATCGCCCCGATCAAGGCGATCGTCGTCGCGAACAGCCCAGTCCGGAATGATATAGCCAGGAGTACGATCCTGATATTTATTCCAACGGGAGATCGCTCAATCAACCCGTGAGAAAGGAAATTAACCCTGAATTCAATTGTTCGGGGTTAACCGCCTTATATAGATCCTCACCCCAGCCCTCCCCCATTTAGGGGAGGGTGTTTTAACCGCCAATCGAGGGCGGTGTAGCGGCGTGAAACTTTGTTGTTCCTTACCGCCATGCTGATGGCGCGGCGGTTGCCCACCAGGACACATAATTGGCGGGCGCGGGTAATGGCAGTATATAATAAATTTCGCTGCAACATCAGGTAATGCTGTGTAACCAGGGGAATTACTACCGCAGGGAATTCGGAGCCTTGCGATTTGTGCACGGATACAGCATAAGCCAGGACAAGCTGATCGGCCTCGTTCCAGTCATATGTTATCAGTTTCTCGTCATATTTAACTGCCAGGACATGCTCGACGAGGTCAAGCGAGACCAGCAGTCCAATGTCCCCGTTATACACATCCTTGTCATAATTATTCTGGATCTGCATGACCTTATCGCCCACCCTGTAAAGCTGCCCAAAGAGAATCTTCTCGGGTCTACGAGGATCGGGTGGGTTGAGGGTAGCTTGCAGGTTATTGTTGAGGGCATTCACTCCTGCCGGGCCGCGGTACATAGGCGCTAATACCTGCACGTGCTGTTGGGGAACCAGGCCAAATTTGCGCGGAATGCGCTCGCAGACGACCTCGATAACCCAATTGGCAGCCTCTTCAGGTGTTTCAGCGTTAAAAAGAAAAAAATCATCCTGTGAGGATCCCATTCCAGGGCTACTCGTCTGAGGAGAAAAGACCGGCATTTGTCCCTGGTTAATGCGGTGGGCATTGGTGACAATCTGAGAACCGGCTGCCTGGCGAAAAATAAAGCTCAGGCGGGTGACAGGCGCCAACCCGCTGGCAATGATATCGCGCAATACATCCCCCGCGCCGACGGATGGCAATTGATCCACATCACCTACCAGTAATAAGTGCGTCCCCGGGCGCAAGGCTTTGAATAACTGGTGCGCCAGCAGCAAATCCAGCATAGAGGCTTCGTCGACAACCAATAGATCGACCGGCAACGGGTTATCAGCATTGTATTTAAACCCTTCACCCGGTATAAAGCCCAGCAGCCTGTGAATAGTGCTGGCTGGGCGACTTGTGGCTTCGGAGAGGCGCTTGGCAGCGCGACCTGTGGGGGAAGCCAGGGCATACCTCTTGTTAGAGGCTTCTAATGCGACGATTAACGCCTGGAGGGCGGTGGTTTTACCTGTGCCTGGACCGCCGGTCAGTATGCTAACGGGCTCGTTCAGGGCAATCCGGATAGCAGATTGTTGTTCGGGGGATAACGAGGCAGTCGCACCGGTTGGATCGAATAAGCGTTCGTTGGAAGGGATATTCCACCGGACGCGGGCCTCTGCCAAAACACGCAAGCGTTCTGCAACTCCGGTCTCTCCATAGAAAAAAGGGGCCAGGTAAACAGCAACCTGCCCATAATCACCGGGCTTTTCTGTCAAAGCGGGTTTTTGACCAGCAGAACGGATCGATTGGGCACCGGGCCGTGATGTTTCTTTAAAAGGCAAGGCCTGTTGTTGAATCCGACCATCCTGAGTCAGGCGTTCCAGAGCGGGAGGCACCAATGCTTGATCGACTCCCAGGAGCTCAACCGCCCGGTCAATCAATGCCGGGCGTGGAGAATACACATGCCCATCGTTACTCATTTCATTTAGAACGTAAACAACCCCTGTTTCAATACGGGAGGGGTGATCGACAGGTAACCCCAAAGCTTGAGCGATGCGATCGGCGGTTTTAAACCCTACCCCAAAAATATCGCGTGCCAAGCGATAAGGATCGGATTTTACAATCCCCAGAGCTTGATCGCCGTACTGTTTATAGATTTTTATGGCCAGGTTAGTGCTGATGTTATGGCTATGCAGGAAAAGCATGATCTCTTTGACTTGCTTTTGTTCCTGCCAGGCGGCAGAGATCAGACGGGTGCGCTTTGGACCAATATCCGACACTTGTTGGAGCTGCTCAGGATAATTTTCTATGATGTCCAGGGTTTTCATCCCAAAATGGGACACGATGCGGTCTGCCAGGCGCGGTCCAATCCCCTTGATTAAACCTGAGCCAAGGTAACGCCGGATCCCAGCCAGAGTGGCAGGTAAGGTCTGCTCACAGATCTCAACCTGGAATTGCATGCCATGCTTAGGGTGCCGAATCCAATGACCCTGCAAGCGCAGGTTCTCACCTGCAGAAAGCTCTGGAAGGTTGCCAGTCACTGTAACCAGGCCATCGCGAAGTGTAACGGGCAAACTCCGGGAACGCTCAGGGCGCAGACGAACGACGCTATAACCGTTCTCCGGATTATAGTAAATGATATTTTCTACAGCCCCAGAAAGCGTGTCCATTTAGGGCATTGGATTGTTATATGCCCAATCTGCCCCCAGTTGAATAACTACGTCTACATTGCTATTCGGATCGTACTTGAAGCGAATATTATTCGCCTGGATTTTCATCACATCCACGAAGTAACGCAAGGTATAGGGTTTTCCAATATAAAGAGTGATTATTGTATAGTTATACAGATCACCAGCGTCGCCCACCTGGATGATATTGGCGCCCTGGGCTTTAAAGTAATCCGAGGTTCGGTTCGCCACACCGCTAACCCCGGAACCGTTCAAGATAGAAATTTTCGCGTTTTCATCCTTCATCAGTGTTTGTTGATCGGAATTTGCCACCAGGGGGCTGGTAACGCCAAAATCACCGAAAAGGCTATCTCTCAACTCACGGATTTTACTTGTGATGGGTTTAAGGATATCCTGAGAACCGTCGGGAGTGGTGGTTGGGATAACCATATCAGGGACTGTAATGACAGCGCGCTTGATATTAGCAGCCGGAATTTGCTGCGCCAGCCAGGCTAAGGAGATAGCTTGCTCAGGCGTCATGTTGGTACGTATACCAGAAGCAAGCTCGTTATATAGGGTAGGTGCTTTCCCAACCAGGGTAGGGAGCATATTAAAGTTGAGGATGCGATCACGAATCGCCATAATAACCTGTTGTTGTCGAGCGGCGCGGTCAAGATCGCCGCCTTCGGTATTACGGGCGCGGGCGTAAGCAAGAGTCTTATCGCCATCCATGCGGTACGTCCCAGGTTCCAGGATAATCGTATTGTTTTGTCCGATCGGATCGATCCTGATCTTAGCGGGAATTGTGAGGTCAACCCCACCGATCTCATCGATGAAGATCTCAAAAGCCTTAAAATCTACCTGGGCATAGAAAGTAATCGGCACACCCAGGAACTTCTCAACAGTAGCGATCGCCAACCCAGGTCCGCCACCCGGGTATTTATCTACCTCCCCCAGGAAGTAGGCAGTATTAATCTTTCCATAATCATACCCGGGAATACTTACCCACAAGTCGCGCGGAATGTTAAGGATACCAGCGGTTTTTGTGAGAGGATTGACGGTAAGCAAGATCATCGTGTCAGTGCGCGAGGCCACCTGCTTTCTCTTCCAATCGCGGTAATCCAATCCCATGATTAAAACGGTCACGCGGCTGGCGCCATCCCAGGCTTTGGGTTCGGGTCCTACAGAAGGCGGCAAATCAGTCGGGGTACCCACGCTTTCTGTCGAGGACACATCAGGAGTAGGAGTCGCCTTATTGACAATCGCAGGTGATCCAGGTCCAGGAATCTCTCCTGTGGCAACAAAGGATAAGACACCCCGGTATGTAATAATCCCGATAAGAATGGCTGCAACAATAAAAATGATTAATGATCCCCAAACAATCGTATTGGAAAATGTGGTTTTCGTTTGTATTTTTTGCATAGACTCGTAGATTATAGCAGAAATTAGGGCTTTATCCTAAGATGGCGTAAAAAAAGGCTCGCGGGGGTTGCACACCTGCAAGCCTTTATTACACCTTAAAACCGTTATTTACGGCAAGGTGTTGCTGTTAGCCCAATCATTACCTAACAAGATAGCAATATCGACCGGGCTGTTCGGATCGTAACGACTAAAGATTTGGCTGGGTTGAACGCCCATCAGCTGGGCGATGAATTGGCGCGTATAAATTTTTCCAGTGTAGTCGATAATCGTGGTGTACTGGTAAATTTCCTGGGCATTGTCCGTTAGAGTCACGTTGAGCCCTTTAGACTGCAAGAACTTGGTTGTTGTAGAAGCCAAACCCGGTGTACTGGTGCCATTTAGAACGGAAATCCTGGAGTTTTCGGCTGACATCAGCTGGGTGAGATCACCAACAACCTGAGGAACTGGCTTAGCATGGTTGGAAGTCGAGAAGACTTCATCACGGACCTTCCGAATTTCATCAGATTTAGGGACTAAAATGTATTGTCCATCGGCTGATACATCATTGATCACCTGATCGGGACCGATAGCTCCACGGGTGATATTGTCAGGTGGGATCTGTTGAGCTAACCACGCCAGCGAAATCACCTGTTCCAGGGTTAAATTCGTATGCACACCACTTTTTAGCTGCTGGTACAAGACGGGAGATTTCTCGATCAGTTTCGGTAATAAGTTCAAGTCCATGATACGAGCCCGGATCGCTAAAATGACCTGCTGCTGGCGTTGAGCACGGTCGAAATCACTGCCAGCTGTGTCCCGGCAACGCGCATACGCCAAGGCAGTCGGTCCGTCCAGATGCTCGACACCAGGCTTAAGGACAACCGTATTGTGGGGACCAAGAGGATCAACGGAAATCTCATCGGTGATTTCCACATCGATCCCGCCCAGCTCATCGATGAATTTTTCAAATGCGACGAAATCGATCTGGGCGTAGAACTGGATCTGGATGTCAAGCAATTGTTCGACGGTCCTCATCGCCAGACCCGGCCCACCCCCATCCACTTTATACGCCTCACCCAGGAAGTAAGCGGTGTTAATTTTGCCATACTCATAACCGGGGATCTTCACCCATAGATCACGTGGAATCGAGAGCATACCCGCAGAGCGGGTGGTCGGATCGATGGTAAATAACAGCATGGTATCGGTGCGTGAAGACCCGTTTCCGGCTTCCCAATCGCGATAATCCAATCCCATGACCAGTATGTTTACCCGTTTGGATTGATCTAAATCCTCAGGGGAGGGTCCACCCTTCGCTTGCAGTGGTTTTTTAAGATCTTTGGAGTCAATGGCCGGGAGATTGTTGGTCGAGGATTTTTCCGAAATACTCACCTGAGGTGAGGTGGGGGACCACAGACTGGTCGTAATCCCTCGCACGACTTTATAGGTCAGATAAGCCATGATCAAGGCTGCCAGCAAGAATACTACCAGCAAACCCCACACCACCTTTTGTGAAACAACGCGCTTTTTATGTCTTTCGTCTCTGGTTGTATCGTAATCCATACGTTTCGAAGCCCTGTTACAGGCGTGTTCTACTCTATATCTGGAGATTATAACATGTTCGAGTAGGGTAAAATATAGTGTACCGATTGGCATGATGCAGGAATAGTGCCAGTTAGGTTGTCAGCGATTAGCTCGTTTATACGCACGATTTACTATGGTGCTTGATCACCCGCAAAACTTTGTCTTATGTCATTAATAACTGCCTCTAACCTGGCCAAGTCTTATGACCCGGTCGATATTTTTACTGGTGTGACTCTAGCCATTCCTCACCGGGCGCGGATGGCGATCGTAGGACCGAATGGGATTGGTAAAACCACTCTGCTGCGCATCCTGGCAGGCGAAGAAACCCCCTCAGAGGGGCAGGTGCATCGGGCGCGCAGCCTCACGATCGGCTACCTGCCACAAGAAGCGGGCTTTAATTCGACGCACACATTATGGGAGGAATGCTTAACTGCCTTCACTGACCTGATTCAACAAGAAGCTGAACTGAGGCGGTTGGAAGCTTTGATGAGCGATCCTGAACAGGCAGCGGCAGCCCTGGAGCGCTATGGGAAACTGCAAGCCAGATTTGAACACCAGGGAGGCTACACCTACCCGACTCGCATCCAGCAGGTATTATCGGGCTTGGGTTTCGAGGCCAACGAATATGAGTATCCCCTGACTCACCTTTCGGGAGGACAGCGGACACGTGCGCTGCTGGCGCGCTTATTATTATTCAATCCCGACCTGTTGATCCTGGATGAACCGACCAACCACCTGGATATAACAGCAGTGGAATGGCTGGAGGAATACTTAAGCGAGTGGGAGGGGGCAGCTCTGATCGTGTCACACGATCGCTATTTCCTCGACAAAGTCGTCAACGTGATCCTGGAGATGAGTCGCGATAGAATGGAGACTTACCGCGGGAACTACAGCGCATATGTGCAACACCGTCAGGAACGTTGGGATCTAAGACAGAAGATTTTCGAAGCCGAGAAAGAACGCCTGGAGAAAGAAATAGATTATATCCGGCGCAACATCTCTGGTCAGAATGTGCTTCAGGCAAAAGGCAGATTGCGCCGTCTCAGCCGTTACTTGCAAGCGGTCGAGCAACTGGGATTAGAGGCCGTCGTTGGTAAAAACTGGTCGGAGGTCAGCGAGGAAGCCACCACTACTGTCAGTCCATTGGGTGTGGACGAGGCGACTCGCCGTGTACACGGGTTGAGAAGCCCGACCATACGCCCTCCCAGCCTGCATATTCACCTCAAATCCGAACAACGCAGCGGGAACATCATCTTGCGAACAGAGAATTTGAAGATCGGCTATCCAGGGAATGTACTGTTCAGCGCAGATGATATTGAATTGCGACGCCTGGAAACGGCGGCCTTGA
>Ga0153915_10001823_pt1 | contig 19562 bp, 12 predicted proteins | sample Opewatmetagenome_2_FD_107003 | JGI IMG/M metagenome (GOLD analysis project Ga0153915, IMG submission 107003) | Freshwater wetland microbial communities from Ohio, USA - Open water 3 Core 3 Depth 3 metaG | ecosystem: Environmental > Aquatic > Freshwater > Wetlands | place: USA: Ohio, Lake Erie...
GGCGGTGGGCGAGGGGGCGATGGAGGGAGAGAGAAGGGCGAGAGGTCTCGCGTGATGATGGCGGCGCTGGCGCTGCCGCCGGGGCCGTATTTTGAGGCTTTTGTCAGCAACGGAGGCCTCTCGTACGCCGACGCATTCAACTATCACTATTACGGCTATGCGGAGGATTTCACCGGGGTCTACCGGCAATTCCGCGACGCAGTTCTCGGCAGTACGTCCGCCCAAGTAACAAATAACAGAGAACCAATAACGCCTTGCCCTTCGGAATCCGTCCTCACGACATCATTTTTCCCGAGCGGCGAAGGCTGGAAACCGACAACCGTGGCGGCGTTCGATCACCCGAAGGAGCTCGCGGAAGGCAACCGTGCATTGCTGGCGAAGCGCCCGCTCGCCTCGGAGGAGCCTGCCTTGGTGGAGCAGGGACGATGGCTCGTCTCGCCGGGAGTGACGGTCGAGGAAACTGCCGAAGGCTGGAGATTTCATGTCGAAAGCTGGGCGCCCAGTCCCCTGCGGCCCGCGATGGCCGAGCTTCCACTGCCGGACCATTGGAAGCCTTCGATGCGCTCGTTGCTAACCTTTGAATATCGGCTGCTGCCTTCCCCGACGGCATCCGCGTGGCACGAATCTCCGTCCCCTGGAGGGCGCCGCGTTGTCAGCGCCGCATCAGACGTTGACACCCCTGGAGGGCGCCGCGTTGTCGGCGCCGTTCCTGTTTCCGCCACGAAAGATACCCTATCCCGGCGCTTCCTGCCCGTTTTCCTCACGGAATACGGCTACGGCCTTTTGGGCAAGGAGGCTCGCAATACCACCGAGGGCCGCGAACGCCAGCGGGAATGGTTCGCCTCGGCCTCGGCCCAGGCTCGTACTTTGGGAATCGAGGGCGCGATGGCGTTCATCCTGAGGCCGTGCCTTGAGAATGGGACCAACGAGTTCGGATTGCTCGTCGAATGTCCGCAGAATGCCTCCGAATCCGGCCGGCATTCAGCGTCTGGAGCCGGGAGCGCTCCCAGGAATGCTTGCAGCGGCTTCGCCTCCACCCTGGCTCTTGAGACACTGCTGACGCAAGGAGCGGAATCTTCTCCGGGGGATCGGTGGGATGTCGCCGGCCGACCGCCTTCGTCAGTTGTCGTCGACTTCGTTGCAGGCAATGGAATGGTCCAGGGCAAGAATTCCTGTGGTTACCTTCTTCGCGGGGAATTCGGGAGTACGAAGCCTGCGGAGGGCGTTCTCGTGCTCTACAATTTCGGGGGCTCTCCGGCTCCGGGCGAATTGGCGCTCGAAGGTGATGCATGGAATCTGGCCTCGGGAGGCAGGAGAATCGCCGTGAGGCTCCGGCCGGGAGAGCGGCGGGAGGTCAGGGTTCTGGTGACTCCCCGCCAGGATTGGTTCGACGCAAATCCCGTCCGCGCGATCTGGCGCGAGGCCTCCGTCGGCGAGAAAGAAGTGGCGGCGGCAGAGGCTGCTGTCCCGCCGACGCCTGAGGTATCGGCGGCCAAGTCGGAAAGCAGGAAGCTGACCCAGACGACCCAGGTCGACGAGTTGTTCGAACCGTACATTCGGACCAAGAACGGGAACCTCTACCAGACGTGGCAGCGGTTGCGCGCGAGGGAGGGTTGGCAGCGCTACACCGAACGTCTCGGGAATTTCACGATGGCTTTCTACGGTCGGGCAGACATTCCGTGGCGATTCTCCGATAACGAGCTTGCCGCGCTCGTGTTCTTCTTCCGGCCTGAGAAATTGCCGGCCACGTTTGAGATCCGGGGCTCTCAAGTCCTGGAGTTCTCAGCGCCAGCGGCCCCGTCGAATTGAGGGATTGGGGCGCCGTCACGGCGTCCCAGGGGGCATAGCTATGCCCGGATGCGTTCCTCAAGCACGATCCAACTCAGTCCCGCCGTGAGGATGAATCCGAGCGTGACCAGGTTGGCCGGACAGTGCAGTTGGAAATCGACCCAGCAGTGGACGGCTGTGAGCGCGCTCACGGCAACGACGGAAAATCCGACCGGATGCACCCATCTGCGGATCCGGCTGAATGAATAGATCCAGAAGCCGCAGATCCCGGCCACAAGGAGACCGCCCAGCATGCCGAGCTCTGCGAGGCCCTGAACGAAATCGTTGTGGGCGTATTGCCACGACAGCCGGCGTTGGACCGCCTTGCCCTGAATCAACTCCGGAACCCCGGTCATGATCTTGGGATACCTCTGCTGGTAGACCGGAAAGTAGAAGCGGAAGCTCCCCGCTCCCCAGCCCGTGAGCGGGCTATCCATGAACATTTCCAAAGTCGCCTGCCGGGCGACGTTCCGGCTCTCGATCGAGGTCACCTTGTCGTCTGTCCAGAGCGCAGCGTAGCGCTCCGAGATCTTCGACCAATCGACGCGGGAGAGCCCGATGGCGAGGAAGGCGGCGAGGAATGCCGCGGTGAGGAGGAAGGGCAGGGGATTCCCGAGCATCTCTCGATGCTGAAGCGTGCGGATCCCGTAGGCGGCCAACCCAAGGAGCAGTCCTGCCGCCCCGAGGACCATCCCCATGCGCGAATTCGTGAAAAGGTCCGCCGTGAACAGAAGGAGGGCGCCGAGCAGGATCACGAAGCTGGGGTCCGAGCGGGACATCTGCCTGGCTGCGCGATCGGAATGCCAGAGCGCCAGCCCGAACGCCGCCATGAGGATCAGATTCAGATAGGCGGCGGCGTGATTCTTGTAGATGATCGTCGCGAAGAAGTAGTCGGAGCGCGCCGGGATGCACCAGAGCATCTCGTCGGCGCCGGTCAGCTTCTGCGCCAGGCCGACGAGCGCGAACAGGACACCGTTCACCACCAGAACGACGAAGAGAGCGTGCAGGCAGCGCCGCCGGGTAAAGCCGATCCAGACGGCGCAGGCGGTGAGCCAGGCTGAGGAGTAGATCATCAGCGAGCGCCAGGGGCTGGCCTGGTCGAAGGGGGTGCGCATCCCGGTCGGGAGCCAGTCGATGCAGGAGACCCCCTGCAGCCACCAGACCTTGTCGTTGCGGGCGTATTCCCAGGCGGGATTCAGCGCCTGGATGAGTATGTACACGAACAGGAGCAGGCCGATCCAGAAGATCGGGAAGCGGAGGAGCTTGGGGCGGGTATGGAGGGTGAATGGCTTCCCCTCGGTGTACTCTCCGTCGTAATAGCGCGGCTGGAGCGCGATGAGGATGCTGAGCACGCTCAGCCCGAAGCTGATGCCCTGGCTCCATACGTGCATCGTCCCCAGCGCCCAGGGGAGGAACACCAGGTGCGCCGCGACCACCCCGAGCAGGGCCTTCTCAAGCGGATGGATCTTCGGTGCGAGCTTTGCGCCCACAGGCCCTGGGAACGATGGCACCGGCTGGACCGGCGAGGGCTCGTGAAAGCGATGGTGATGGGGGCGATGCATCCGCGTAGCTCAAACTTTGAGGTGTTTGGACCGGTTGTAAACCGTTATGCGATGCATTTTGCCGCGAAACACGCCTACGGCACGAACCTCAGCTTCCATCCCACCACCGAAAACACAGAGACGATCCGAGCAGATGGAGAATCGTCGATCGCGAATCTGTCTCTCGCCACAAAGAACACATGGATCACATGGACGGGGCTTTCTTGGCGTAACGGCTCCGCCAACGCGCCGCCCTCCAGGGTGGACAATCTTCAATCTGGAGGGCGCTGCGCCGTCAGCGCCGGTCGGACATCCGAGATCGAAACGGCGGCGGCAACGCGCCGCCCTCCAGGGGCGGCAATCCTCGATTTGGTTCGGCTTGCGGCCCCGCCATTCTCCCGTAGAACTTCCAATCCTCCATGAGCATGACTCCGCTCGAAGAAATCCGCCACTCCTGCTCGCACGTGCTCGCCACGGCGATGCTCCGCCTCTTCCCGGAGACGAAGCTCGACATCGGCCCGCCGACCGAAACGGGCTTCTACTACGACTTCGACCTCGATCACAAGCTCACGGCTGAGGACCTCGCGCGGATCGAGGCAGAGATGAAGAAGGTCATCGATGAAAACCAATCCTTCACGCGTACCGAGGTGCCGCGCGCCGAGGCCACCGAGATCATCAGGAAGATCGGCCAGGAACGCTACAAGCTCGGCCGGCTCGCCGACATCCCCGAGGGCGAGGCCATCTCCTTCTACCGCAACGGCGAATTCATCGACCTCTGCGCCGGAACCCACGTCCGCTACACCAAGCAGATCAAGGCCTTCAAGCTGCTCTCGATCGCCGGCGCCTACCACCGCGGCGATGAGCACAACAAGCAGCTCCAGCGCATCTACGGCACCGCCTTCCCCTCGAAGGACGAACTCGCCGCCTACCTCGACCAGCTCGAGCAGGCCAAGCTCCGCGACCACCGCAAGCTCGGCAAGGACCTCAAGCTCTTCGTCATCGACGACACCGTCGGCCAGGGCCTCATCCTCTGGACACCCGCGGGCTCCGTCGTCCGCCAGGAACTGCAGACGTTCATCTCCGAGGAGCTCCGCAAGCAGGGCTACCAGCAGGTCTTCACCCCCCACATCGGCCGGCTCGAGCTCTACAAGACGAGCGGACACTTCCCGTACTACAAGGAGTCGCAGTTCCCGCCCCTGGTCGATCAGGAGGCTTGGGCGCGCCTTGCCACCGAGGGCTGCACCTGCGCCGAGCTCACCAACCGCGTCGAGTGCGTCTCCGCGCGCTTCGCCGCGCAGGTGAACGAGCGCGCCGGCCGCGAGGTCATCCCCGCCAGCCGGGTGATCGACGAGGACAAGCTCGTCGAGGGCTTCCTGCTGAAGCCCATGAATTGCCCGCACCACATCAAGATCTTCGCCTCGCAGCCGCACTCCTACCGCGACCTGCCGGTGCGCCTCGCCGAATTCGGCACTGTCTACCGCTGGGAGCAGTCGGGCGAGCTCAACGGGATGACGCGCGTGCGCGGGTTCACCCAGGACGACGCTCACCTGTTCTGCACCGAAGAGCAGGTGCCCGGCGAGATCCTCGGCTGCCTCTCGCTCGTGAAGATCATCCTGCGCACCCTGGGCATGGCCGACTACCGCGTGCGCGTGGGCCTTCGCGATCCCGACTCAAGCAAGTACACCGGCGACCCGGCCAACTGGGACAAGGCCGAGGCCGCGTGCCGCGAGGCCGCGAAGACGCTCGGCGTGCCCTTCACCGAGGAGCCCGGCGAGGCGGCGTTCTACGGACCGAAGATCGATTTCGTCGTCCGCGACGTGATTGGACGCGAGTGGCAGCTCGGCACGGTGCAGGTCGACTACAACCTGCCGCAGCGCTTCGCGCTCGAGTACATCGGCTCGGACAACCAGCCGCACCGCCCGGTGATGATCCACCGCGCGCCCTTCGGCTCGATGGAACGGTTCGTCGGCGTGCTCATCGAGCACTTCGGCGGCGATTTCCCGGCATGGCTCGCACCCGAGCAGGCGCGCGTGCTTCCGATCTCCGACAAGGTCAACGATTATGCCCGCGACGTCACGGCCCAGCTTCAGGCTGCCGGGCTGCGCGCGACGCTGGACACCCACGCCGACAAGCTCGGCGCGAAGATCCGGCGCGCCGAGGTCGAGAAAGTGCCCTACGCCCTGGTCGTCGGCGGCAAGGAAGCCGAGACCCACAGCGTATCGGTGCGTTCGCGCGCCCTCGGCGACGAAGGCACGATGACCCTCGATGCTTACGTCCAGAATCTCAAGACGGAGGTCTCGACCCGGGCGTTGCCGGCGAAACGGCAGGTGAAGGCAGGCTAGGAGATGCCCGACCGGCGCTGACGGCGCAGCGCCCTCCAGATTGAGGATTGTTTACCCTGGAGGGCTCCGCGTTGGCGGAGCCGTTACGCCAAGAAAGCCCCGTTCATGTGATCCATGTGTTCTTTGTCGGGGTTGGTTGACCGGGCCCCGGCTACGCTTCCGGAGGCCCGCCCGAGAACAGCTCCCGCATACGGTCCGCGAAGATCGCCGGCGGGCGCACGGGGTGGCCTTCGCGATCGATGAACGCATGCGTCGTGCTTCCGGTCGCGAGGAGTTCCTCCCCGCGGAAGACCTCGTAATTGAGTTTGATCCGCAGCACCGGCTGCTCGGTCATGGCGGTGACCACTGTCACCGTGTCGTCGTACAGCGCCGGTTTCAGATATTTGACCAACACCTCGAGCACCGGAAGCCGGTAACCCGCCGATTCAAGATCGCGGTACGAGATGCCGTGCTCCTTGAGCAGGGTCGTGCGGCCGACCTCGAACCAGGGCAGGTAGCTGCCGTGGTAGACGACACCCATCATGTCGGTTTCTGCGTAACGGACGACGACCTGGACGCGGGACTTGATCATGGAAGGAAGACGACAGACCGGATCACTCGGCAATCTCGAGGTCGAGCCGGTTGAAGAGCAGGTCCGCCGAGCGCACCCAGCTGTTCTTGCCCGCCCATTCGCGTCCTGCCGCGCCGAGGCGGTGCCGGAGTTCGGAATCAGAGAGCAGCTTGGCGAAGGCGTTCGTGAGCGCCTCCCGGTCCTTGGGTGGCACAAGGAGGCCTGTGACGCCGTCGACGACGGCTTCGGGCACGCCGCCGACGGCATGGGCGATGACCGGCAGGCCGTGCGCGGCGGCCTCGAGGTAGACGAAGCCGAAGCCCTCCACGCTCAGGCGGTAGTTGATGCTCGTCATCGCGAAGATGTCGGCCTTCGAGTAGATGGAATCGAGCTGCTCGTCGGGCACGTCGCCGAAAAACCGGACGACGAGGTCGGTGCCTGCGACGGCCCCGCGAAGCCGCTCCTCGTAGTTCTCCTTGCTGTTGCTTCCGACCAGCCAGTACTCGCAGCGGCGGCGCCATTCAGGGGGGAGCGCCTTGAGGGCCTCGATGATGAAAAGCTGGCCCTTGCGTGGGTGGAGGCGGCCGACCGTGAGGATAACCATCCGCTCGCGCTGCAGGGGAATGGACGGAGTGGAGCCCGAGGCAAACTCGGCGCGGAGCGCGCCCGGCGTGAAAAACGTCTTCTTGCGCGCCTCCGGAAAGCGTTCGCAGAGCAGACCGTGGGTGTAGTGGCTGAGGACGCTGATCCGCCACGCGCGCCGGATGAGACGGCGCGCGAGCAGACGCGTGTGCGGCATGCCGTGGAATTTGAGGATCTCGGATCCGTGGAAAGTCAGCACGAGGCGCTTCGGCCGGAACCCGGGCACGAACTGAAGCATCATCATCGCGAGCATCGGACCCGGTTCGGGAAGATAGACCGTGGCGTAGCGAAGCTTGCGCCGGTGCTTGACCAGTTCTTTCGCGAGCCGCGCCTGGCAGGTCAGGTCGTGGGTGCCCTTGAGGGGAAGCCGGCGCATGCGGAATGGCCATTCCCTCTCGGTGGAGTCTGGAGAGAGCGCTTGCGCCCAGACCTCGATGTCATAGCCCAAGCCCGCTGCCGCATTGGCGATCTGTTCCGTGAAAGTCGCGATCCCGCCCCGCCTAGGGTAGAATTCGTGCGTGATGAGGTAGACGGGCGGCTTGTCGGCGGCGGGCTCTGGGCGGTCTGCGGAGGCCATCTCCATGATCGGGTCGGCGTTCGTCTCGCATGAGCGGCCTCAAGGGAGCCGCCGGAGAGAGCGAGTGTGGATTCCTAGGCCGTGGCGGGGCGGCATGCAAGCCAAGCCGCCGTGTACGCGGCGGCTTGGGCTTGCCCTGATTCCTGCGAGGCGCTTCCCTGACGGCATGTCCGAGCGCGCGGTCAATCTCTACTTGGTCGGCTTTATGGGAACCGGTAAGACGACCATCGGACGCGGTGTCGCGAGCCGGCTCGGATTCCAGGCGCTCGACAGCGATCATGAGATTGAGCGCGTCGAAGGCCGGACCATCCCCGAGATTTTTGCCGCGTCGGGCGAGGCAGCCTTCCGGGCGATGGAGCGGCGTTTCATCGAGAGCGGACATCCGGCGGAGGGCGCGGTGGTCTCCTGCGGTGGCGGGTTGATCGTGCCCGAGGGCATGATCGAACTGCTTCGAAGCCGAGGGATCGTCATCTGCCTTCATGCGAGTGCGGAGACGATCCTGAAGCGCACCTCCCAGAGCCAGCACCGCCCCCTGCTCGCGGGCACGGATCCGGACGCGCGAATTCGTCAGCTTTATGCCGAGAGGGAGCCGATCTACCGACGGGCGGGGACGGTGATCCTCACCGATCTTCGGCCGCTTCACGAGATCGTGATGCACGTGATGCGCACCTATCGCCGCGAGGTGGCCGATTGGAAAGGCGCGTCGTCGTCGACCTCCCAGTTGGCAACGGGGACGTGAGCCCGAGGCGGCGTTCGCCATGAGCGCATCTGGACCCGAGGAGACGCTGCGGAGGAAGTTGCTTGGGCTTGGCTTCGACTCCGTGGGTTTCGCCCGCGTGAGCGGACCCGTGCGCAACGGACTTGAGGAGTGGATGGCGCAAGGTTTCCATGCCGACATGGCGTGGCTGGAGCGCACCGCCGCCAAGCGGCGCGATTCGCAGCTCGTGCTCCCCGGCGCGCGTTCGGCGATCCTCCTCGGGGTCAACTACTGGCCGGGCGCCACTGCGCCCACGGGCGCTGATGAGCCGCCGGGCGCTCGGCGCCCTTTCCTGGCGCGCTACGCCGGATACGAGGACTACCACGACACGATCAAGCCGGCGCTTGAGTCGGCGGTGCGCATGGTGGCCGACTGCTGCGGGGTCGGCTCTGATGATTCGCGTTACTATGTTGATACGGGACCGGTCTGGGAGAGGGGATGGGCGGAAAAGGCGGGCCTCGGTTTTCTGGGGAAAAACGGGATGCTGATCTCCCGGAAGTTTGGAAACTGGATGCTGCTCGCCGTCGTGCTCACGCGTGCGGAGCTCGCGCCCGATGTGTCCACAGGCGATTCGGCGGGCCCGCGCATCGGCCGGTTCTGCGGAAAATGCACGCGATGCATCGATGCGTGTCCGACACGTGCGTTTCAGGCCGCCGGGGTGATCGACGCCCGCCGATGCATCGCGTATCAGACGATCGAGAACAAAGGATCGATCCCGGAAGAGCTGCGTCCGGGGATCGGAACGAGGGTCTTTGGATGTGACGTCTGCCTCGAAGTGTGCCCGTGGAACCGGTTTGCGCGCGAGAGCCGGCGGCTGCTTCTGGTGGCGAAGCCGGCGCTCAAGGCGCTCAGCCTGCGCGAGATGCTCGAGATGACCCCGGAGCGGTTTGCCGAAGCCTTCCGTCGCACGCCGATCAAGCGACTGAAATTGCGGGGATTTTTGCGCAATGCCTGCGTGGCCGCGGGAAACGTCATCGCTGCGGATCCTGTCGGAGATCTGATTGAGCCCTTGCGCCGGCTGGCGGCCCATCCTGAGCCGATAGTCGGGGAACATGCGAGGTGGGCGATCGGGAATATTGGAGGGCGAAAGGCTTAGGGCAAAGGGCATGGGGCGAAGGGGGAGGCGGGAGATTTGTTGTTGGTCCTCGACGCCCACAGTTCTCCGGTAACCAATGGTAAATAACCTGCAAGCAGTCCCCTGGAGCATTGACTAAACTCTGTAACCGGAACATCTTCCAGACGTCATCTCAAACGATCTCAGGCGAGATCCCGATGGCAGAGCAATTCTGCAAAAGTTAAGAGGTAGATCCATTTGCACGGTTCTGTTATCCTCAGGCTTTTGGATTTACAATTGTGACACCCGTCTCGTACAACTAGCCCAACATGGCAGACGTACCGGAAAAAGTCTCGGAACCTGAAAAACCGCTTGCTGGAGCACCGAAACCCTTTACGGCGGAAGAGGATGCGTTCCTCCGTGAAGCGCTGAAGCGATGCTCAGCCCCCACCTACGAAGCTGCCTGTCAGTTCCGCAAGACGAGGAACATTGAGCATTTGCCGGCCATCGTCCTTGGAGTCCTTGAGCGCTACGTCGAACCTGATCTGCGTTCGAAGCTGAAGGATCCCGATGACGACCTGCGCCTGATCGAGGATCTTGGAATCGATTCCCTGACGATGATGGAAATCGTCGTTCTCATGGAAGAGGTTCTCCAGATGTCGATCAACAACGAGGAACTGCGCCACCTGCGCACGCTCGGCGACGTCAAGCAGTTCATCGACTGCAAAGTGCGCGGGCTGCCGTTGCCGCGACCGACGAAGTTTCTCCCCATCGAGCAGATTGTGTCGGTGATGCCGATCCAGCCGCCGTTCCTTTTCCTGAACGAGGCGTCGGTGAGCTCCCAGGGAGCCAGCGCGAAGTACAAGATCAGCGGCCAGGAATTTTTCCTCCAGGGTCATTTCAAGGACAATCCGGTCATGCCCGCCTCGATCATGCTCGAGGCGATCGGCCAGCTCGGCGTGCTCTTCCTTCTTGAGGGCGGTGCGGGCGAGCCGGGCAAGACGGTGAATCCGCAGACGATCTTTTTCACCTCCTGCGAAGGCGTGCGCTGCCACCGGATGTGCAAACCGGGCGACGTCCTGAGCCTCTCGATCAAACCGAAGCGCCTGAAGGCGCCGCTGGCGACCTTTGAGGGCTCCATTCGCGTAGGTCAGGAAAAGGCGGCGATCGCCGAGGAGATCACGCTCACCTTCGGCTATGCCGACGTGGTGGCGGTGGATTCCGCGAATCCCGCTGCAGCTGGAGCGGCGCCCGCGGCCGACCAACCGGCCGTTGTGAACGGATAATCCGCAAGCCGCCACGGACGCGGCCGGCGGACCGCATAGGGCCACCTTGGGGACGAGGCGGCTTCTCTTTGGGTTCCTTGAGTTCTATGTGGCAAGGGAAGGAAAATCATCCCTCCCCCATCATGCCCCTCGGGTTGGTCTCTGTGACCTCCGTGGTGAAAATACGCCTTGGGGGTTCACGATTTCCGGTGGTGAGGCCAGATACCGCGACGAGAGCGTCGCGTCTCCAAATCCGTCGGCGATCGCTTGAATCAGGTATCTGGAGGGCTCCGCGTTGGCGGAGCCGTTGCAATCTCGGATGCCCGATCGGCGCTGACGGCGCAGCGCCCTCCAGATTGAGGATTGCCAACCCTGGAGGGCTCCGCCAACGCGGAGCCCTCTCGAAAGGGGCGCAGCAAGTCTGCCCCCCCTGCGCGGATTACCTCGATGGTGAACCCAATGTCCAACGCCCTATGCTTTGGATCTCGCTCATCCAATATCGGGCTTTGGTCGTCCTTGACCCTTCTGGGCGGGGCCATCATTGATTTTTCATTCCCCCGGCGGGGTTTTCCGCGCCGGCCCCAGGAGGTTTCACGATCACATCCACGCGCAAATGAGGAAGGTCTACATCACTGGAATCTGGCTGGTCACGAGCATTGGCAACGACATCCAGACAGTCTCCCAAAGCCTGCGCGAGTTGCGCCACGGCTTTGAGTTGTACCCCCCGTTCCAGAAGCCCGACGTGCCGGTGAAGGTCATCGGGACGATCAAAAACTACGCGACCGACTCCTATGACTGCGAGGACTGGACATATCCGAGCCGCTTCTCGATCAAGCGCGACATCCTTCGCGGGATGGCCCCGCACGGGCTCTACAGCTACTGCGCGATGCTCGACGCGGTCACCGGCGCCGGCCTCACCGAGGCCGACATCTCGAACGACGACACGGGGCTCTACGCGGCCTCGGGCGGTTCCCCGCATCTGCTCGGGCACTATCTGCACCGGATGGCCACGATGGGCGTAATGCGCTGTTCCCCGCTCGGAATCGTGGCGTCGATCTCGGGGACGGTGAACTTCAACCTGGTCGCCCATTTCAAGATCAAGGGAGCCTCGGCCGGCTTCTCCTCGGCCTGCGCCTCGTCGTTGCACGCTCTCGGGTTTGCCTACGACGAGATCGTCCTCAACCGGCAGAAGCGCATGTTCGTCGTCGGCGCCGAGGACGGCAACGTCGAGAGCATCCTTCCGTTCGCCGGCATGCGCGCCCTCTCGATGCAGCCGAATCCCGACCTGGCCTCGCGTCCGTTCGACACGGGCCGCGACGGTTTTGTCGGCACAGGTGGTGCGACGGTCCTCGTGCTCGAGAGCGAGGAGGAGGTCCAGCGCCGCGGCGCGCGCCCATTCTGCGAGGTCGCCGGCTGGGGCCAGGCCTCCGACGGCTACAACGTGGCTATCTCGCATCCCGACGGCAACGGGCTCTGCGCCGCGATGGAGAACGCCCTCCACCGGTCGAACATCGATCCCGAGGCGGTGGACTACGTAAACGCCCACGCGACTTCGACGCCGATCGGCGACGTCTCGGAGGCGCGGGCGCTCAAGGCGGTCTTCGGGAGCAGCGCGCCGCGCCCGGCGGTCAGCAGCACCAAGGCGCTCACCGGCCACGGGCTCTCGCTCGCGGGCGCGATGGAGACGGCTTTCTGCGCGATCGCCCTCAAGGAGGGGTTCATCCCGGGCTCGGCCCACATCGCGAAGCTCGATCCGGCCTGCGAGGGGCTGAACATCATCCGCGCGACGCTGCCCCAGGCTCCGCACGTCGTCCTGAACAACAGCAGCGGCTTTGGCGGCGCGAATGTGTGCATCGCGCTGCGCAACGTGTGAAGAAGCTCGGCGAACGGTACCGGACGGCCCTGGTCACCGGCGCAAGCGGCGGCCTCGGACGGGCGTTCGCCGATATGCTGCTCGACGAGGGTTTGCGCGTGTGGGGAACCGCGCGCGATCCCGGACGGATTGCGGCCCGGCCGGGACTGGAGACCCTGCGGCTCGACCTGGCGGATCCCGCCTCGGTCGCCGAGGCATTCGCCGCAGCCGACGCGGCCTCCGGCGGCCTCGACATCGTTGTCAACAACGCGGGCTACGGGCTGTTCGGCCCTTTCGCCGGGAGGGATTTCGCCGACTGGCGGCGGCAGGTCGACGCGATGCTCACGCAGACGATGCAGCTCGCGCACCTCGCCCTCCCGGGCATGGGGAGGCGCGGGCGCGGGGCGCTCGTCAACGTGGCCTCGATGGCGGCGGAGTTTCCCCTCCCATTCATGAGCGGCTACAATGCCGTGAAGGCAGGGATGGCGGGATTCTCGGAGAGCTTGATGGTTGAAGTCGCGGGCTCTGGAGTATTGATTATCGACTTCCGTCCGGGGGACTACCGCACGGGATTCAACGACACCATGCAGCGAGAGCCAGGACATCTTTCCACCCAGGAACCGGAGGCGGTGCGCCGACGGCGGGTTTGGGGGGTATTGGACGCCAACCTCCGGGCGGCCCCTCCGCCGGAGCGGGCGGCGGCGGACTTGCGTCGGGCGCTGAGGCGCGGGCGGAGCTGCACCGTGCGCTCGGGCGGATTCTTCCAGGCCGGGCTGGCGCCCTGGTTAGCGCGATTCGCGCCGCTGCGGCTCCGCCGGGCGGTTGCGGCAAGGTACTTCGGATCCTACTGACGTGTCGAAGGTCCGTATATTGGTGCTGACTTCCAGCACGGGCGGCGGCCACGACGCGAGAGCGCAGGCATTCGCCGAGTGGTGCTTCCACCTGTATCGGCATGAGGTCGACGTGCGCATCGAACAGATGCTCGAAGAGTCGTCGGGCTTCTACCGCGGAGGGGTCAATTTCTACAACTGGATCCAGAAGCGCATGCCCTGGCTCCACAAGGCGTTCTACACGGTCGTCGAGGGGCTGAGTCTGATCAACCGGCGCACGGTGATCTTTGGCCGGCACTATTACGAGCAGGTGCTGCAGGAGTACCGGCCGCACCTCATCCTGAGCGTGCACGACTGCCTGAACCGCGGCTATTTCCAGCTCGCCCGAAAGATCCTCGGCAAGCACAACATGCGTTGCGCGACGTACTGCGGGGAGTTCTCGGGAGGGTGGGGCTACAGTTGGAACTGGGTGGAGCCGACCGTGGACCTGTATTTCTCGAGAACACCCACCGCAGGGGACTACGCCGTCAAGCTGGGGTTGCCCCGCGAGAAGTCGCGGCTCGGAGGCGACCTGATGCTGCCGCGAGCCCTCCTCGAGGTGTTCTCGCCGGGAGAGAGGGACCGCTACCTCTCGAAGATCCTCGGCCTGAAGCCCGGGTTGTTCACAATGTTTCTGGCGACCGGGTCGAACGGTGCGAACAACCATGTTGAGCTGCTGACCCAGCTTCTCCCGTATTCCGACCGGATTCAGGCGATCGTGGTATGCGGTCGCGATCGGCACGCCTACAACGAGCTGATCCATTGGCGGATCCAGCATCCCGAGTTCGGATGCTTTGTGGATGGGTTTTCCGATGTGATGCACCTCCTGATGCAGGTGAGCGACGCGATCGTGACGCGCGGGGGCACGACGACCTGCGCGAAGGCGCTCCACTTCGGCTGCCCGATCATCTTCAACGCGCTTGGCGGGGTCATGCCTCAGGAGAAGTTGACAGTGAAGTTCTTCCACAATGGCGGCGCTGGAGAGCTGATCGCCAACGGCGCCCAGTTCCGCGCGCTGGTGGACCGCTGGATGCAGGATCCATCGACCTACGATGCGCACCGGGCGGCGTTTCTCGCGTTGCGCTATGAGAAGGACGCGACAGCCCTCATCGACGAGCTCGTCGGGCTCGCGAAAGACGCCGCAGGCGTCGAGCTCACGCGGTATCCCTTCCCTCCGCCCAATGGCAACGGGAAGAATGGCGGACAGCGAAAACGATAGGGGCCGGCCATCACCGGTAGATGAAGGCGGGAGTCTGAGGGCTTTGGGCGGTAGATAGTAGCCGCCGCGGGAGCCGCAGGAAGTCCGACATCCCTTTCGTGCAGAGCCACCCAGCTATTCCACCTGGGGCTGCTACGCTCCCGTCGAGGTGTCCAATCGATGTCCAATGCTCATTGGCCTTTGCCCAAGAACACCGGGATTTTTCATCCGCGATCCTGAGATCCCCAAGCCTTGCCGCGCCGGAGACTTGTGCTATCGTCGGGCCTGAGATGAACCCCGACTTCAAGCTCGACCTCATCCACCGCCCCCGGCGCCTCCGTCGCACAGCCAGCCTGCGCGCACTCACCGAGGAGACTATTCTCCGTCCGCAGGACTTCATTGCGCCGCTCTTCGTGATCGATGGGAAAGGCGGACCCGAGCCTGTCGCCTCGATGCCCGGGGTCTCGCGCCTCAACCTGGCCGACCTCGTCAAGGAGTGCCGCGCCCTGCTCAAGCTCGGCGTGCCCGCGGTCGCCCTCTTCCCTTCGATCGATCCCAAGTTCAAGGATCCCGATGGCACCGTGGCCCTGAATGAGGACGGACTCGTCCTCCGCGCCGTGCGCGCCGTGAAGAAGGCCGTCCCCGGACTGACTGTGATGACCGACATCGCCCTCGATCCCTACACCACCCACGGCCACGACGGCGTCCTCACGCCCGCCGGCACCGACGTGGACAACGATCGCACGGTGGGAATCCTCTGCCAGATGGCGGTGCTGCACGCGCGCGCCGGTGTCGACCTGGTCGCGCCATCGGACATGATGGATGGCCGCATCGGAGCCATCCGCCGCGCATTGGATGCGGTGGGGTTCAGCAATTCCGGCATCATGGCCTATTCGGCGAAGTTCGCGTCGGCCTACTACGGGCCGTTCCGCGACGCCGTTGGAAGCGCGAAGGCTGCAGGCACCCATGGGCTCAGCAAGGCGACCTACCAGCTCAACCCGGCAAACCGCCGCGAAGCGCTCCGGGAGATCGCCCTCGATGAGGCCGAGGGCGCCGACATCGTCATGGTCAAGCCTGCGGGCCCCTACCTCGACATCATCCGCGAGGTGCGCAATGCGACGAACAAGCCCGTGGCTGCCTACCAGGTTTCGGGCGAATACGCGCAGCTGCACGCCGCCGCCAAGCTCGGCTGGCTCGATCTCGCGCGCTGCCGCCGCGAGTCGCTCCTCGCGATCAAGCGTGCCGGCGCCGATATGATCCTGACGTATTTCGCCAGGGACATGGCGGTGGAACTGGCCGGTTGAGTGCAGGTCCACCGTGTCGTTGGGGCAGCAGTTCTGCTGCGACCGTTCTGGATTCCGATCTCTTCCGACCACGAACCGCACGAAAAGGGAATCTGCATAGGGAATGGGGTCGTGGGGATGCCCAACCGGCGCTGACGGCGCAGCGCCCTCCAGATTAAGGATTGTTTACCCTGGAGGGCTCCGCGTTGTCGGAGCCGTTACGCCAAGAAAGCCCCGTCCATGTGATCCATGTGTTCTTCGTGGCGAAGAGACAGATTCGCGATCGACGATCCTCCATCTGCTCGGATCGTCTCTGTGCCCAGGAAGAGCGCGGCAAGACTGATGCCCCTGCGGGATTGTTGACCGGTCTATGCCTTGCTGACCGCAGCCAAGTCGGCGACGAAGGCATCGACGTCCTCCTGGCGGGTGTCCCATGAGCACATCAGGCGGTAGCCGTGGGCTCCGATGAAGCTGTAGAAATGCCAGCCTCGAGCCTCCATCGCGTGGGCCACCTGGGGCTTGAGGTTCACGAAGAGGGCGTTGACCTCCGGTTCGACGGCGATGTCGACTCCGGGGATCTTGCGCACGCCGTCGGCGAGCTTCGCCGTCATGAGGTTGGCGTGTGCGGCGTGTTTGAGCCAGGCGCCATCCTTGAGCATCCCCACCCACTGAGCGCTCAGGAAGCGCATCTTTGAGGCGAGCTGGCCGGCCTGTTTACAGCGATAGTCGAATTCATGGGCCATCGCTTTGTTGAAGAAGACCACGGCTTCGGTGAGCGCCATTCCGTTCTTGGTGCCGCCAAAACAGAGGACGTCGACTCCCGCGCGCCAGCTTAGGTCGGCGGGGCTCACCTTGCCGCGCAGGTTCGCGGAGGCGACGGCATTGGAGAAGCGGGATCCGTCCATGTGCACGGCGAGCCCGTGCTTCTTGGCCAGCCCGGTCAGGGCTTTGAGCTCGTCGACCGTGTAGACGGTTCCCCACTCGGTTGATTGGGTGACCGAAAGCACGCGCGGTTTCGGATAATGGATATCGGTCCGCTTGAGGATCACGCGCTCGACCTGCGCCGGATCGAGCTTCCCGTTGGGGCCGCTCGCGACGAGGATCTTCGTGCCATTGGAGAAGAACTCGGGCGCGCCGCATTCGTCGGTTTCGACGTGGGCATAGTCGTGGCAGATGACGCTGTGGTAGCTCTGACACAAGGAGGCTAACGACAGTGAGTTGGCTGAGGTACCGTTGAAGACGAAGAACACCTCGCAATCGGTCTCAAACAACTCGCGGAGGCGGTTGCAGGCCGTGATGGTCCAGCTGTCGTTTCCATACGACGGAAGGCGACCTTGGTTCGCCTCGGCGAGCGCTGCCCAAGCCTCGGGACAGAGGCCTGCGGTGTTGTCGCTCGCAAATGTCTGGTTGCCTGCGGGAGGACGGTTGCGGTCGGTGACAGAGTGAGAAGACATGGGATTGAATCAGACAATCTCATCCTGATCGGCGGGGTTTTCAAGGCCCCGGGGTGTCATAAACTATTGATCCTTAACGGAGGAAATCCGAAGCCAAGGGCGCTGGGCATAGGGCCGCCGGCAACCGCTCAGATCAGATATCTGGAGGGCGGCGCGTTGCCGCCGCCAAGAACAAATAACTATTAATCAATGACCGCCCCATGCCCGTTGCAGTCAGCACTTGGGCTTCGGGATCCTGAATCCTGCAATGCCCGCAGCCCTCAGCTTTTGGCCGCCGCCGACTGCTCGCCGGCGATCAACGACTGCAGCGCCACGAGGTCGGGCTTGCCCGAGCCGAGGAGCGGGAAGGGCTTGCACAGGCGGATTTGGCGCGGGACGTTCAGGTCCGAGAGCCCGCGGCTGCGGACGGCTTCGCGCGCAGACTCGACGGTGAGGGCGGTGTCGGAGGTGCAGAGGACGAGTTCCTCACCCTTCGTCGGGTGGGGTCGCGTCATGACGGCGATCGCCCCGGTGGCGGCCGTGGAGACGGCCTCTTCGACGGCGGCGAGCGAGACCATTTCGCCGGCGATCTTGGCGAACCGCTTTGCGCGGCCGAGGATGGTGACGAATCCCTGTTCATCGATCGAGACGATGTCGCCGGTATCGTACCATTCCCCGGAATCCACCAGCACGCCAGGCTGCTCCGGAAGGTAGTAGCCCATCATCCGGTTGGGGCCGTGGATGTGGAGCCTGCCGCCGGCGACGCCGGGCACGGGATCCAGGCGGTGGCTGATCCCCGGGAGGAGCCGGCCGACGGAGCCCGGCTTGCAGGCAAGCGGGGTGTTGATCGCGAGGACAGGAGAGGCCTCGGTCGTGCCGTAGCCCTCGAAGATGCGGATTCCGAAGCGGTCGTTCCAGAGTTTCTGGGTGGCCGGCTGGAGCTTCTCGCCACCGGCGAAGACATACCGCAGCGCGTAGAAGTCGTAGGGGTTGGCCTTGCGGGCGTAGCCGTTGAGGAATGTGTTTGTCGCAAAGAAGATCGTGGCGTTCCCGCTGTAGATGCACTCGGGGATCATCCCGTAGTGGAGCGGAGTCGGATAGAGGATCGCGCGGACGCCGGAGAACAAGGGCGTGAGCATCCCGCCGGTGAATCCGAACGCGTGGAAGAGCGGGAGGGCGTTGAAGACGCAGTCGCTGTGGGTGAAGTCGATTCGGGCTTGGAGTTGGGCGACGTTGGCGAGGAGGTTGGCGTGGGAGAGGACGACGGCCTTCGGCAGTCCGGAAGAGCCGGAGGTGAAGAGGATCGTGCAGCGGGGATCGCGTCCCGCGGCGACCCAGGCGGCCTCGTATTTCGAATAGGCGCGGGCCGGACAAAGGCGAAGGGCGGCAGCCCGGAGCTTCCAAAGCAATGAAGGCTTGATGTCCTCGAGGTAGACGATTGACGCGCCCTCTGCCTCGAGGGAGCGGATGCGCTCCTCGAGCCGGGCGGCGGCGGCGAACGCCCGGGACGTGATCACGGTGCGGATCTGCGCGGTGCGGACGGTGGAGGCGAACGCGGCGCCGCCCATGCTGAAGTTGAGCCAGGCGGGGATGCGGTGGGCGAACTGAAGGCCCCAGAAGGCGAGGGCTCCGCCGATGCTCGTCGGAAGCAGGAGTCCGACGGTCTCGCCGGGCTTCGTTATGCGGGCGAACCGGGTGCCGAGATACGCCGCCCGACCGAGGATCTGCGGGTAGGTGAGCCCGCTGGCGCCGTCCTGCCAGATGAGACGCGTCGCGCGATGGCGTTGGGCTGCGGCGAGGAGTTCTCGAAAGAGGCTGCCGTGGCTGGCTGCGGCCGCGGCGAAGGCGGAATCGGCGAGCCGGTTGTAGATGAAGGTGGTGCGCTCGCGGCGGGCGGTGGATTCGGGCATCGTGCGAGGCGCGTCGATGGTGAGAGTAATCTGCGGAAACCAGCGGCGCCGGTACTTTCTCCCGAGCCGGGTGAAGACCGAGAGGTGGGCGCCATCGATGTGGACGGTGACGATGCTCGCGCGGGCGTGGTAGGCGAGGAAGCCGGCGCCATCGTAGACCTTCATCAAGCCTCCGGTCATGCTCAGGCGGCCTTCGGGAAAGATGGCGACGACCTCTCCCTGCTCGAGGCAGGAGCAGAGGGTCTTGAGACTGAGCGGATGGGTGGGCTCGATCGGGCGGGCATCGACCCATTTCATAAACGGCCGGATCCAGGGTCGCTGGGCGATGCCGGTGTGCACGGCGAAGATCGGCTTCTCGGGCAGGAAGGCGGCGAGCAGGACGGCGTCGAGCCAGGAGGTGTGGTTGGCGATGACCAGCCGGGGCCCCGTGGCGGGGAAGTTCTCGAGGCCGCGGACACGCAC